>Ga0105350_10000397_pt1 | contig 29640 bp, 26 predicted proteins | sample EN1Hudsemesocosm_FD_83506 | JGI IMG/M metagenome (GOLD analysis project Ga0105350, IMG submission 83506) | Methane-oxidizing microbial communities from mesocosms in the Hudson Canyon - EN1E Hudson Canyon | ecosystem: Environmental > Aquatic > Marine > Cold seeps | place: Hudson Canyon... | reverse complement strand
TTACACAGAGTGTCCAGAAAAATATCGATTTAGCAGACGCTTTTGGTTTCAAAAATGTCCCTGTCACCTTGATTAACGGTTTGTATTTAAATGGACCGCAAGATCTTAATGTATTCAGGTTTTTTGTCGATGCAGAACTAGAGCGTTTACATCTCGAATCAGATGGAGTTGGCGAAAAAAATAAAGTTAAGCCAAAAGAACAAAAGCCTAAACTTCGTTTAACCAGAACCTCATTGCCATTGAGGTTGGAAGGTATTTTGGCTAGCGGACAAGACAATGTCGCGATGATTCAAATGCTTGAAACAAATGTAAGTCGTAACGTAAGTCAGGATGACGAATTGATACCGGGGGTTTTTGTTGTCGTGGTCGAAGATAAAAGAGGGATACTAGAAAATAACGGTGTGCTCGAATATCTAGATTCTAAAGGTGATGCTTTGGTAGGACAAAATGTTGATAAATCAGAGGGGGATTCAGCCGCGATTTCGGAGGAAAGTTTAGTTTCTGCGTCTGAAGAGGTCAGGTTGCCACAGGGGGTTACGGCGGAAGAGATTGCTAATGCGCCTGACTACGACTTTAAGCTTAGGTCGGTCGTACCCGCTCAAGGGGAAACGCCATTGTCTAAAGAATGGGTTTCAGAAAGCTTGCAAAATCAGATCGAATTAGCATCACACTTTGAGCCCGCAGAGCATAAGGTCGAGGGGGTGCATATTATGCGTTTGAAAGACGTCTCTCAGAATGATTTCTATCAAACGTTAGGCCTTAAGAATGGTGATGTTGTGTTGAGAGTAAATAATGAGTGGGTTCATGAAGCACAAAATAATCTATTTGCTTCACTTGAAGATGATGAGCAAGTCGATGTTGTTTTGATGCGAAAGGGGCTACCGATCCACCTTAAATATGTTATTAACTGAGAAGCTTAGTTTGAGTACAGGTGCCTCAGGCTCGTGAGCGCCTATACTCCATGGGGGTCATTTCGGTCCAACGTTTAAATGCTCGGGTAAAAGAGGCTGGCCTAGCGAACCCGAGTTTGTGCGCAATGGCTTTGAGTGACATTGATTGAGTTGATACTAACTTCTTCGCCTCTTTTGCTTTGACTGCATCGCATATTGCCTGATAAGTCATTCCTTCTTTTTGCAAGCGCTTTTTCATTGAGCTAACACTCATGCAAAAATTGTTGGCGACCTCCGAAGCGGAAGGTAATCCGTCGTTAATAAGGGGTGTCAGGTAACTATAAATTTCTTGACTAAATGTTGAACCAACTGAAAGGTTCGACTCAAGTCGTGCTATTTTTCGTTCCAGCATCGCCAGAATATTTGCGTTGGCTGCATGAACTGGAAGTGTAACAAGGTTGCGAGAGATCTCGATTTGATTGTGATCTTGCTCAAAATACACTGGACATTCAAATACACTGGCGTACTTTTCTAGTGGACCCAGGGCTTGGTGCGTAAAACTTACTTGTGTGAATCGAATTTTTTGTCTTTGGTGCGGGCCAACTAAGAACCTTGAGAGTTGGAGTGCGGACGCAAAGTCGAGTTCAATTAGCGGTGCCAGAAAGCTTATATCGTCAAGTGTGTTAACTCGATAGCTAAGAAAATCACGAGAGTCAGAAATCGTTGAGCAAAACCCTTCATTCAGAAAGTGTTTGTATTTTGCAGCAAGCTGAAAGGCGTGCTCTAAGTTCGTACAATTCATCAATGCATAGCCGATAATGCCGTAATCGGACGGATGTATTAGCTTTCCTATGTCTAGGCCGAATGAATAGGTTCCGTTTTGTACGGCACACTGGTGGACCATAACTTCCATTAATTGCGCATTTATTCTGTCCTTTGCCTGAAAATCAAGAGTCTTCTTATTATTCGATTGGTATTGGGTTTTATTGACTAAAAAATCGGGTTTCCTGTCGAATAAGTCGGAATAAATACTGGTGAACGTAATGGGGTTTATTTTCATGCTAGGCGACTTCCTAAAGAAAGTGGGTATTGGGTCATATAGCATTAGTGGGTTGCGATGACTTTTAATTCGGATTAGGTTTTTTGTTATTAATTATTTGGATCTCGAATAGGGTTTTCAGCACAGATATCGAACTTAAGCGCTGATAGCCAAACCCTGAATCTTATAATAAACAACGCGGCCGCGTCTGTGCAGCCCTGGCGGCGACACTGAATTATCGGAATGCGCCAAGCTGGTAATTATGAGAATTAGTTCCGTTAATCTGGGGCGTATAAAGTGGTGTGCAATGATCAATCACTAAATAGGGGTATTTACCAAGCAGATGTACTGGAATTGAAAAATAATGCTATTTAGTGAAGGAATTCAGACGGGGTTCTTCCTGACTGCGCTTTAAAAAAACGTATGAAGTTGCTTGGCTCTGAAAACCCTAGCATAGGTGCAATTTCATTTACTTTGTAATTATCTGAAAGGTATTGCACGGCTAGGTCAACGCGAACGGTATTTAGCAGCTTTTTAAAGCAGGCTTTTTCTAATTGGAACTTTCTTTGTAAGGTCCGTTCACTCATGTTCAGCTTTACTGCTATGTCAGATAGTTTGGGCGTACCATAGGGAAGCATCGTCACAATAATTGAATATGTTTGATCTTGAATTTTTGAGTTTTGGCGTTTTTTTATTTTTTCGAAAAGATATTTTTCAACGTATGTCGAAAGTAAGGGGTTAGCGCTGAGTATGGGTTCGTCAATAAACTCCTTCGGGAACGTAATGGCATTTTTATTGCTCGAAAACTCTATGGGGCACGAAAATACTGATTGATATTTGAGAATATTTTTTGGACGTGTGCGTTTGAATTCGACCTTGACGGGGTGTACTTGTTTTATGGTTAAGGTCGCGCAATATTTAATAATGAGGCTTAATGCAACATCGATATCTTCCTCAGCTAAGAGAGGGGTTTCGAGTGACTGGGATATTTCGAGCTCTAAGGTATGGCTGATCAAACTGGTAAGTTGTGTGCCCATTGAAATAGCGTTGTAGTACTTGCTCGTTATTTTCAAAGCGTCTCTGACACTATTGCTAGCTTGAATAGATGTCGCTAATGCGTTCAGCGCGGGGTCATTTATATAGTCTCGAATCGATAAGCCTAAGGCGTCATCCTTGCTCACTTCTACAGCATCACGCCAAATTGCATTCAATTGATTTCTGCTGACACTTAGTGACTTGTCGATGGATTCGCCAATCGTTACGCCATTTCTTTCAAACAACTGGGTGCCGTCAATGTCGTAATCTTTAAGCGCTCTGAAAATAGCGTAAGCCCAAGTGGTTAGGGATGTATTTGTTATTTTATTCATCACAAAGGGTGCTCTTATATCGTTAAGCTTGTTTTGTCCGCGATATTCTAAGGGGCGAAACAGCTCTTTTATTTTTATTTATTGTTGTGTTCGTGAATTAATTCTCATGACTGATCACGAATGATTTTTATATGAAATTGTTCTGCCTAAAGCGCTCGAGTTTAAAGGTAATTATATACCATTGGCGCGATGGTTAATGTCCTTTAGAGCTCTATCAATATCCTTTAAGGGTCGAATATAGAGTTAGTATGTATTGTAGCGGTATTTATTGAATAGCCTATCTGGGTCTCAGACCAGGGAATAATTTTTTGGTTTGAGGCGGGAATTTGCATCTGATAAAAGACGCAATAAAAACAAAAACAAAATCTAATAGTGGAGCTATGAGAAATGAAAAAAATCTTACCGAAAACAATACGTAATATTGCTGGTGTACTGGCAGCTGGAGCGCTAATGCTAGGCGCTTCTGCTTCGCATGCGCTTCCTGGGAAAGTGACTGCAGCGGGTGACAGTATCACGATGGGGTTTGCGGCTGATTGCCGATACAACCGTTATTTTTGGGATCTGTTTTGCTTGCTGGGTGGCGATCAGCCGGAGCATTCTTGGTTTGATGGTTGGTCTTCGAACGTTGATAGTGTACATGATAAATACAAAGCTATTAATGGGTCGATTGCAGGCAATAAAAGTGCGGCTGCATCTGGGTCTGAAATGTTAGGTGGGTCTAATAATTTCGCGACTCAGGCTGCCAATATTGTTGCGCAATCTACGACTCCAGATCATGTTGAAGTCGCATTGGGTGGCAATGATATTTGCAACCGGGGTTGTACTGATGCTGCCAATTGTGCTGACCCGGTCTATACCGAATCACAATGGCGTGGTGCTGTTAGAGCAGGGCTAGATACCTTGGTGGCGGGTCTTCCTATTGGCTCAACTGTATATATGGCTGGCGTTCCTAGAGTACAAGATTTACGTGCAGCAGGACTAGCTAAGCAGGCGAGTCATAGCAGAATCCGCTGTGAAAATGTTTGGTCTTCTTTCAATGTCTGCAATATAGCGACAAGTGGGAGCTCTATGAGCGGAGAGTCTCATGCTCAGAGATATTCAGCGTTGCAAACTGTTCAGCGCCGCTATAACGAAATTATTGCTGAAGAGACTAGTGCTTACAATGCAAATACAAGTGGTCAAAATCCTCGTGGAATCGAAGTTGCGACTGACTATGCCGGTGAAGGTGTGGCGTCAACAGGTACCTTCGAATTTGGTAAGGATGATATCGATGGCGGTGATTGCTTCCACCCAAGTAAGCTTGGTCAGAACAAAGTAGCTGATCTGATGTGGAATAATAACCCAGATATCTAGAGAGTAGTTTTACTCCGGTGTTTTAGTTTTAATTTTGCCAGCCCTGGATTAGGGCTGGCTTTTTTATGAGAGCAAAATCATTGGTAGTTGTTATTGAATAAAGTTGATCAAGCCGGTTTCAAGGTCAGTTTGAGCGATAGTATGTTCGTCTGCTTGAGGTTGTGTCATCCAGGTTAGTACATCAAAATATCGTCGTATGTTTTGAACATAAATAACAGGCTCGTTTCCGCGCGCATAGCCATAGCGCGTTTGTTTGTAGTATTTCTTTTTCTGAAGTAATGGCAAGAACTCCTTCACGTCCATCCAAATGTTAGGATCTTTACCGCCCTTTTCTGTGAGTATGCGAGCATCTTCTAAATGGCCGTAGCCTACATTGTAGGCAGCTAAGGCGAACCACGTTCTGTCTGGCTCCGCGATTTTTTCTGATATTCGGGCTCTCATCTTAGCAAAATAACGGGTGCCACCTTTGATGCTGCTTTCTGCATCCAAGCGATTCTTAATTCCCATTTCTTTTGCGGTAACGCGCGTTAGCATCATGAGACCGCGAACGCCAGTGGGAGAGGTCGCGCGTGAGCGCCAATGTGACTCTTGATAGCCCATAGAGGCCATGAGCCTCCAGTCGACATCTTTTTCTTCGCTGTACTTTTTAAACATTTCATCATATTTAGGCAGACGGCTGTTGATATGTTTAATAAATGTTCGTGCACCAACGTAGTTTAATTGACCCAAATGGCCAAAGTACCTTTCTTTGAGATTTAATAGTGTGCCGTCAGATTCGATTTTTTCGAAAAACTGATCGGCTTTCGCTAGTAGTGTTTTGTCGGTATTTTTGGGGAAATACCAACTTATTTTTTGCGACTCCCCAATCGCGAACCCTTTCTTGACTCTAGGGTAGTAGGCTTGGTGGATATCCAGTTCGCTCGACGTAATAATGGCGTAGTCAATTTCTTTGTCTTGGACCATTTTCATCAAATCGATAGTTTCTACGTCAATAGCGGTCCATAGTAATTCGGGTGCTTGTTTCTTTAAGGTGTCTAATTCTTCTGTATGGTAACTATCACTCACTACGGCGATATTCTTACCGATAATGTCTTGAATTTTTCTAGGGCGTACACTGCCATATCGATATACCACGATTGGTGTGGTTTCCATGTAGGGAAGGGAGTATTGGTATTTTTCGGCTCGGTCTTCGCTTGCAACCATCGCGGCTGCGGCAAAATTGGTGTATTCATTGTCTAATGCAGACAATATCTGGCTACGAGTAGACGCAACTTTGATATCGAGTGTCAGGTCTAATTCTTTCGCGAAAAGTAAGGCTAGCTCATATTCAAAACCCATAGGCCCTTCACGGCCTTCATAGTAAACAGAGGGGGCGTTGCGGGTAATGACGTGAAGCGTTTCATGTTTCTGAATTTTTTCAAGTGTTGTTGGTTTTTCGCAACCTGTTAGTAGGGCGGCTAATGCGATCACAATCACTAAAGGTCGGATGGCCAAATAGCCCAATACAACCATAAATTGGTCATATGCACACAAACGTTGCCAGTTTATATGTTGGGCTAGTGCTGGTTTAAACAAATATATTCCCTTATCGGTAGCTTGATACGTTTCATACTTCCAGGTCGTTAGCAATGAGTCAACTACGAGCCTATTAAAGATTGTGAAAATATGTATTCTCGTGATTTAGTGTGCCCGAATTATTAAATTTCAATGGTTTAGAAACTGTATAACATCAGATACAAATCTTAGTTAACACTTGCTGTTGTTTCTAGTAGAATACCGCCTCGTAAATTTCATGCTCCATCGACGAGGCACGCCTTTATTATGTTGGAACTTCGAGGCGCTCCTGCTCTCTCTCCATTTAGAATACAAAAACTGCTAAAAACTATCCAGGCAGTTATCCCAGATGTTCAATCCGTTTATGCAGAGTTTATGCATTTTATCAATGCTTCTGAAGATCTCACGCCAGAAGAATTGAACATACTTAATAAACTATTGACGTATGGTCCGAGTACTCGGTCAGAGTCTGCTGAGGGTGTATTATTTTTAGTTATTCCAAGACCTGGAACGATTTCTCCGTGGTCAACCAAAGCGACCGATATCGCGCATGGCTGTGGTCTAGATAAGGTTGCGCGCATAGAGCGGGGTATCGCCTACTACGTTAGGGTCGATGATAAGTTAACGTTAGAGCAACGACAGCACTTATCTGCAGAGTTTTATGATCGTATGACCGAAGCCGTTTTTCATGAAATGGCCGGCGCTGAGTTATTGTTCGCGCAACTAGAACCCAAACCGTTGTCTATAGTAGATGTGCTTTCGCAAGGCAAACCTGCTCTTGAGGAAGCAAACAAACGAATCGGTTTGGCGCTTGCTGATGACGAAATAGATTATTTGTGTCGTTCTTTCATAGAGCTAGAGCGTAATCCGACGGATGTTGAGTTAATGATGTTCGCTCAAGCTAACTCTGAACATTGCCGGCATAAAATATTCAATGCGTCTTGGGATATCGACGGTGAAGCGCAGCAAAAATCATTGTTTGCGATGATCAAGAATACCAATGAATTGAATTCAGAAGGTGTGTTATCAGCCTATGTTGATAATGCGTCAGTTATTGCGGGTTCAAACGGTAAACGCTTCTATCCTAACCCTGAAACTGGCGAGTATGAAGCGAACGAAGAGGCTATTCATATTCTAATGAAAGTCGAGACACACAATCATCCAACTGCCATTTCTCCTTTTTCTGGTGCATCTACAGGCTCTGGTGGCGAAATCAGAGATGAGGGGGCAACCGGTAAAGGGTCTAAGCCGAAAGCAGGTTTAACAGGGTTTACAGTATCGAATTTGAAAATTCCAGGGTTTGAGCAATCTTGGGAAACTGACTTTGGTAAACCAGGGAGAATGACTTCAGCACTAAATATCATGCTCGAAGGTCCGTTGGGTGGTGCTGCGTTTAACAATGAATTCGGTCGTCCAAACCTGTGTGGGTATTTTAGAACGTTTGAAGAGCAGGTAGCGGGTCCAAATGGTATCGAAATAAAGGGTTACCATAAGCCAATTATGATTGCTGGTGGCATGGGAAATATTAAAGAAGACCATGTGCTAAAAGGTGATATTCCTGTCGGAGCAAAATTAGTCGTGTTGGGTGGCCCTGCCATGTTGATAGGATTAGGTGGCGGAGCAGCCTCTTCGATGGACTCAGGGACTAGCCAAGAAGATCTTGATTTCGCATCTGTACAGCGTGAAAACCCAGAAATGGAACGCAGGTGCCAGGAAGTCATAGATCGATGTTGGCAGATGGATCAGAAAAATCCAATTACGTTTATTCATGATGTAGGTGCGGGAGGGCTTTCAAATGCCTTTCCTGAACTAGTGAAAGACGGTGGCCGAGGTGGTCGCTTTGATCTAAGAAAAATACCGAATGATGAACCCGGCATGGCACCCCACGAGATTTGGTGCAATGAGTCTCAAGAGCGTTATGTGATAGCGGTTTTGCCTGAAAATTTGCCAAAATTTGAAGCGATTTGTCAGAGAGAGCGGTGTCCTTATGCGGTTATTGGTGAGGCACTCGAAGAGCATCATTTAACGTTAGATGATTCAATATTTGACAATAAGCCAGTCGACCTGCCTATGTCAGTATTGTTCGGAAAGCCGCCTAAAATGCATCGATCAGTCGAGTCACGAGCATTTACGAAGCCAATGTTCGAATCGAGTGATATTAATGTAGTTGAGGCCGCCGAAAAAGTACTCAAATTACCGAGTGTGGCGAGCAAGAGCTTTTTGATTACGATTGGGGACCGATCAATAACAGGAATGGTTACGCGTGACCAAATGGTTGGCCCGTGGCAAGTGCCGGTTGCCGACGTAGCCGTCACTTCGGTTGATTTAGATGGTTACTCTGGCGAAGCGATGGCGATGGGTGAAAGAACACCTATAGCGAATATTGATGCACCCGCTTCAGGTCGTATGGCGGTAGGCGAGGCTGTGACTAATTTGGCTGCGTCTTCTATAGAGAAACTCTCTGATATTAGACTTTCGGCTAACTGGATGGCTGCGGCAGGTCATCCGGGTGAAGATGATAATTTATACAAAACAGTTCACGCAGTTGGGATGGAGCTTTGTCCCGCTTTAGGGATCTCAATCCCTGTTGGTAAAGACTCTATGTCGATGAAAACTGTGTGGAAAGATGGTCGAGACAGTAAAGCGGTTACCTCTCCTTTGTCGCTTGTTATTACCGGGTTTGCACCGGTCATCGATGTTAGGAAAACATTGACCCCTGAGTTAAAAACTGACCAGGGAAAGACTGACCTTATATTGATCGATTTGGCAAATGGTCAAAACCGTTTGGGTGGCTCAGCGCTTGCCCAGGTATATAAGAAGATGGGTGCCGTTAGCCCTGACTTGGACGACCCAGAAGATCTCAAAGCTTTCTTCGCAGTGATTCAAGGTTTGAATTCAGACAATAGACTGCTGGCGTATCATGACCGTTCTGACGGTGGGGTATTTACCACACTAGCAGAAATGTCATTTGCAGGTCATGTGGGTATTGATATCAAATTAGATTTATTGGCTGAAGATGAATCTCATTTCGCACGTGAATTGTTTAACGAAGAACTAGGCGCTGTTATTCAGGTTAAGCAGGAGGATACCGAAGAAGTACTTCAGCAATTCACCGCAGCCGGACTAGGTGAGCATACCCTCGTTATCGGGGAGTTGAATGACGACGACCAAATACGCTTTGTATTCAACGGTGAGCCAGTATTAGAGCAAAAAAGACGTTATTACCAACGAATTTGGTCTGAAACAAGTTATCGAATGCAGTCGCTGCGCGATAACACGGAGTGTGCTCAAGAAGAGTTTGATCAGCTGCTTGATGACGATAACCCTGGATTAAATGCATCATTGAGTTTTGATCCTAGCGAAAATATCGTGTCTTCTCCCGCCATTCTCACTGGTGCAAAACCAAAGGTCGCGGTGTTAAGAGAGCAGGGCGTGAACGGACAGATAGAAATGGCGGCTGCTTTTTCTCGGGCAGGATTCACTGCTGTCGATGTTCACATGAGTGACTTAATGTCGGGAAGGCATTCTCTCGATCAGTTTAATACCTTAGTTGCGTGTGGTGGTTTTTCTTATGGCGATGTTTTGGGCGCCGGTGAAGGCTGGGCTAAGTCAATTCTATTCAACGCCAAAGTAAGAGATCAGTTCGAGTCGTTTTTTGCCAATGAAGATACGCTTGCTTTAGGTGTTTGCAATGGGTGTCAAATGTTGTCAAATCTTAGAGAGCTAATACCAGGGTCAAGTTATTGGCCGCACTTTGTAAGAAACAGGTCAGAGCAGTTTGAAGCTCGTGTCGCGTTGTTGGAGGTGAAATCATCTCCTTCTATGATGCTGAGTGGCATGGACGGCTCTAGAATACCCGTTGCTGTTGCTCACGGAGAAGGTCGTGCAGAATTTTCAAATGCCGATAAACTTTCCCTTTTGCAGCAGAAAAATCAACTTGCGCTTCAGTATGTCGATAATTACGGCAAAACTGCAACCGAGTACCCATCGAATCCTAATGGGTCTCCTGCTGGGCTCGCTGGTGTTTGTTCCGAATCGGGGAGGGTAACCATTATGATGCCTCATCCAGAGCGTGTATATCGCTCGGTTCAGAACTCTTGGGCACCAAGTGATTGGGGTGAAGATGCGCCTTGGTTAAGGCTGTTTAGAAACGCCAGAAAATGGTTCGTGTGAGCTAACGAGCGCATAACGTCTAACTTCGAGTACAAGGATGTAACGAAGTGTAATTAAGTGTAGCTTAATTGTATCAACTGCGACGTCAGCATGTCGTCATTAAGAATAATTTCTGACCAATTTGTATTTATAATAACAACAATAATTTGACTATCACGTCTTTTTGAAGAATTCTTCACGTTTTTTATGCACAAATGACAGCTTGATTGTGCTGCTGAATCATCGATTTTTTGCTGCACACCATAATTGGTGATTGACTTATATAACCTACTGATAAACATAATAAATAAATTCAAGGTCAAAAAGTTTCCAACTTAAGCGAGCCGTAGTAAAACAGGGGCTTTGAGGGGGATGCCCAATTTTTTTCCCCAGAGTTATCCACAGATTTTGTGGGTAACTTGAATAACAATGGAACAATCGTTTGAAACGCTTGTTCTGGCCTGGGTTTAGCTAAATTTCGTTGTATATTTATGTAACTAGTTTTTGCCATTTAGGAATGTCGTTATGTATAAGTTATGTTTTTTTGTTCCCGGTACTCACTTGGAAAAGGTAAAGGATGCTGTTTTTTTGACAGGTGCTGGTCGCATTGGATTGTATGAAAATTGTAGTTGGCAAACATTGGGGACTGGACAATTTCGGTCGATGTCTGGTAGCGATCCATTTATTGGCGGAGTAGGTGAACTAACATCGCTCGATGAGTTCAAAGTTGAGTTGGTGTGCTCGAATGAAGTGGTTCACGAAGCGGTGAAGGCGCTTAAACAATCTCATCCGTACGAAGAGCCTGCTTATGAGGTAATGCTTCTTGAGGAGATCTGAGGTGGTAGCAGGCCTAGATGAGAATGATCAGATATCCAAAGAATACTCTGACGGCGTCTTGCCTACATGGTTCTTAAAAAAACGGATAAAATTACTTGATTCAGAGAAGCCCAAAAGATAGGAGATTTCGTTAATTTGGTAACGTTGTTCCTGTAAATACTGCTTGGCCAAATCTAGGCGAATAGTATCGAGAAGAGATTTGAAACAGATATCTTCGGTTCTAAGTTTTCTTTGCAGTGTACGTTCACTCATATTTAGTTTTGCCGCGAGATCCGCTAACTTGGGTCGTCCCGTCGGAAGAAGTGAAACGATTGCTGCGTATGCCTTATCTCTGATGTTTTGTTTGTTGAGGTCGTTTACCGTATCGACAAGAAATTTTTCAACGTAAGTTGATAGCGCAGGGTTTGCACTGGGGATGGGCTCGTTAAGAACCTCTTTTGGAAAACGGATGATATTTCGATGGCCGCCAAATTTGATTGGGCAGTCATAGGCTTGCTTATATTTTTCTATATTATGGGGAGTCGCACGTGTAAGTTCGACGCCAATAGCCTTTATTTTGTTGATGGTTAGCGTGGCACTGTATTTAATTAATAAACTAAACGCGACGTCAATATCTTGGTCTGTTAGGTGAGGTGCTTCAAGCGCTTGAGAGATTTCTATCTCTAAGCTCTCATTGATACGGCTTATTAAGCGGGTTCCTTTAGAAATGACCTTGTAGTATCGACTTGCTAAGTCGATCGCGTCTTTGATGGTATTGCAGGCGCGTGTGGATGTTGTCAATGCGTTTAAAGCTGAGTCATTAATGTAATCAGATATTGATAAGCCAAAAGCATCATCTTTGGTTTCTGCTACCGCTTCACGCCATATGCTGTTTAGTTGTGTTCGGGTAACCTGAATGGACTGGTTGGCTGTTTGCTCCATATCGATGCCGTGTTTTCTGAATATATTAGCGCCGTCTACGCCATAATCTTCCAGTGCACGAAAAATGGCAAAGGCCCATGTTGAGTGGGATGTATTGGTAATTCTACTCATGCCCGACCTAGCTAAATTAGTTGAACTATCTGTCATGCGTTTGTGAAAACACGTTCACTCATCACGCTACTTATTTAAGCATAGAACGTTTCGAAGCTTTAGGCATAGGACGTTTCGAAGGAAAAGTATGAGATTGTTGTGATTGAATTCGTTTTGAGTGTGCAACTCGATTCTCAATATCACCAATCCCTGGTGGAAAAATTAGTTGGCGTTAATACGGTATCTTTCATCGACGTAAGCTTTTCAGGGTAGTCTAGAGTGTAATGCAAACCTCTACTTTCTTTTCTTTGGATTGCTGAGCATATAATGAGGTCGGCAACTGTAACCAAATTTCTCAACTCCAAGAGGTCATTACTTACTTTGTAGTTACTGTAATAATCTAGTATTTCTTGGTGGAGAAGATCTACGCGGTGTTTTGCGCGTTGTAACCGCTTGTCTGTTCGTACAATGCCGACGTAGTCCCACATGAATCGTCTTAATTCGTCCCAATTGTGCGAAATGACAACATCTTCGTCAGAGTTGGTTACTTGAGATTCATCCCAGAGTGGAGCGATAGGAGGTTCAGGGATATCATTTGCGAGACTATTTATGTCTTCAGCTGCAGCTTGACCAAACACGATGCACTCTAGAAGAGAGTTGCTTGCCATTCGATTTGCGCCGTGTAAACCCGTGAATGATGCTTCTCCGACCGCGTAGAGTTGATTTACATCTGTGCGGCTGCGGTGGTCAGCCAGAATTCCGCCACAAGTATAGTGAGCGGCAGGAACAATCGGGATTGCCTCTTTACAAATATCGATACCAAAACCCAAACAGGTTTCATAAATTGTAGGAAAGTGAGATTTGACGAAATCGGGGTCTTTGTGGCTTATATCCAAATATAGGTGATCTGCACCTAATCGTTTCATCTCGTGATCAATCGCCCTGGCTACTATATCTCTTGGTGCTAACTCTTCGCGTTTGTCAAAGCGATGCATAAAACGTTTGCCATTTGGTAATAGCAATCGACCACCTTCTCCTCTGACCGCCTCGGTGATCAAGAATGACTTTGCTTTAGGGTGGTAGAGACAAGTAGGGTGAAATTGGTTGAATTCCATATTGGCAACACGGCAACCACCTCGCCATGCCATTGAAATTCCGTCGCCACTCGCGCCGTCCGGATTGCTGGTGTACAAATATGCCTTGCTTGCCCCGCCTGTGGCAATAACGACGAAACGTGCATTAAAAAGTTCTACGTGGTTATCTAGTTGATTCAATACGTACGCGCCGACACAGCGGTTGCCTGGTAGCGACAGCTTTTTGTGTGTGATCAAATCGATGGCGACGCGTTGTTCAAAAATATCTATATTTTCAGCTTCTTGTGCGCGCTGACAAAGAGAGCCTGATATGGCTTGGCCGGTAGCATCATCGGCATGTACAACGCGTCGATGACTATGGCCACCTTCTTTTGTAAGGTGATATTGGTTTATTTCGTTTTGGGTAGGACTATTAGAACCTGTTTGCTTGTTTTCAGTGAAGATGACGCCTTGCTGCACTAGCCAATCAATACTTCTTTTTCCGCCGTTAACTGTTTGACGGACGGCGCTTTCATGACACAAGCCGCCTCCTGCATTTAGCGTATCTTTCACATGCGACTCTAAGTCATCGTTGTCGCTGAGAACCGCGGCAATGCCTCCCTGGGCCCAAGGTGTTGAACCACTAGCTAGTGCGGTTTTTGATATAACGGCAACCGATAGCGTGTTATCCAGACAGAGAGCGGTTGTTAAACCGGCTGCCCCGCTGCCAATTATCAAGACGTCATATTTAAAAGAGGATTGCATCAGTAGTTACTCAAAAAAATTCGCTGCTTATTATTCGCCAATTGAACTAAATTGCAAATGGGGAGTCTTTCTTTGTACGGAATACATTAAGGTAAATAGAAATATGCTAGTGAAGATTGAGAGTTCTCATCTGTCGGTCGTTACAAAGATATCGCGTCAGGTAGAGCCAGGCATTTTAATTTCGACGGGTGTGAGTGATAATGATGCCTCTTTTACCAAGAATGACCCCAATATAATGCAGAGTAATTCAGTATCGCACTTAGAATCTGGTAATTCTGATATTTCTGTCGATCAGAAATTGGTTGTTAGAGTGCAAAAAGGAGACAAAAGAGCGTTCGATCTCTTGGTGGTAAAGTACCAAGGGCGAGTGGCTTCAGTGGTCTCTAGGTACGTTAAAGATTACCATGAAGTATCTGATGTCACTCAAGAAGCCTTCATCAAAGCGTTTCGAGCAATTAACAGTTTTCGAGGTGATAGCGCGTTTTATACTTGGGTTTATCGTATTGCGATTAATTGCGCCAAAAACTACCTTCAATCGCGTGGGCGTAGGCCGCCTTTATCAGACGTAGACGTGGGTGATGCAGAGCATATTGCATCTGCACAGAATCTAAAGGATATTGCGACGCCTGAATCTATTCACAATAGGGATCAGTTAAATGAGTTGATCAAAAAAACGATCAGCGCACTTCCGGAGGATTTACGAACAGCGCTGACATTGCGAGAATTTGAAAACTTAAGTTATGAAGAAATTTCTGAGGTGATGGCTTGCCCTGTTGGAACAGTTCGATCAAGAATTTTTAGAGCCAGAGAGGCGATTGAAAAAGAAATTGATGCCATGAGGAGTATGTAATGGATGATCGGTTAAAAGAGTCAATTTCAGCCTTAATGGATGAAGAGGCGAATGAAATAGAGCTGCAGCGTATCTTGTCGCATAAAGATAGAGATGAGGTTCATACGCTTTGGAAAGATTATCACTTAGCCCGCGATGTAATGGCATCTCAGAAAGATTTGGGGTTTCATATAGATGTTAGTGATGCGGTGTCGTCAATTATAGATAGCGAAGAAATTTCAGAAGCTAATTTAGGCGAGGGTAGTTACGATAATCAGTCCGAATTTGTAAAGACAAGTACAGAGCAGGCTGGTGTTCAGAATAAGACCAAGCGTTTTGAATCTAAAAATTTGTTTGCTTTGGCCGCAAGTATCGCTTTTGCATTTGCTCTATTTTGGCAAGGAAATCTAGAGAAACCCTTTTCTGACACGATACCTCAAACGGCTCAGGTTTCATCTCCATCAAGTGATTTTCTTACCGTAGCTGACAATTCCGCAGGCAATGATCGCCAACCCAAAATTCACTCTCAGTTATCAGCCGACCACGCAAAACAATTTAATCAATACTTATTACGGCATGCCGAAAATTCTGTTCGTGGAACTCATTCGGGGATGATGCCATTAGCGCGTGTAGCTAGTATTAATTCGGTGGGTATCTGACCTTGAAATGTAAGAACTCTTTTTTTAATGTGACCTTAGCATACCTATTATCGTTCTTCTTATGGTCGGTCCCTGTTACTGCTGATGACGGTTTACCCTCTGTTAACGAGCTTACTCCTCGGCAATGGCTTAAAAAAATGCAAATGGCTGCGACTGAGCAAGATTATAAAGGTACGTTTGTGTTCATGAGGGGAGCGATGTCGAGCACAATGAGTGTGGTTCATCGGTTTCAGAATGGCATTGAGCGAGAGCTACTAAAGCAGCTTGATGGTGAAATGGGCGAGATTATCCGAAATGGTGCCGAGGTCGTATGTGTTTTTCCTGATCATAGAACCGTTCAATTAGAGCAGTCAAAATACTCGAATAGTATTGTCCAGACATTTGCGAGTTTTATGCCTGATCAAAGCGAATATGAACTATCTGTTATGGACGACGGTCGAATTGTCGAGCGGCCTTGTGTTCAAATCCACGTCGCAGCGATGGATGAGGACAGGTATAGTTACCGTTTGTGGTTAGATAAAGAAACGGGTTTACTTTTGAAGTCATCACTAATGGACCAGAATGGCAAGGTGTTAGAGCGCTTACATTATACTGAGGTAGAGTTTCCTGACAGCATTTCTGAGTCTGAGCTAAAAGGTATGAATACCGGCGGTGTTGTGACTCATGAGATGATTTCTGACCTTAGTAACGGTGTTAAGTTGCGTAGCGATCTCATGTGGACAACAGGTTGGTCGCCAAAAGGGTACAAGAAAGTGAATTCGGACGGTGCAAGCGTGATGGTTTATAGTGATGGTTTAGCCACTTACAGTATATTTATTGAAGAGTTGAAAGACGACGCCATGCCAGAAGGTGCTGTTCAGGTAGGCGCGACAATCGCTTATTCTTACCAGAGAAAGGTCAACAGCGGACAATACAATGTGACTGTAATGGGAGAAATTCCTGCAATGACTGCGATGAAAGTCGCTGAATCAGTTATGGTCGTACCTGTACCTGCTCATTAACCACACACGGCATTAATACAGCTTATGATTGAAGAACCCGCAATAGTCCTTCCACAAAACCCCATTGGGGTGTCAAGCAGTGGTGAGGTAAGGGTGCGTGTTGACAGAACAAGTGCATGCGAAAGTTGTCATCTTAAGTCAGGCTGCGGTCAAAGTGCCATGACCAAGTTATCGTCGAACCAGTGTATTGAGTTAGATGTATTGAGTGTGCATGACGTTCGACCCGGCGACCGCGTCATGATAGCAATACCTGAAAAAGGATTACTGACAGCGTCTCTTATTGTATATTTTGTACCATTAATGTTTATGTTATTTAGCGCTGTGTTATCTAAGATATTCTTTGATGCTACAGATAGTTTGGCTGTTTTATTCGGTGCGTTTGGGCTAGTTTCAGGTTTTTTTGTTGCAAGGGCGTACGGCTTGCGTCATCAGGATGACGAGCGTTTTTCTCCTGAAATTATCAAAATTATAAACGAATAATTCCTCGGTAATACCCCTTCTAGAGTTAACCTTGCTCTGCCCTTACGTAAGTTTAAGTTGAAAACAAGACGCATAGCGCCAAGTATTACTTTTCTTACTACGAAAAGTTATTTGCTCCAAAGGAGAATTCATGAAGTCTTTTCAGCATGTGTGTGCACTATTTAGTTTGTTTGTCATCGGATTTCTTGGCGCCTTCAACCTGAACGCAGCGAGTTTGCCTGACTTTACCGAATTGGTCGAAGACCATTCGAAATCTGTTGTGAACATTAGTACTGTTGTTAACCAAGGCGGTCAGAATTCTCAATTTCAGTTCCGTGGCGATATGGAACAAATTCCCGATTTTTTTCGGCATTTTTTTGGAGAAACACCAAAAGCTCCAAAGGGGAACGGTAGGCCTGATGGCGGACGTAAACATCTACAGTCCATGGGGTCCGGTTTTATTGTTAGCGAAGATGGTGTGATTTTAACAAACAATCATGTTGTTGATGGCGCGGATGAAATATACGTACGCTTCAATGATAGAAAGGAGCTAAAAGCGACACTAATTGGCGCTGACAAGCGTTCTGACTTAGCGGTTCTTAAAGTGGAGGCCGAAGATTTACCAGCAGTGAAATTGGGAAAGTCGAAAGATTTAAAAGTTGGAGAGTGGGTGTTTGCAATTGGTTCTCCGTTTGGCTTTGATTATACGGTTACCGCAGGTATTGTGAGTGCCAAAGGTCGAAGTTTGCCAAATGAAAACTATGTACCTTTTATTCAGACTGACGTCGCGATTAATCCCGGGAACTCAGGCGGACCGCTCTTCAATATGGACGGTGAGGTGGTCGGAATAAACTCTCAAATCTACACCCGTTCAGGTGGTTTCATGGGCGTGTCATTCGCGATACCAATGGATGTGGCAATGGAGGTTGTCGCACAACTTCAAGGGAAGGGGTATGTTTCTCGCGGGTGGCTGGGTGTATTGATTCAGGAGGTAAGTAAAGATTTGGCTGAATCATTTGGACTAGATCGTCCATATGGCGCGCTGGTGGCACAGGTTATCGAAGGCTCACCTGCTCATGAAGCAGGGCTTTTGGCGGGAGATGTGATCATAGAATTTGAAGGCGAAGAAATAGACTTGTCGTCAGAGCTTCCTCAATTAGTTGGGCGGGCAAGAGTAGGGGAGTCGTCTAAACTCTTGGTGATGCGAGCTGGAGATGAAACGGACATTAATGTCAAAATAGGTGAACTACCTATTGATACGGTAGCCGTACCCAAAACTGAAAAAAATGAAACAGCTAAAGCAAATAGAATTGGTTTAAAAGTAAGAGAGCTTGATGGTGATACATTGCGAGACTTGAACCTAGATGGTGGTGTTCATGTGATACAGGTTCTAGACGGCGCAGCAAGAGATGCGGGTGTAAAGCAAGGTGATATTTTGTCTCGTCTAAATAATCAAAGTTTCAAAACAGTAAAGAAGTTTGAAGAAATCGTCAATGAACTTCCAAATGGACGAGCGGTTCCCGCGCTAATTGTTCGGCAGGGCAATCCGTCATTCATCGTTATAAAAATTGAAGATTAGTTTATTGTGTATTGTAGGCGCGTAGAATGATATTTCCAGATGTAGATGAAACAACGTTATTTGTCGATAGGAATGATACCGATGAATTGTTAGGGACCTACTCTGATCATGGCTTTATGCTCGATCAGAAACATTGGCCGAGTGTTGAGCATTATTTTCAGGCGATGAAATTTGAGACTACCGACGAGGTGCACTTCGAAAAAATTCGCCTTAGCGAATCGCCAAAATACGCAAGGAAATTTGGTCGCGTAAAATCAAAAAAAATTAGATCAGACTGGCCTCAGGTCAAACGAGTTGTAATGACTCGTGCGTTATATACAAAGTGCAAAGCACATGAAGAAGTTTCAGCGGCCTTATTAGAAAGTGCTTCAAGAAAAATCATGGAGAATAGCCAATATGATTATTATTGGGGTTGTGGTCGAGACCGTCGTGCTCAAAATATTTATGGGAAGGTATTGATGGATGTTAGAGCGAAACTGACAGCAGAGTCTGCTGAAGTAGGAGCCTAATAACCATTCAGTATGTGGCAGACGGTTGGCATTAATCCGGTCGTCTGCAGGTCTCGAGATATTAATCCTCCAATCATTGGGTCCAGATTACCTCCTGTGTTGTTTTCCGCCCTATATAAAATTTGAATATGCCTAACAATTGGTTATCTACCGATAGCTAAATTTTGCGGCTTTGTTCATTGGAGAAAAACCGTCAAACCCGTGCTCATATATCACAATATTATCTATTTCTCTTAGCTGCCTAGCGGAATATAAAGTGTCAGTTAAATCTCAAGTTGGTATTATGTGTCCCCCGTTATTTTGCTCTAAAAAGGACGTACAGAATTGAATGTTAGGCCGATTCTTTCATCAGATAACCTTATTGTGGCAAGGATTATTAGAGATGCACTAACCGAGTTTGGTGCGAACAGGCCGGGGTTTGCTTGGCAGGACCCAGAGTTGAATGATATGTACTCAGCTTATGAACAATCAAGCGCTGTGTACTTGGTTGTCGAGATTGGTAATCGAATAGTAGGGGGTGGTGGAATATCCCGGTTTGATTGTGAATTATCTGACTGTTGTGAGCTTCAGAAAATGTATTTGCTACCTTCGATAAGAGGTAAGGGTGCGGGAGAGAGATTAATGACTGCACTGATTAACGCTGCGAACGAGCTCTCCTATTCACATATATACCTTGAGACAATGTCGACGATGATGCAGGCGCAATCTTTATACCTCAAGAGTGGATTTGTCAGATTGACCCATTCGCTAGGGCAAAGCGGGCATAATGGTTGTGATGCTTGGTTTATGAAAGAGCTAATAAATGAGAAGGAATGTAGATGAGCTCTAGCAAAATAGAAAGAATGATTATTTGGGCGACAAGAGCGTCGGTTCTTGTTGCCACTATATTATTGTCGGTTAAGTTGTATGCTTGGTTCGTCACAGGATCGATGGGAATTTTAGCCGCGCTTGTGGACTCACTGCTTGATCTGGGCGCATCGCTTGTTAATATGTTCGCCGTAAGATATGCACTAGAGCCAGCCGATGAAGAGCATCGATTCGGTCATGGAAAGGCCGAAGCTCTTGCGGGTTTAGGTCAGTCGATGTTTATTGCCAGTTCCGCTATATTCCTGGTCATTTACACCTTAGAGAGAATGGTAAACCCTGAATTAATCGAGTCTCCAGAGACTGGTCTATGGGTCATGTCATTCTCGATGATGCTAACGTTTGTGTTGGTGCTTTATCAGAGACATGTGGTGAAGGTAACGGGTTCAATTGCGATAAAAGTAGATTCTCTTCATTATCTTTCAGATCTGCTGACGAATGTAGGTATTTTGGCGGGGCTGATTCTGTACTACTTGGGGTGGTTGTATTCGGACCCTGTGATCGCTTTATTAATTGGTCTTTACATCCTTAAGTGCGCAGCTAAGATTGGCTACGATTCGATTCAGTTATTGCTTGATAGAGAGCTACCTGAAGATGAGCAAGAGAAAATTCGAGACTTAGCCTCTTCTCATACCGGGGTGATCGAAGTTCATGACGTGAGAACTAGACAGTCAGGTCAAACAAAGTTTATTCAATTCCACCTTGTTATGAATGGAAACATTACCTTGCTGGAGGCGCACCATCTAACAGACACTGTGCATGCTTCAATTAAGGCCTCTTTTCCTCAGGCTGACATTTTAATACATCAAGACCCACATACAGAAAGAGCCTGATCTTAGAGCTCTTTCTGTGCTGAATGTTATTCCCTGTTATCTGCTGTACATTCGGCGTTTTTCTTATCCATTTTACAACGCACTTTTCGGAGTAATTTTAGCGTTCTTTTATCGTAAATTCCTCGTTTACCCAGCTCGATTCGACTCTCTCTAAAATCTTCAACCCAAAAGTCGTATAGGTCAGTGGGAATGTCTATCCAGTATTTATCTGGAATTGTTTCCTCTGGCTCAGTTAAAAATTTAACCCAACGAGGGTATTCTGATATTGCCTTGCTTCGTGCCTTTTGAATAAAGCCTTCTGGAAATTTTTCCCAACGTACGATGACTTGCATGGTGATATAGAGGAAGGGCTCTTTGTATATGCCTCCATCAGGTTCTAAACCTTTATGCATTTCAAATGGTTCGTAAACGATAGCGGGAGCGGCTGTTAGGTCAACCGTGCCATTGTTGAACTTAAGAATAGAGTTGAAAATTGTTGAATTGACGGGCGTAATGCCATACTTATTTGATAAGTATTCGGATTCAGGAATACCATCCAATACTGCCATTTTTTTACCAGCAAAATCTTTTGGTAACAATATCGATCTATCGCGTGTAAACATGAAGATGGCGCCAGCTGGCCCCATTGCCAAAACCTCATATTCGCCAACGCGCATTAATTTTGCAGCTTTAGGTGAGCTAATAGATTTTAATACAATACCCAAGTGCTCGTAACTGGGGATTGCGCCAATTGCACCCAGGCTACCTGTGAAAGAGTTAAACTCTCTTGCTCTGAAGCCAAGCATATTAACAGCGTCGCATCGGCCAAGCTTAAATTCATCGATAGCAATTCTTTCGTCGGTATAAACGACCCAGTCTAATTCGACCCCCCATTTATAGGCTTGGATTTTCGCCTCCTTCATAATGGTTCCAACAGGTCCTGACTTTCCAATCGGGTCCCAAACGCACATGAATATCGGAACCAAGCCATTCTCGTTAAGTTCAAGGTTGTCTTCTGCTTGGGCTACAGGCGAGAAACCAAGAATGAAGAAGGAGAGTCTGATAAAGAGAAGGCGTGTATTTTTTAGCATAAGTGATAATTTTTATTGTGGAGGGGGTAGCTATAGTAACTAGTAGCTCACTAGCTGTCATGTAAAAAATCTCATGCCTTCTTCAAAATGTGACGTATAGTTATGTTTGCTTAAAGTGCGTGAAATTACTAACTATAAAGGTCGCTCAAAGTCTTATAGAGTTGCTTTGATTTGGCTTGAGCCTTCTTTGTGTATTTTAGAATAGATTGTTTCAAATCATAGTTTCTTTTAACTATGACTAAACCGTGTACAATAATTTTTTAATTAGCAAAATATGTTGAAATGTTATGACTTCACAACTGATCTTCTGGCCTGTTTTGACCCAGATTGTATTGACCTTGTTTGTCTTTATTTTATTGGGCAAGCGTAAAGCACATGCGATGAAAACAGGTCAGGTTGACCGTCAGAAGACAGCTTTAGATAACCAGGCATGGCCTGACGATGTTATTCAGGTTTCAAATAATATACAAAACCAGTTTCAAACACCTGTGCTTTTTTATGCTCTGTGTCTGTCATTCTTTTGTTTAGATGCAGTGTCAACAACCGTTTTAGTGCTTGCTTGGTTCTACGTTGTCACGCGATTAATTCACGCCTTTGTTCATGTTGGGTCGAATTATATACCGGTTCGCTTTAGAGTGTTTATTCTCGGCTGCGTTAGTTTGATTGTGTTGAGTGTTCTTTTGGGCTTGGCACTAAGCCAATAGTTGCTAAAAATATGTGAAAAAAATGCGATTAAGTGCTATTAATTGTTTAACTATCACAAGCGAGATACCGTGACTATGGAAATATCTAACAGCGGCTCAGATCTAAAACTATGGGATAAAGAACATTTGCTGGTTCAGATTGGCGGCAATGAATCTATTTTAATGCAGTTAGTAGATATGTTCCTAGTAGATGTGCCAAATCAAATAGAGTCTTTGAAGAATGAGTTAGATAGTAATAACTTAGAAGGTGCTATCGGATTGGCCCACGGTATAAAAGGCTCAGCTCTCAATCTTGGTGCGTTTCAATTTGCGGAGGTTGGCTCTCTGATGGAGGAGGCAGCTAAAGAAAATAACACCGACTTTCTTTACACTAATTTGCCCAAATTAAGAGAAAGTTACGATACTGTCGCGGCAGTTTTTAGGGCGTATAAACAAAGCGAAGGTTCATAATCTTCACAAGATGTCACTCTCCTCAGTTTTTCCAGGAACAATTAATGAAACATATTTCGATGTCGGCGACAGTGCTATGTGCGCTTTCTATTTCTCATTCTATATACGCAGACGTTGCGGAAGACAAAAATTATCAACTTATTGAGGCTGTCAGTCAGGGTGAGGTGAGCTTTAGAAGTAGATTACGGTACGAAGATGCTAACCAAGGTTTGCAGGGTGCTCAAGCCTTGACCTTAGGGTCGAAATTGACTTACGCCAGCCAGGCATATCAGAATTTCTTTGTGTTGTTGGAGGTGAATGATGTGACGGCATTGCCTGACGATGAGAACTATAACTCGGGCTTAAATAATCAATCTGACGATGTATTGGTTCTTGATCCAGAAGGAACCGAAGTCAATCAAGCGTGGTTGGCTTACGATGCGTCTAATACCTTGTTTAAATACGGTCGGCAGTCTATCTCGCTGAATAATGAGCGTCTTATTGGTGGTGACTCTTGGCGACAAAACCCTCAAACATTTGCTGGTCTGACCATCAAAAACGAAAATTTAAATTTAACCAGATTTTATTTGGGGCAGCTCAATAGTGTTCAGAGCGTATTGGGGAGTGATCATGACTCGAGTGCAAATGCATTGGATGCTAAGTTCATGAACCTAGAGTACCGAGGCTTTTGGTCTAGTAAGTTGTCTGTATATGGCTTGTGGCTAAATGAATATGCCTCGCAGCCCAATAGCGAAACTAAGACTTACGGGGTGCGATTTGCAGGTGAATTGGGTGATAGCGAGTTTAGTCTGGATTATGATTTTTCATATTCTAATCAAGAAGATGCTGGCAGTAATCCGCTAAACTACTCTGCAAATTATTCTATGTTTGAGCTTGATTTCGGTGTCGACGAAGTTCATATGACTGTCGGGCAAGAAGTGCTGGGTGGTAGTAAAGATGGTTATTTCGTGACCCCTTTAGCCAGTCTGCATGAATTTCAAGGGTGGACTGAGCAGTTTAGAAATCAAGGTTTGGGAAATATAAGCGGCGGAATTCAAGACAGATATATTAACGTTAAGCATCAATGTTCTGAAAAATACAGTATTGCCGCGGTGTATCACGTATATGCGTCAGATAACGACGCTACTGGTGCAGGCGACCTTGGTTCAGAGTGGGGGGTAGAAGTGAATGCGGAGTACGAGAATTATGGCTTCAACCTTAAGTATGCTGACTATAATCGAGACCAATTTGGAATAGACACCAAGCGCTTATGGTTGAGTTCGGAATTTAGGTTCTAGAAACTATTTAATGACGGGCTTAACTTTTTTCGCGGCATTTCAAAATGTCAAAAAGCTGAACGCCATCTTCTATTTTGGTCGCAGGCCAAATGGCATTGGCATTGTTTGTCAGTGCTTCATTCTGAGCGAGTATTTGTAATTCGTTTGCTATAGCTTGTTCGTTCCTTTCAATTAAAAAGTGTTTTGTACGTACTCTTGATTCAAATTGAGACACTTTTTGGCAACTAGCCAAGTCGTTCGAAAGGATTATATGGTGTGTGCCCGGTATGGGCTCGACAAAAGAGCACGCTGATACTGAAAAAATACTTCCAAATACGGCCAACTGAGCGATGTGATGCATCAGAATGTTCTTTTTCGGTTGAGTTTCAAAATTCATGAGGGATAATGTTTCTTTTTTATGAAAGATGCCCGATGAGTCTACAGTATAAAATAATTCCAGTAACCGCCTTCGAACAAAATTGTTCTGTTTTGTGGTGCAGTCAAACCAAAGAAGCTGTGGTGGTTGACCCAGGCGGAGATATGCCCAAAATCGTGAACTTTATCTCTTCTCAAGGATTGACCCTCAAAAAAATTCTATTGACGCATGCACATATCGACCATGCGGGGGCTACTTCAGAGTTATCAAAGAAGTTCTCTCTACCGATAGAAGGGCCGCACAAAGAAGATCAATTCTGGATTGATTTGCTTCCTCAACAGAGTCAAATGTTTGGTTTCCCCCCCGTAGAAATGTTCAAACCAAATCGGTGGTTAGAACAGGATGATGTTGTTGAAGTGGGTGAAGAGAAATTAAGCGTACTGTTCTGTCCAGGTCACACCCCTGGCCATGTCGTGTTCTATCATGAGCCTTCTAAATTGGCTGTAGTAGGCGATGTGTTATTTCAAGGATCTATTGGACGTACCGATTTTCCCAGAGGTGATTTCGACACGCTTGCTAACTCCATAAGAACTCAATTATGGTCATTACCTGACGAGGTTGAATTTTTGCCTGGTCATGGGCCGATGTCTACTATCGGTCACGAAAAAGCGACTAACCCCTTTGTGGGTGGTTATAGTTAACGTCATGCTAATGACCTGATTAAATTTATTATTTCTAGTATTAACTTGAAGGCCCTTAAATGTCCCAAACTATTCGAACCCGTATTGCTCCTTCACCTACCGGCGACCCTCATGTAGGCACCGCATACATTGCTTTATTTAATATGTGTTTTGCGAAGCAGCATGGCGGAAAATTCATATTGCGTATTGAAGATACTGATCAAGCACGAAGTACGCCGGAGTCAGAGCAAGATATTTTGTCATCGCTGCGCTGGTTAGGTTTAGATTGGGACGAAGGCCCAGATGTAGGGGGCGAATATGGCCCCTATCGTCAGAGTGAACGCAAGGACGACTACCGAGGATATGCTGAAAAACTCATAGAGCAGGGTGATGCGTTTTATTGTTTTCGCACGCCAGAAGAGTTGGACGTTATTCGTGAGCAAAGAAAAAGTGACGGTTTAAACCCCGGTATCAAAGGGGACCTTGAGCTTGGTGCTACAGAAGTAAGCAGTCGGTTGGCGAATGGTGACCCTTATGTGATTCGCATGAAGGTGCCAGATGAAGGCACTTGTGTGATTGATGATATGCTTCGCGGAAAAATTGAAATAGATTGGTCGCAAGTAGATTGTCAGATATTACTTAAGTCTGACGGTATGCCAACGTATCATTTGGCAAACGTGGTAGATGACCACTTGATGGCGATTACGCATGTTATTCGAGGAGAAGAGTGGATAAACTCTGCGCCAAAGCATCAATTATTGTATCAATATTTTTCGTGGGATATGCCGACTTTGTGTCATATGCCTCTGCTCAGAAACCCTGATAAGAGCAAGTTAAGTAAGCGAAAAAACCCAACAAGTATTAATTACTACGAGCGTGCCGGTTTTCTCCCTGAAACGGTCGTGAACTATCTGGGTCGTATGGGTTGGTCGATGCCTGATGAAAGTGAAAAATTCACACTTGAATCGATGATCGAACATTTTGATATTAACCGGGTGTCTTTAGGGGGGCCGATTTTTGACGTTGAAAAACTTAGATGGCTCAACGGTTTATGGTTAAGAGAAGATCTTTCGTCTTCGCAGTTTATTGAGCGCGCCAAAAAATGGGCGTTTAATGAAAATAATATATCTCCGATGATTGCACATATTCAAGGGCGAGTTGAAACGTTGGCGGATATTGCCCCTCTGGCAGGTTTTATGTTTTCGGGAATGTTAGATATTGAAGTCGAAGACTTTAGCCACAAAAAACTCGATGAAGGCCAAATAAAGCGAGCATTGCAATTCTCTCTGTGGCGGCTAGAGGCTCAAAGGCATTGGGAGAAAGACAATCTTTTTTTGGATATAAAGGTATTGGCCAAGGCGATGGATATTAAGATTGGTGACTTCATGCAGCCCATTTTTGTCGCAATTGCGGGTACGCCGAATTCTTGGTCTGTTGTTGATTCGATGGCTTTACTTGGACCTGACATGAGCCGAGCACGATTGCGTCATGCGGTAAATCTTCTTGGAGGCTTCTCAAAGAAAGAAACGAAGCGAGTAGAGAAGGAATATCAATCGCTTAGCGCAAAAATATTGGCAGAAAATTAACTCAAAATTAAGCTAAAATCGTCTTGACTCAATGGGCTGACTTCAATAATATACCGCCCCGTTGAACGAGTAGTATTGGTTCCTGACATACTAGGATGCCAAATTTTAGTTAGATTGCTTTTTGCCGATTTAATTAGAATGCGGGGCCATAGCTCAGCTGGGAGAGCGCAACGCTGGCAGCGTTGAGGTCGACGGTTCGATCCCGTCTGGCTCCACCAAATTGTTCACGCTAAAGTTTTAGTCCCCTTCGTCTAGAGGCCTAGGACACCGCCCTTTCACGGCGGTAACAGGGGTTCGACTCCCCTAGGGGACGCCATACAAGAAACCGCTAGCACTCTGTGCTAGCGGTTTTTTCGTTTATGTTGCGTACATTCTAGTCCCCATTTCAAATGTCTATCTGTCATTAGTTGGCTAAATGCTAGGTACTAGTGATGAAAATCATTATTTAACTCACTTAATTTACTTTGTTTGACGTTTTTCTGGGTCGTCATCTTTTTGACTTTCGCATGTTCTTTCCTCTAACAAAAACAGAATGTGACTTACTTCACGTTTCGTTGGATTGAATATATTGCTCTAATCTATTGAAAAATAACAATAATATTTTATCTTTTACACTTGTTTTAAAAGTTGGCATGAAAAAAGCTTATTAATCAATTATAAATATAGGTAAGACAAAAAATTAAAACGAAATCAAAATTACAAGCAGATTGAATATAAAGGATATTTCCATGTTAGTTGAAAACAAGACAGCAGATTTACAAGAAAGCCAAAAAGTATCAGCACAAGTGATCAACATACGTAGTGCAAAAAAAGCACAGCAAAAGGCATCAGAGGAACTTATGGATTATATGATGTGGACGATGAAGCATGATATGGATCCACACCGTTTATATGAAGATCCAATTGAAGTATTCAGAAATGAAATGAAAACGAGTCAATTTGTGGCTTAATTTGATGGGCAAGTATTTGCCGTCAAATACAATACTATTCGCTTGATTCGGCCTGAACTAAAGCGAGAGATAAAGGAGTGAAGTAATTCATTCCTTTTTTTTGTCACAAAATTCAAGTTAGGGGGGGGCTGTGACTCACTTTCTATGGAGTTTCTGATGCATAGATGGCGTCATACCGAAGTGCTTTTCAAACCTGGTACGAAAAGCTGACTCTGACCTAAAACCAATCGCGCGGGCGACACTATTGATAGAGCAGCTGTCTTCAAGCATGCGCTGTGCACGTTCAAACTTAACGTCTTCCATATACTTTGACGGTGTAACTTTAAATGTACTGGTGAATTTACGGTAAAAGGTTCTTTCGGTCATGGCCATATAATCGGCTAGGTCCTGTACTCTAGGTGCTTTATCTATATTGTTGTCGATCCACGCTAATAGATTTGAAAACTGAGAAGTTGTATTGCGCTGAAGAGACAATAAACTACTGAATTGACTTTGATTTCCGGGGCGGTGGGCATATACCACTAACATTTTTGCGACCTTGTTTGACAGGTCTTTACCGCAATCTATTCTCGTCAACTCTAGGGCCATGTCAATGCCAGTGGTAACGCCTGCCGATGTCCATATTTTTCCATCGTTGACGTATAGGGCATCTTGTTGGACCTCAACTTTTGCCCAGTTCTTTTTCAATAAATGAGTTGCGGCCCAATGGCTTGTGCATTTTTTCCCATCTAATAGCCCTGATGCCGCAAGAACAAATGCCCCGCTACAAATTGAGCCAATTCTTTCAGTTTGTTCATGAATTTTCTGGAGCCAAGAAATGAGCTTCGTATCTAGGCATGCATTCCTTATCGCCGATTCTATTCCGCCGACGACGAGTACTGAATCATCGGCGCCAACGTCAAGATCGTCAAAAGTTTGGCTATCTACTGTAATTCCAGCGCTGCTAGTAATGAGACCGCCTGGAGTTGAGATGACGTTTGTTTGATACGGAGTGTGCGGATGAAGTGAGCTCGCGGTCGAAAACACCGAAACGGCTCCAGATAGATCCAAGAGTTCAAATTCAGGAAATACAACAAAAAAAATTCGGCGTGTTTTCATATGGCAGATATTAGACTAATTATGTCATATAAGACAAGCTGTTAATCAAATAGACTGTTATTCTATTTATTCAATCAGGAGAGTGACTGATGCAAGTGGCCATCGTGTTGTATCAAGGAATGACTGCTTTAGATGCCTTGGGGCCGTACGAAATTCTTCGACTAATGCCGGGCGTTGATCTGAGATTTGTTAGCCACGAACCTCAACCGATTACGTGTGATAGTGGTGTGCTTGTCATTGGTTCGACACATTCATTTGCTGAAACTCCAACGCCCGATATATTGTTGGTGCCAGGTTCTTCGGCCGACACTGTCACAGCGATGGCGGATGCAGAGCTGATTTCGTGGCTTCAGCAAGCGCATCTTAGTAGTCAGCTTACGTTATCTGTTTGTTCTGGTGCCGTTATTCTTGGTGCTGCCGGTATATTGCAGGGGCACGCCGCGACAACGCATTGGATAGCGCAAAGTGCGCTCAAACAATTTGGCGCGATACCCAAAAAACAAGAACGCATTGTAAAGTCTGGCAAGATTATCACGGCGGCAGGTGTGTCCGCTGGGATCGACCTTGCCTTAATGGTCGTTAAAGACTTATTAGGCGAAGAGCGTGCTGAGATTATACAGTTGCAGATTGAATACGATCCTCAGCCACCGGTAGACTCGGGGCAGCCGTCCAAAGCGTCTGAAAAAGTATATAAAG
>Ga0105350_10000392_pt1 | contig 29858 bp, 23 predicted proteins | sample EN1Hudsemesocosm_FD_83506 | JGI IMG/M metagenome (GOLD analysis project Ga0105350, IMG submission 83506) | Methane-oxidizing microbial communities from mesocosms in the Hudson Canyon - EN1E Hudson Canyon | ecosystem: Environmental > Aquatic > Marine > Cold seeps | place: Hudson Canyon... | reverse complement strand
TCTTCACAAAATGTGATGACATCGTAGTTAGCCTTGATATCACTTGCCATTAAGTTTTCAAGGAAGTTTTGACCGACCATGCCGTTACCAATCACGACCAGTGTTTGTTTGTTACTCATGAAATCCTCATTTTGAGATAGACTTGATGCTCACACAAAGCATAAAACGTGCCTACACTTGATAGTCGTTACAATACAGAACGTTATATCAATATCGCCTGCATGGCTCTTAATATATGCTTTTATCCTTGCACCAAGTAGGTGCAATTTAGAAATATTGGTGCGAGCTATTTTCTGCGATAAATGTGACGCTTATTATACTCGCACAGTGAAAATAGAGACAGTATAACTAGCATATTTAAATCAAGCTTAAATGCTGATTTCCTCATGTTTATTCACATGATTCATGTCAAATCTTCGATCTTATGTTCACAAAATAAAAAACCTAATTCAGTCTATTTGAAAAAACGTGTACTACTAACGTTAAAGTGACTAACGCCAACTGTTTAATATCTGTAGGCACTGTTGATTAAGCTCTTGGGCACGAAATTCTTCCGCCGCTTCGGTATAACAACGCAATTCAGGCGCATTACCCGATGGACGCAAATGTACCACTTCATCATTATCAAATGTGATGCGTATGCCATCAGTAGAATCAATATTCAACGGCTTTCCAACAAAGCCAAACTGGGCTTTAACATGGTTCATATCTGTTTCAATATTGCCACTGTTCATTGCTGATAAGCGTTGAAAACTCAACTCAGTCGGAAATGCTTTTAGTCGATCGCTAAAAGTAAAACGTTGCGGTAAGGTTCTTACTAATTCTGCTATGGATAATTTCGCTTGTAGCGCCAGCATAATAATAGCTAAAGGCACGATGGCAGCATCACGCGTTGCTAACGGTGTTAACGTTTTCTGATTCAGTTTTATAACCGTGTTTTGTAGAAAGCCGCCATTGGCCTCATAACCAACAACAATGTTTTCTGATTCTAAACTCGCCGTATTCATCGCTTCTATAACGTAAGGAGAACCTATTCTTGTCCGTATTACCTGACTGAAATTATCACTTTTTTCTACAGCAGAATTACTGCTGACAGGAGTCACCACCACGTCAGCCTTCAAGTATTGTGCACATAAAATTCCAGCAACATCTCCACGTAACCAGTTGCCTTGCTCATCACTGATTAAGGGCCTATCTCCGTCACCATCTGTTGAAATAATACAATCAAAGTCATCTTGTTCTGCCCACTGTTTTGCTAAGGCGACATCCTCTGGCCGAATGGCTTCTGTATCAACTGAAATAAAATTATCTGTTCGGCCCAAGCTGGTCACTTTTGCGCCTAATTGATTAAAAATTGTATTCAAGCAATCGCGTGAAACGGACGAGTGTTCATATAAACCGATATGTTTTCCCTGTAAACATTGTGCTGGGAGAAAATCAACAAAGCGTTTTATATAAAAATCATTGGCATCGGAAACAGCATGAACAAGTCTCTTGTCAGCTAAAAGCTCACCCTCTTCAGAAAACTTGTTAGTTGGAATATCAACGATCTGGGCACAAATGGCAATTTCATCCGGTTTTAGAATTTCACCGTCCGGCTTATTAAATTTAATACCATTTCGATCATCAGGAATATGACTGCCAGTGACCATGATGGTCGGCATTTGTTTATATAGACCATACAGTGCAATGGCCGGTGAAGGAATTGAACCGTAATTAACTGGCCTTAGCCCTTGGTCAACTGCAGCTGTATATACCGCATTCATAATTCGTGGGGTGCTTGACCGTAAATCACCAGCAATACCAACTTCATCACCAGTCTGAATACAGTTATGAGCTTTCAAGTATTGTAAAAAAGCCGTGACATAGGTCCAGCAAACTTGGTCTGTCATGTCGGCAACAAGGCCTCGAACACCACTGGTGCCAAACTGGACACCGGTCGATGCCATTAACTCATTAATTTTTATCTGCATGAAAATTTACTTTTCTTTCATTACCAACATAAGACTGTCTTGCCAGTTTGGTAATGTAATTCCAAATGTCGACTCTAACTTTTCATTATTTAAGCAAGAGTAATGAGGCCGTTTTGCAGGTGTTGGATAGGCACTCGTTACAATCGCATGCAAGTCAGCGACTTTCTCACCCTGCTGTTCCAATTCATCAAAAATAGCTTTGGCAAAACCATGCCAACTAGTCACTCCGTCACCACTTAGGTTATATATGCCCGAGTGTTGTTGTATAAATTGCTGTAAGTTTTTAGTTGCAATGCCTTGAGCAATAATTTGGGCCGTAGCATCAGCAATATGCCGACACCAAGTCGGAGCACCAATTTGATCAACCACAACTGAAAGCTCATCACGCTCAGTCGCTAAACGCTTCATTGTTAATAAAAAGTTATTACCACGTTGGCCATAAACCCAGCTAGTTCGAAATACGAGATATGCAACACCGGTATCAGCAATAAGCTGTTCACCGAGTAGTTTTGTTTTGCCATAAACATTAATCGGATCAGTTTGATCTTGTTCCAACCACGGTTGAGTGTTTTGACCATTAAAAACATAATCAGTTGAATAATGAATTACAGGAATACCAAGCTGTTTTGCTTCTTCGGCCATTATCTTTGGCGCCTGAGCATTAATTTGCATAGCTAAATCTTGTTCAGTTTCAGCTTGATCAACTGCCGTATAGGCTGCTGCATTTACAATTAAACCTGGTTGATATAGTTGGATAAAATGTCGAATGGCTGCATCATCACTTAGATCAAGATTATGTTTATCGGTGGCAATCACCTCACCTAGGCAAGCTAAACTACGCTGCAATTCATAACCAACTTGGCCTTGTGAGCCTGTTAATAATATCTTCATCAGTCGTAGGTTACGGCTTGTTCAAATGTCACGCCTAGTTTGTCTTTATCCGACAAACTAGGTTCACCTTCAAAAGGCCAATCTATTCCAATGCTAGGGTCATCCCAACGTATGCACATTTCATGTTCTGGTGCGTAATAATCCGTTGTTTTATATAAAAAGTCAGCCGTTTCGCTTAAAACTACAAAACCATGTGCAAAACCTGCAGGCACCCAAAATTGATGATGATTAGTTCCCGAAAGAATAGCTCCCGCCCATTGACCAAATGTAGGTGAACTGCGACGTAAATCTACTGCCACATCAAAAACTTCACCTGCTATAACGCGTACTAGTTTTCCCTGAGCTTGTTTGAGCTGGTAGTGCAAACCACGTAGTACATTTTTACTTGAACGTGAATGATTGTCCTGTACAAATTCAACATCCAAATCGAGTAAGTCAGCTAGTGTTTGCTTGTTATAGCTTTCCATGAAAAAACCACGTTCATCACCAAAGACTTTCGGTTTTAATAATTTGACATCAGGAATGGAGGTTTCAATAACATCCATTAAAAAATTGTCTCATTTAAAATGTTCATCAAGTAGTTACCATAGCCACCTTTAATTAAAGGCTGAGCTAATTTTTCCAATTGTTCGGCAGTTATATAACCATTTCGATAAGCAATTTCTTCTGGACACATGACTTTCAAACCTTGTCGTTTTTCTATGGTTTGGATAAACATTGAAGCATCTAATAAGGAATCATGCGTGCCGGTATCCAGCCATGCCATACCCCGGCCCATCACTTCCACATGTAGTTGTTGTTGGTCTAGGTAATGTTGATTTACATCGGTAATTTCAAGCTCGCCACGTGCTGACGGTTTTAAGTTGGTGGCAATATCAACCACTTGATTATCATAGAAATACAGACCGGTTACAGCATAACGTGACTTGGGTTGTTCAGGTTTTTCTTCAATGCTTAACGCTTTGCCTTCCCGATCAAAATCAACCACACCATAACGTTCAGGATCACCAACTGGATAAGCAAAAACACTGGCCCCCGCCTCGCGTTTGTCAGCAGCAATCATCATGTCAGCTAAATCATGGCCATAATAAACATTATCACCGAGCACTAGGGATGAAGGTGAATTGCCAATGAAATCTTTTGCTAAAGGAAATGCTTGAGCTATGCCTTCTGGATGCTGTTGAACGATATAATTAATGTTTAATCCCCAGCGTTGTCCATCGCCCAATAACTGTTCCAAACGAGGTGTATCTTGCGGTGTGGAGATGATGCAAATATCACGCATGCCTGCCAGCATCAATGTCGACAGCGGATAATAAATCATAGGTTTGTCATAAACAGGCAATAACTGTTTACTTATCGCTTGAGTAACCGGATGAAGTCGTGTGCCACTTCCGCCAGCTAGAATAATACCTTTACGTGCTGTCATGATTGCTCTTCCTGCAAACCTAATCGTTGTTGTTGATAACTGCCATCAAGTACATGTTCGCACCATTCTCGATTATCGAGATACCACTCCACTGTCTTACGTAAACCGGTGGCAAATGTTTCTTGTGGTGTCCAGGCTAGATCTTGTTCAATTTTACTCGCATCAATAGCATAACGTTGATCATGCCCTGGTCGATCCGTAACAAACTCAATCAAGTTACGGTGTGGAATATGAGCCGATTCTGGCAATAACTCATCCAAAATATCACACAAGGTATGAACCACATCCAAGTTAGTATGCTCGTTCACGCCACCGATATTATAGGTCTCACCAATTTGACCTTGTTCTAAAACTCGACGTAAAGCTCGCGCATGATCATCAACATACAGCCAGTCACGAATATTATCACCCTTGCCATAAATAGGTAACGTCTTTCCAGCCAAGGCATTGCTAATCATTAGTGGGATTAATTTTTCAGGAAATTGATAAGGACCATAATTATTAGAACAGTTAGTCATCATTACAGGTAAACCATAGGTATGATTCCAAGCGCGAACTAAATGATCACTACTTGCTTTACTCGCTGAATAAGGAGAATTAGGTTGATAAGCGGTTGTTTCTGTAAACAGGCCAGTTTCACCAAGAGTGCCATATACTTCATCGGTTGAAATATGATGGAAACGAAAGTTTTCTGCTTCAGCCTTATCTAAAGTTAGCCAATACTTACGTGCCGCCTCTAATAAGGTATAAGTTCCAACTACATTAGTGTGAATAAACTCACCAGGTCCATCGATAGAACGATCAACATGCGATTCAGCCGCTAAATGCATTACTGCTGTGGGTTTAAATTCTGCAAAAGCCTTATCCATTGCTATCGCATCACAAATATCAGCCTGTATGAAGCAATAGTTAGCATTGTCTTCAACTTGCATTAATGACTCAAGATTGCCGGCATACGTCAGCTTATCAATATTCGCAATGGCATAGTCTGTTTCTGCTATGAGTTGGCGAATAAGAGCCGAACCTATAAAGCCAGCACCACCAGTGATTAATAATCGCATTAAATCATCTATCCAAAAATTTTGTTATTACCGCGAACATCATAGCGTGTCATGTTGATAAATCAACTGCTTTACTGCTATTAATTCAACTCTCATGTGAAACCTAGTGCATTAGTACCAAAGTACGATATGTTTGAGATTAAATCTCCTGTATTTTGTGTCCCTAGCTAACTCAATGACTACGAGTCTTACACACTAGTATTTTTTGAATTATCCTATAAAATAGACATCGTAATTTTTCTAGTGCCAAACTTGGTGTGAATCAAGGACGGAAAGCCACAGGTCTCTACTATCAATGTTAAAGATGGCTGGGTTGTACTTATCAAAAATGCAAGGAATATAAATGAAAAAACTAATGGCACTTTTAGGTATTACTCTACTCTCATCGACAGTACATGCGGCAAGCCTTAACCCAACAGGAATTAACTTCACTGGTGGCACAGTCAATGGAACAAGCCACGTTGCTGATGGTTTCATTCCTAATGAAGGAACACAATGGCAAACAACTACAGCATGGTGGTCTGGAACGTCACAGGTAGTAACGTTTGATTATGGCAGTCTATTCACTATCGAAGATATTTTAGTCTCTGTTGATAATAACGATAGCTATAAAGTGCAATGGTCTGCCAATGCAGGTTCTTGGACAGATTTATTTTCAATATCTAGTTCTTATGGTGATATTGGTTGGGGTGTAGATACCATGACTAGTTTTGCTGGTCCTGAGTATATTTCACAAATCGACTTTTCACCTGTACAAGCCCAGTTCTTACGTATTTTTGCCACTGGCGGGGATAACTTATATTCAGTTGGTGAATTTCAAGCACATGGAATTCAAGCATCAGCCGTACCTCTTCCCGCGACAGTGTGGTTATTTGCACCAGCATTAATGGGTTTAATAGGTTTTCGTCGAACCAAGAAAAGTTAATATTGCAATCATTCAATAAAAAAAGGGAGCAATTGCTCCCTTTTTTTATCACTTAAATCTACTAAAGTTAGAGTTTGCTCAGTAACTCCGAAACTATTGTTTCTGTCACTGCATCACCCTGCTCACTGGCAAGGCGTTGAGCTTTTGTCAGGTATTGCTCCGCTTGAATAGTATTACCTTGCTTATTATACAAAACACCTAAATGGTAATTAAACACGGGTGCATCGGGGGATAATGATACAACACGCTCCAATACTGACTGTGCCTTCTCCAAATGGCCCAGTTTTACATTGATCCATGCATAAGTATCTAAATAATAAGGCTCAGATGCCAACTTAAATCTGTCTGCTATTTCAGCCGCTTTTTCCAAATTAGCTTCTGATTGAAACTGATCGGTTAACAAGCTCGCCAAATTATTAATTGCCGGTTCAACATCCGGGTTCTTTTGTAATACATCCTCATATATAGCTTTAGCTTGTTCAAATTCTGCCAACTGCTCAAAAGATGAAGCTAATTGTAATGACAGCAGTATGCTTTCTGGATTTTCATCCAAACCACGTTGATAAATACTGATTGCTTGCTTAGGTAAATTTTGTGCAAAATATACTGACGCTAAAGCACTGTAACCAGTTTGCCACTTTGGTTCTGAAGATAAGCCTTTTTCCAATATAGTAATTGATTTATCCCATAATTTATCTTGTGCGTATACATTTGACATCAAAGCATAGATTGATAATTGACTAGGGTTCGCCGCTAAAAATGTAGTCAGATAATCCAGTAGCCCCTGCTTTTGTTCCAGTTGAAGATAACTAAAAGTCAGCCCTTGCAAAGCTCTAGACATATTTGGTTGAAGAGCTAACGCTGATTTGTATTGTTCAATCGCTTCATCATAATGATCTTGACCTTGTGCTATACGCGCACTAAGGAAATGTGTAAGAGCAGTATCTTGTTCATCACTACGCAGTGTATCTACAATTGTTTCTGTACCTTGCCAATCTTTTTTCAGAAGTTTAACTTGAGCCAATGCCTGTAATAACGCTCCCTTATTTTCAGTTTGCTTTAATGCTTTTGTTAAAACTTCTTCTGTTCGGTCTAGATCATTTGTTTTAATCAAACTACTGGCCACCGACAAAGCCGCGATTGTATTTCCTGGATTAACGGTTAACGCCTGACGGAAATTATCATCCGCCAGTTCTGAAGAACCACTACTCATATAAGCCTGAGCTAATAACACCATGGCTTTATCTGATTCCGGGTTACTACGCAAAGCTACACGCAAATTAGTCACAGCTGAATCAACATCTTTGTTGATCAAATTAATTCGTGCCTGAAGCAATAATGCCTCCTCATCCTCAGGAGCTATTGCTAAAACCTGTGTTAATTTAGTCTGCGCGGACTCAATCTCACCTTGTTGTAGATCTAAACTAGCTAATATCACTTGTGCTTTACGACCACTATTTCCTTCAGAATCTAAAACAACAATTTCGTTTAACCCTGCTAAAGCTATTTCCACACTACCAGCACTCATCTGCAATTGAACTTTGGCAAAACGTAGATCAAAATTCTCTGGTTCTTGTTCAATAAAAGTATCTAATAGAGCAATAGCTTGTTCTGGCTCTTGAGTCTTAATTAGCGAAACCAGCAACAACTTTGTTTGTTTATCATCTGGATGTGCCTCAACAAACTGTTTTAATATTTGTTTGGCATCCACATAACGATCTTGCAAATTGAACAGTTTTGCTAAGGCAACTGATACCCAAGCTGCTTCAGGATATTGTTCTTGCAGTTCGCGATAAGTTTTCTCCATCTCGTCATAATTTTTTTGCTGCTCAAGAATAGACAGTTTAATCATCGACAGCGACAATGCATCAGGCTTAATCTCTAATGCAGTTTCTAATACGGAAAGTGCCTGTTTGGTATTACCTTGTTTGTTTAAAATTAAAGCTTGAACCGAAACAGCTTCTACATTGCTTGCATCTAACGCCAATGCTTTTTCAACATCCGTCATTGCTGAACCGTAATTATCCTGCTTCATATTGACCGATGCACGTAATACCAAAGCCAGTATATTTTGTTCCTGTACTGCTAATACTTTATTGGCTTTCTCCAGAGCCAGATCAAAATTGCTCGCTAATAAGTGCACTTGTCCGAGTTTAACAATCGCATCGTAATGCTTAGGGTCTAACTGCTCAACCGTATTTAAGTTAGCAAACATAGATTTCCATTTCTGGTCTTTTTCATCAATCAGCGCTAATTGATAGAAAGGCTCAGCCATTCTGGGATCAATTTGAATCGCATTCTTAAATTCTAGTCGTGCCTTTTGCGGTTCACCTTCAGCTAGCAAGGCTTTACCACTTTCCAAGTAATTTCCAGCACTCTCCTCAGCCGTACCACAAGCTGTCATAGCTCCAAGCATTAATGCAACAATCACTGTACGTTTTAATCCGTTCATTTCTATTCCCTAATCTAAAATGTAATGTTTTAATTCTGGCTCGGCATAACTCATAAAGTCTAATAACCGTTCATCGGCCACTGATAAATCTTCTTGTGGTGCAACGTTGGTCACGACTCTAATCAAAGAACCGTCAGTTCTATTTTTAAATAGTGAATCAACAAATAAAAACCACTTATTGATATATTCATTAGCCACAATACGTCCATGCCCTTGGAACCAGTAATAAACTAACTGACGCTGCTCACCTTTTTTAATAATCACTCGATTAACTGGATGTCCTCGCGCGGTAATTCGTTGCAAATCATTAATTTCCCAACCACCGCCAGGAATACACACGCGAGGTGAGTGTGGCGAAACACCCTTTCTTTGTGACTGATAATAAGCAAGGTAGAAGTTAACCGATGGTTGTTTATCATTTTGGTAATTAGCCAACAAATAATCTGTCATGCCTAGCTTTTCAACAACTTGAGGATCCAACTTGTCATGCCTACCCTGCCAGTCGTCCAAAGTCATAGGAAAGTTAACAAAAGACACATGGCCAGGATAAAGCTCTGTACGTTTATCTAAAAACTGGGCTAATACTAGGCTCAAAAGCAATATAACTATGCTTACTAATAAAGGTTTTGTTGTAGCTGCCTGAGCAGAATAAGATGATTTCTGCGTTGATGGAGGCTCTGCTACAACACCGAAGACTGCAGCTAAAGAACCTTCTTTATTGGTGAGTTTTTCCAATCCCCAAATTATGGCAAATAAAATAACGGCACAGGCCATAAAGATAATCCAGCCCTCAAAGTCATGTAAAAAGCCTTCTGCCATAGATATGCCCCAGTTATCGACCATCACCCCAATGACACCGATACGGAAGCTGTTCATTAAAATTGTGACTGGAATGGTGGCTAAAAATACAATGGCTCGTTTCCAAAAGGCAGCTTGATAAAAGTAGGCGGCAATAAAACCTAGGCTCATTAGTGGAAATAGATAACGTAAACCACTGCACGCTTCCACCACTTGTAATTGATATATTCCTAAATCAATAACATTGCCTTCCAGAAATACAGGAATCTGGAATAGGCGAATAAAATTCACCCCCAGCCAAGAAGAAATCAATTGTAGTTTTGCAGTTAATACCACCTCAATTACATAAGGCAAAGGAATGGCAAATAATAATAATAAAATTGGCGCAGCTGTATATTTAGTGGCTCGCCCAAAGGCAACCAATGACAATCCCAACAATAAGAAAACAAATGAATATTGAATTAAGATATAAAGAGCGCTTATTTCACCAACGATGAAAATTATGACCGAAGCTAAAATAATCAACACTCCCGACCATATAGGGGGACCTATAGATGCTTTAATGAGTCCTTGTTTTTCCCATAAGATATACAAGGTCACCAATGGTATTAAAAAACCATGGCTATATTCTTCTTGATTACCCCAACGAAATACAGCTTCTGCCAAACCATTCCAATAGGTCAAAACAGCTAAAATAATAGCAACAATAAATAATCCGGCATGCCTCAGACTTAGCAAAAAAAACTCCTAGCTTAATAACTAAACTTTAAATTCATCAAGGGATAATAATAAAACGCGTTAGAACGATATTAAAACTGAGGATTCTTATAATCCTTTTTGGTACTGCTTGTAAAGATAACTGACGATTTTGTTCATTTAAATAACGTTGAAACAACAATAATGTGGCAATAAATGCAGCATCTATATATTCAAGCTTGGCACAATCAATTTCAACATCACCTTGAAATTGTTCTATTACAGAAGAAAAAGACTGTTTTAACTCAGTGAGGTTTTTATGATGAATACTTCCACCCAAATGAATAATGTTGTTGTCTGTATTTTCTAGCTTAATTTCACATGAATTTTGAAAAAAAGATGATCGCTTTAAAGTACGATCATAAACCGCAAGTGGAAATACCTTAACCAATAGAAGCTTAATAAATGCCAAGCCATCAAACAGGTAACGTCGCCACAACGTTGGCTCTTGTTTAACCCGCCATAACCACTCCAAGCCACTACGTTGCCAAAACACAGGGGCACGTTCTATATTACCCGCCACAAAATTGATCACCGCCCCTAAATGACTGATAATTGGGACCGTTAATTTGTCACGGTTATTCTGGATCCAAGCTTGGCCTTTCTTAGCGCCCAATGCTACAACCACAAAATCCGGAGCAGCAGTATTAATATGATCGATAACATCTGAAGTGCTCATCTCATCGACAGCAACAAAACCTGGATCATAAAAACCACAACTCACCATCGCAGAGCTTGTTTCATTTAATTTATTATGAGCCTGCTCTGCAATGCCCTGTTCCCCACCGAAGAAAAAGACTTTTATCTTATTAGGTTTTCCCTGTTGTTTTGATAAATCATCAAATAACGTTGAACCAGCAACTCGTTCAGGCAGCGGTAAACCTAACAGCTTAGCAACCCATATCAACGGCATACCATCTGCCACGCTTAAATCACTATCTACTACCGATTGAAAAAAATTAGAATCCGATTGGGTTGCAATAACAAAGTTAAGATTAGGTGTAGACAAAAAACATGGCTGGCCAGTCTCAGCCAGTAAATTAACTTCATTCACCGTATCACGAAGACTGGTAATATCAAACGGCAATCCAAGTACACAACATACGTCTCTGGATAACAACAGAGGTTTTGATTGAGTTCCCATCAACTAAACAACGCTTCTCGTCATTACTCTTTCGTATCTCGTGATGTCCTGAGCCACCGTTTTTGTCGCTTATAGAAAAACGATAGGTAGATTGAAATTTTTGTGAAAACAACTACTGGAATCATACATAATTCGTTTGCCGTCAATACATCACGCGCATAAAACCACCACGAACTCAATATTGAAATAATAAATACAATTATGGCCATAATCATGAACATAAATAATGGATAGAACTGTTCGTTGATTAATGATAAGCCTAATACGATAAATAATGAACTCACTGAAATAGTGGTTAACATCACCAGAGGAAGCACGGATAAATCTATTGCAAGCATCATTAGTTTCATACTACGTTTCCAAATGGCGCTACATAATAATGATGGAACTCTTTCAAAAATTATAGACATGTGCCCATGTACCCATCTTGTTTTTTGTTTATTTTCAGCTTCGATATCATTCGGAAAGTAGCTATACACATTAGCATCAGAGCTAAATAAGGCAAAAATAGATTTCTTTGCTAGGTTAATTCCCAGCAGCATATCCTCTGCAATATGCCCGTTATCAAACTCCATTTCTAAAACTACTGCTTTTGGAAATGCCATGCCAGTCCCTGTTAGCATAACCGGTAGCTTAAGAAATGTGAGACCCAAAGGACGTATTTTATTTTTTATTAGCCAAGCAAACTGAGCTACCTTATGACTAATCTTAATTTTCTTACCTTCAGGTGGGAGCGAAATATTAGTTGCTTGGATTGGACTTTGTTTTAAATAAGCTGCCTGTGACAGTATTGATAATGAGCCATGTTCAAAAAAACAATCGGCATCTAATATGACGATGACATCATAATCATATTTACTACGTATATATTCAATCCCAAAATTTAACGCATAGCCCTTGCCAATTAAATTCGGAGCTACTCTCTCAATAACATCAGCCCCAGCCCTTCGTGAAATTTCAGCCGTTTTGTCACAACAATTATCCGCAACAACAACAATATGATCATTTCCCGTTATCTCAACTTGTAATTTCTTTAGTGTCTCAGTGACACCCTTCTCTTCATTATGAGCGGGGATAAGAATGATAGTCGACATATCAACTTTAGAATGAATCATTTTTGTCTTTTTGGCTTCATTCCTCATAAATAATGAAGCAAGGCATTCTATCGACACCATAAACAGTGGAATGGTTATTATTACAAAAAAAAGATATATGCTAACTATCATTTGATACTCGCAAACTTTTAAAATCACCCTTCTTCAACATCAAATAATTATTCATAACCTTTCAGCCATTCTGCTTTAGCAAGCCACACTTTATTCCACATCTCAAATTTAGGTTTGTATCTAGGGGAAAAAATACTGACACATCTAAACAACAAAGTACGAACCAAAGGCCAGCCGGCAATTAAGAGCAAGCCTATTGGCAGCTTATATGTTCCCCAGTGGGATCTCAGTAATTGAACTTTCCCTTTTAATAATTTTATAAGCTTGTCAGCCTCTTCTGTTTCAGATTTCCCTCCGTAATGTATGATGGCGGCATCATTAGTAACCATTGGTTGATAGCCTATACGACTAGCTCGCAAGCACAGGTCCGCCTCCTCCCCATACATGAAAAACTGAGGGTCAAACCCTCCAAGCTCGTTCCACAAGTCTGTTTTTAAAAGAAAAAAACAGCCTGTGACAATATCAACTTCCTTGATAGAATTTCGGTCCCAATCACCATAAGCCTCAGAATTAAAAAGACTGCTACGAGGAAATATTCCCGTTAAGCCTGTAGTTCTGCAAAATAAATTCCATAACGTCATTTTTCTCCAACAAGAGGTCGGATTTAAAGTATTTGCATCATATAGTGTTTTCCCCCCCCAAATTCCTGCCTGAGGAAATTGCTCCGCAAACTGCATTAATTTATCAATGGCATTATCCAAAACCACTGTATCTGGGTTTAATAACAACATGTACTCAGATTTTACTTGTTTGGCACAGATATTATTCCCTGGGGCAAAACCAACATTATCATTAGAGCGAATTAACTTAATCTCAGGGAATTTTTCAAAAATCGCATCAGCTGAACCGTCAACTGAATTATTGTCTAAAATAATAATATTAAAGTGAATTTTTGATTCTTGAGCATATATCGATTCAATACACTCAATCGTCAGTTCTTTCGTGTTGTAGCTAATAATAATAATTGTTAGTGTCATTGGTAGCATAAAATTTATTAGTTAGACTTTCGGTCATAAGAAAACATATTAATATTGAGTCCAATAAGAAAAAACAAAAAAACATACGTTGCATTCCAATAATGTACTGTAAACCCAGCCAGTATCAGTACAATGATAGATAACGTTAAATAGTTATCTAACTTCACGTTTTCCTTTGACTTATGTCTCTTCAATGCCCAGTAAATAACAGCTGACAAAAGAAAAAGAGCAGGAATACCATGGCGCATTGCCAGCAATAACCAAATGCTATCAACGCTCTTTGGCATGTCTCCAAGCCTCACCCACTCATGATAGCCAATTCCAAATAAAAGATTATTGTATACACTCTCTAGTCCGTACTGCCAGATTAGGATTCTAAAATAGCCAGTTTGAGGATCTAAGGTTAAATAAGAAAGTAATATCTCAATCGGTTTGCGATTCGCTACTAAATCAACGACTGCATACACAACAACAAATGAAGCAATATATTTTTTATAACTTATTAACAGAAGCTTTTGATAAAAATATACTACAAACTGCATCGCCAACATTAAAAAAGCAATTGATGATAATGAAGATAACGCTGCAGTTATAAGCGCTCCAAGTCTTATATAGCTTTTTTTGCCTCCATAAATAGTCATCCACATAGGCAAACTAACTGCCGCCATAACAGCTAGCAAAATTGGATGATCGAATGCGACTGTTGCTCGGAAAAGCCCTATCCTTTGCTCACCAACTTCAGAATAAACACCAAATAACTGCTTATAAATATTACTGCCTGTATAACTCTCATAAACTGCAAAAATGGCGATCACACAGATGCAGGAAATATAAAACTTTAAGGTCGGTAGTAAGTTTTCTATTTTTGTAATATATGTCCTAGCGATGAAATATGGCAATAGCGTTTCTAATGCCATAATACCTCCCGACTTTAATCCTCCCTCAAGTCCATGATTAATAATCATTGAAAGTATGAGCCAGAATGAAAATAATAATATAAAAATATCCGCTCGATGTTTCTGTTTAAGTGAAATATATCGAACAACTACTGGTAGCACTAATAATAGCAAGACCACTCTATAGGCAGAGAGCCTAAGTCCAGCCAAATCAAAAGATAACTCTGTTGGAATAAGTAGTGAGAGTATAAGTATCTTTACTAAAACCGGAGCGTTTTTCATGACTTTGGCATTATTTAACTAAAGGTATGTTTTGTTTATTCATTAAACTTTAAATGTCTTTTATATTCTGCTGATGTAATGTTAGCCAATATCCATTCTTCATTTCAGAAAAATTTATCTTATACACTCCATCGTTATACTCAATATCAGTATTAATTTCTCTACCTAACTTATCAAGCTTCATTAAGGTCAAGCCTTCTGGAGCATGAATTTCAATATATCCACTTATTGGCTCTGACAAATATGGTAATTTTTTAACACTATCGCTGGGTAAAGACGTGCTTAATGCTGTTATATATATTTTTTTAGACTTTCGAATAGCTTGACTATCTAAACTCTGAACAGATAGAACGGCTGATTTATTATCAATATGAATACTTATATCTTCTAGCTGTATGTGCTGATTTCCAATTCTTCCAGATGCAGCTTGTGTTTTTTTAGTATTTATTAAATGAATACCTTTTTTCCAATCCCGTTTTAATTCTTTAGTGTCTGATTCAATATAGCTGGCATCTTCTGAAAGAAAATTATAATTAGGATCCTTGACTGTAATGTATTTATCAACCAGTGATTTATTATGATTTAGCCATGGTAAAGCTGAAATTCTGGGAAGTTGAACAACGATTTTACTCTGTTCAGTCAAGGTTCTAATCGCACGAAGATTTTTAGCTGTATATTTTTTTCTTAAAAATTCTTTTTCCGTAAGGTTTAATACATAATCTTTTTTTGCTTCTGCAACATGTCCTTCTCTAAAAACTAAGGCTGCAGCAGGCATTACCCCTAGTATAGAGGGGTCATTATAACTTGACCAACTACTCGCAATACTTGGACTATTGAGAGGTTCTTGTCCATATCCATAAAGCATAACGATGTCCCAGCCCTGCAACCTTGAAATACTCGATACAAATAATGGGGCTATAAACCTTTCATCTATAGGAAACTTATCTATATTCCACTCCGAAATTGAAAGCGGTTTATTTATAAGATGAGACATTGAAATGGCATCTAAAAATGTCGGTCTCATGCTGGGATCACGAAAAAACTCGTTTTTACCTCCATAGGTATGAACATCAACCATGTCACCGTCACTGAGTGCAGGTAAGCTACTTAAACCCATAATCCCCCCCCATGAATTCGTAGTTGAAATCAATTGTTTTGCACCCAACCGTTTTAAATGTGCAGTCATTTCCTCATTAAATAAGTGTTCTAAATCATTTCGAAATATCTTGGCTTCAGGTTTGGACCATTTTAAAACATTCGATAATTCAAAATTAGATTTCTTAGAAAAATCATCAGCAGCTTTTCGAAGTAAATCATTATGGATAGGATGCTTATTAGTGGTATAAAATTTATGCCCGAAATGCTCGGTGATATCATTCTCGTTAGTTATTTGCAGAGCTATTATTGCCGGGTCATCCACATATTGATAATTGGTATATATATTTTGGTGACCAAGGTATTGCTCATTAAATAACTGCATTTTTCGTTGAATACTCTTATTCAAATAGTTAAACCCCTCTGATTTCACATTATCATCGGAAGTATGCATGTCATCAAAATGATCGATATTGTCACTTACTTTAAATGTTCGACCCACATGTAAATCCAACCAGACATATACCCCTTCATCTTTCAAACACTTTATCCACCAGTCTAATTTTTTTAATGACGTTAGGGATAACTCTGACGAATCAGCTTTAAAAATGTTTGGCTGAACCCACTGAGAATCATGATGATGAAATCTTACGAGATTAAAACCTAACTGTGAAATTCTTTTGGCGTGTAACTTAATATTCACATCTGACGTGTCAAAAATAGCTCGACCCTGTATATTTGTTCCCCAAAAGGAAGCTGGTGTTCCATCACTGAAAACCAACTTATCACCTTCAGACAATACTCGCCCATGAATACCAGCAGGAATATGATTTTCATTCAGATAAGATAAGTCAGTAGGTGATCGTTTTAACGGCAGTATATTTTCGTTCCACCCAGCCCTTCCATCCTGAATGTATTGGCTAAATGTTTGTAAATTTAATTCGGTCGAAGTACTAACCGTCATTTTAGTTTCGCTTAATTCCGAATTATTTACTGTTTTGAACATTGCTCGAATACGCTGCTTGTTTCCTTGCTCAAAATATACTTCGGCTAAGGACGGTTCAAATTTCATTGTAAGAGTCGAACCGTCCTTGTTCTGAACTTTCCAGCCTTCATTATTTGGGAGTAAAACTGGACTTTTAAAGGCTCCGCCACCTAAATCTTCAATATTAAACTCAATACCTAAGCCTATAGCTTTCGGATGTAACTGATAAGAATTCCACTTATAATTCCAAACAAAAGCATCTTCAACTTTGCTTATATTGCTTTCAAATTTTATTCCTAAACCACTCACTCGCCCTTGGAAGGCAGAGCTTTGTTTGTTTTTAGATACGCTTTTTTTGACATTGATAGGTGTCCACTTCCAATTTTCACCCCATGCAACATAATGAGCCTTAATGACCTGAGATTCACCGCGTTCACTAATAACTGAAAATAAGCCATTATTTTCATCTACTAAAATAGTATTATTTGAATAAACATTGCATGAAAATACAAATAAAATGGTACTTAAAACTAGTTTAAATGAGAGCATTTTTATTATTTTTGACGTCAAACCCCATACCTTCTAAATTTATGTTTTACACCTGAGATCCTAGCTATTAACTTGTTCCTGAGCAAGATTCCGCTTTTCAGAAGTAACTGCATTAATAAGATCACTCTCAAACAAAGTTGCAGCATCATCCCATGTATAACGATGAGCATGTTTATAGGCAGCATTTGAGAACTTTAGCCAGTCTACTTCGTTAAAATCAAATAACTTTAATACTGCTCTTGTCAAAGCATCAATATCATTAACATCACAGAGGTATCCATTTTTCCCATCTGTTATTATATCTTCTGGCCCACCACATTTTGTCGATACAACGGGTGTCCTACAGGCCATCGCCTCTAAGACCGTTAAGCCAAACCCTTCACTGAGACTACAACACAGCCATACATCACATTGAGCATATAATTTACTGATCTCGTTTTGCTCTGGTCGAACATGTAACTCTACGTAGTCTGGAAGAATAATTTTTTCAGGCTTATGTGAACCAAAACCTATCACCCTAAGCTCATGAAACTGCATTCTCACTTTCTCAATAACATCGAGTGCCACACCGACACCTTTAAATGATACTTCTGAAAATAAAAACCCAATTGTAGGTCTATTTTGCTTACCTCGTTTCTCAGCAAAAAATTTGTTCAGCTCTACACTATTTGGCACCAAAGAAACATCAGCTGCATTATATTTTTTCTCCAATAGCTCAACCAACCACCTTGCAATAGTAATTTTATGTAACGGCATTTGATATGTTCTTTCAACTCTTTCTATCGGTAACCAATCATGTGTTTCATGGTGTTGTATAAAATAAACCTTATGCCCTTTACTTAAGGGGAAGTTATTTACCCATTCAGCTGTTTCCCACCATGTAGCAATCACAACGTCGGCATCAGGTATATCAGCTGCAGTTATTGGTCCTGATCCCGCAACCTGACATACACCAAAATTTACATTTTCAAAATAGGTTAGGTCTTTTGTGATGTCCCTTTTCCCACATACCCAACTGAGTAGTGACTTTATTTTTTGCTTTATTGTTTGTCTAACTTTTTGGGGAGAAACAATAACCACCTCATGTCCTCTATCAGTAAGATTATGAGCATAAATAGAAACAACTCTAAGACCTCCCGATAGGTTTAACTCTGGCACAATAAATGTAATCTTCATTCCATGACAACCTTTAATAAGGTGCCAGTGAATGCTCCTATAAAAATCATTGGAATCATGATTACTTCTCTCCAAATATCAAGAAATAAATATTTCTTCATTAGAACCATTGAGACAATTGCCCTGATAAAAGGAAATACTGAAATAGCTAAAATGGTGCCAAATATCCCAAACAAGTAAAATACCAAAGGCACAATTAGATAAAAACATATCACTTGAATTGCTATAAGTATCATCTCAATTTTTGGTTTTCCGGTTGCTAAGAAACATTGACTAGCAAGGAACCACCCAACCCAAATGAGAGATAATGACAATAACTCTAACATCCAACCCGCTTCGCTGTATCTTGAGTCATAAAGCAAATCAATTATCAAACTACCTGTTACAAATAAGAAGCCAGCAGCAAACATCGCAATGGCATCAATTTTTATTCGCAGTTTATAATAAACACTCTTCAGATCCAGTTCATTTTCTCTAACCGCTTTACTTAGTAAAGGGTAAAAAACTGAACTAATTAACTTTAAAAGTATATCTTTTGATGCTGATGCTAACAAAAATGCTATAAAGTAGTGCCCCAGTGTTTCTGAGCTTATTAAACCACCTAGTAATAACCTATCACCCTGATTTAATAAGAAACCCAATATTGATGACACAAAAATCCATTTCCCAAAATGGATAATTTCTATAACTGCTGTTTTATCCCAGTACAACCTACATTTCGGCCCAATCCACCGAGTATGAGATATAAGCATTTTAACGACCGAACTAACGATGGCACCTATAACTAATGCCCAAACATTATGATATATGGCAGCCCAAATGATCATGAATGTAATACCAGCTACATGACTGACAACATCTAAGGTAACCACTTTCGCAAGGTCAAGGTTTCGATTTAACAACATTAAATGAATCGAATTAAAACCATCTATAACTGCTATCACAGAAATGACAGCTAAAATTAGTGGTAACTCTTTATCACCGTACGATGTTTCAGGAGAGAGATAACCCAGCTGCCCAAAATAGTAAAAAGCAAAACTAATAACCAGCACGATGACAAAAATAAGAACACCTCTTACTATTTGTATCGTCCATGCTGTTTGTAGATACTCAGGCTCTCCGCCTCGTTTGCTATGGATTACGTTTTGAAGCAAGCCGATATCAGAAAACATGGCTAGCCCGGTCATAATAATAGTAACTATTGCCATAAGACCGAACATTTCAGGCATAAGTAATCGAGTTAAAATTAAATTACTGCCAAAACGAATAGCTTGGGTGAAGATATGACTGAGTGCTACATAGCTTCCTGCATTACGAGCTTTACTTCTCAATTCACCTTGCATATTTTATTTTCATTCGCAGCAGCTATTTACTTATAATTGATGTGAAGAGCCGTCACTAATTTTTTTCTTCCACATTCTTAATGAAATTCTATTAACGTTATATCGAATGCTTCGAATAACCACTCTTTTACTTTTATAACGTCAGGATTTATAGCTTGAGATGGCTTAATAATTCTTGATGTATTTTTTTCTGCCATCATCGCCATCACGGTATTCGCATTCACAGTCTTTTTGTCATCAGAAAATGCATAAACCAAGGCAAAATCACACAGGTTATTTATTTTCCTTGGTACACCTTCACTGTAACAATAGATAGCTGCACAGGCTTCTTTTCTAAAGATTTTTCGTGATGCCCCTGCCACTTTCAATCGATGTTCAATATATTTTTTAGTTTGTGGAAAATCGAGAGTTCCAAGGTGAAACTCAACACCAATTCGCTGGGCAAACTGCTCCAACTCCGGCTGGTTTAATTTTTCAACCAATTCTGGTTGCCCTGTCAAAATCAGCTGTAAAAAGATGTCAGAATCTATATTTACATTCGATAACAAGCGTAACTCTTCCAAGGATATCACTGAAAGGTTTTGTGCTTCATCAACAATCAATACAACCCGTTTTCCTTGCGCATGTTGATCTATTACAAAATTGATATAGTCACGATAACGACCTGCATTATCAGTCGCCTTAGATTCAATTTCTAATGCATCTAATACCCAGACCATTAATTCTCCAAATGACTCATGAGTATTATTAACCAAACCAATAACACAATCATCATCAATCTTATTTAATAAGCTACGAATTAAAGTGGTTTTTCCTGCCCCTATTTCACCCGTCACAACGGTAAACCCAGCATGACTCATCAAACCATACTCCAGCATGGTGAGTGCTTTTTTATGATTAGGACTCAGGTATAAAAATGATGGGTCCGGCACCAGATTAAAAGGTTTTTGCTGCAAGCCAAAATGTTCGGTATACATAATTATTTCTTAATAATATTGGTGTATTGGTGGTTTGTCTGATTTATTTAGCACCGTTCCTATCAGATGATGCCCTTCAAGTAATTGCATTGACCTTGTGATCTCCGCCTCTTTATTTTTGCCATCTTCTAACACTAACAGTGTGGCATCAAAGTAATTGGTCGACAACAACACATCGTCTGTCTGTAATATGGGGGGCGCATCAAAAATAATAATCCGTGACTCATATTGTGTTCTTAGCTCTGCTATTAACTCAGCCATTTTAGGACTTGATAGTAACTCTGCCGAATTTTCTGCTCTACCTACTCCCGGCAATACAACCATGCGTTTAATACCAGGGTTAATCAATACGTCTCGCAATTCTATATTTTGCTCAAGATAGTCTTTTAAACCAGACTGAGCATTCAAACTGAAATATTGATTGATACTTGGATTACGCAAGTCCATATCAACAAGCAAAACCGTTTGATTAAGTTCCATTGCCATTGCAACAGCTAAATTTGATGCCACTAACGATTTCCCCTCTTCTGCAGTCGGCGAGGTGATCGCCAATGTTTTCCAATCATTATCACGCATCTTTTTCAAGATCTGAGTACGTAACATTCTAAACACCGCTGATTGAGGATTGTTATATAAACCGGCTATAACTCGTTGCCTCTCTAGTGATTCACGCGATAACTCGACAATTTTTGTCTGTGTATATGAAATATCATCAATGGGAGGCTGTAATGGATCTTTGGCCTTTGTTGGTTTTGATTGCTTAGCAATGTCAGTTTGTGACTGCAAAGATTGGGCTTTATGTTTATGTTTTTCTTTTGCCTTGTCTAGGGCTTTTTGAATTCTATCCATTATTTATACGACCTATGATATCCATTATAACAAGCTGACTTTACGCATGACTTTAAACCATAGAACTTCTAAATCCATTATCCAGTAATGAAAACTAGCTATCAGCAATAAAAATAAAATAAGGGCCAATAATATCATTCTATTTCGATTGCGTTTTTTTCGTTTTAAATCTTGCTCTGTCGTAATTATTGGAAGCACAACTAATGGAGCAAGTCCGGTAATACGGGTAATTTCATTATAACCTCGCACTCCTCCAAACAGCATTTCTGCCAATAATGCTAAGCCTAACCCGGTACCAATTGAAACGACCACACCAATTGCAAGTATTTTGGGACGGTTGGGCTTTTCAGCTTCAGTAGGTACCAGCGGTGGCTCAATTAAAGTAAAACTCTCCCCCTTATTCTCGGACTCAAGATTCTGAGCTAACTCAGCTTCAAGTTGCTTTGCTCGCAACTCTTTATATTTTGCTAAGTTATTGGCATGATCTCGAATTAGATCGTCATGTGCCCGTTGAACTTGATGTGTTCGTACTACGCGCTGCTCAAAGTCTGCCAGTTTCGTCTCCACCTCAACTTGTCTACTTCTCAAACGAACAGTCTCACGCTCCGAAGAATCAATTTTAGAATTCAGCTGTAAATAAATTGGGTTGTGTATAGGATTCAACTGGTCGCTTTTATTATCACTAAGCTTTACATCTGATACTTTTGTATCAAGTTTTTTGAGTTGTGATTGTATTGTTTCAACTTGGGCTAGCAACGCTTTCACATCTGGGTGGTTTGAGGCATAACGCTGCTGCAACTCTAGAAGTTGTTGCTTAACTAGTCTCAGCTCTACTGTCAGCTCATCTTTATTCGACGAGTCTATCCCCAACTCTGTTTCTAAACTTTTAATTTGTCGTTTAAGCTGAATCACGTCTGGATGATTAGATGAGTATTTTGCATTTAAACGACTGTAATCAATTTTAGTCTGTATTAATTGGCTCTCAATTGATGGTGACTGCCGATCATTCCCATTCCCTATCAATGGTGATGACGCTAAGTAAGTTTGCAGATTAGCTTGCTCTAAGGTCATCGTTGTAATTTGATCTTTAAGCGTCATAATCTGATTTCGATTTACAGTAAGTTCATCCTGCAACCGCTCTACAGATGTCAGATTAAATTGTAATAATTCTGGCAAGCTGTCACTGTATTCATCCTTAAACTCAGCAATTTTCTTTTCTAATAACTGTATCTTACGTTGGAATTTATTGGCCTCTTCTTCTAAAAACGCCTGTGTTTCACTTGCTCGTTCTGTACGAGTACGTACATTTTCAGTGAGAAACTTGGTTACCAATTCATTAGCAACTTTTTGAGAAAACTCTGATGATTTATCCAAAAATGACACAGTAAAAGCTATGCTGGCATGTTTGGAACGGCCACTTCTAGGATCAGTAACAGTCGCATCAACCATTTCCACAACCATATTTTCACGAAATAGGTCGACAATCTCCGAGGGGGGGGACTTTCTGCGCTCATTAGGATATAGATTATATTTATTGACTATGCGCATAACGTTGGAGGTAGTAATAATCCGTTGTTTGATTATTTCAATACGTTGATCGGCATAACTGGTCACGGTTGATCGCACTAAGTCATGAGGAATTTCTTGCGACTCGATCAAAATCAAACCTTCTGACTTATAGGTCGCCGGCAACAAATAAGCTACTGCAGCACTTACAACAATCAATATTAATGCTGGAATGATCACTAAATATTTGTGCCGTCTAAATATATCTAGATAATCCCCTAAACTTTTTACTTCTTCTTCCATTGTATTCTCTACAGATTAACGTGAGGCGCGTAGGCCTTCATCCCAGTCATAAGTTAAGGTTAACATTACCGCATTGCTATCCACATCATCTTGATCCGATTCATTTTGTTGGCGGTAATTATAACTAAAATCAAGTCCAACATTACGCTCAAACTGCCAGCGTAAAGAAGGTGAAAAGTTAATATTTTCACGTTTTTCATTACTATCATCTAATGCCGATGTTGTCTCCTGATAACTAGCACGAATACTTGCAGTTAATGTTTCACTCAAGTTTCTTGACCAATTGATATTGACGCCCAGTTGCTCATCAACTTCACCAGTACTAGAAGGAGATAATGTTCGATTTGCACCTATCGTTAGGCTGTCTATTTCACCTTGTTTTTTCAAAGAAAAATCAAATGCAGAACCAGTATTTGTATTTTTTTCTTTATTTCTAGCACTATCAGTATCTTCACTTTTTAAATGGCGCACGCCAATCCTACCATCGATTTGCCATTCTTCTGTCCACTGGTAATTAACCGTTAATGAAAGGTTGTAATTATCATTCTCCGATGTTCTGGTTGGCCCATCAGCTTGATAATTATATACGGCAGCAGATAATCCACCACTCAACCGTTCAGTATATTGATGTTGCCAAGCTGTGGTTAGTGATTTTGTTTCATTATCATCATAGTCAGTTGTTGAATAGTTTCTTTCAGAATAACTGCCATTAACAGATAAACTATCACGTTCCGTTAATTGATAGCTATACGACGGAGCAATTGATTTTGTGGTCACGATAGACTGAGTAGTAAAATCACCAGTATCATCTGCTGCATCCGTGCGCGTTGAATCTTCAACATAGCTTGCAGATAATCCCCATTCACTTCTTTCAGTTTGATGTTGAGTCTGAGCTTGAATAAACGGATTTTCTGTATCTAATTCAGACAGTGACATATACCGATCTATTTTGTATCCCACACTTATCGAGCTTGCTGAATTTTCTAGTGCGTGTCCCATTACGGTAGTTGGTCTGATCGCAAAATGAAAACTATCTTGCTTATCTTCCTCCATAAGTACGTTATCGTCGTACTGTATGGACGGATTTGCATTAGCCGTTATTGTCCACTCTGCAGCGTGTAAAACTGACATCGCAACTAGGCTTGCCAGTAATAATAGTAAAGATTGATACATGTACAACTTTAGTTATGGAATAACAATAACGTCACCGCTTTTAAGCATAATATTAGTAATGAGATCCTGACCTTTTTTAATTGCAGCATAACGTACAGACAAAACCTGCTGTTTCTCTCCGCTGCGTCGCAATACAATAATGTCATTTTCTTTAGCGTACGGTGATAAACCACCAGCCAAACTTAATGCTTGTATCGCATCAATCGGTTGGTTCATTACAAAAATACCCGGGTTTGTTACTTTGCCAAGAATATGAATGGTATTACCACTAACACTAGTTACTGAAACGGTCACAACTGGGTCAGCCAAATATTCAGTTAGATTTTGTTTTAGTGCAGTTTGTAATTCAGAAACCGTTTTACCTTGAGCCTCCAATTCACCTGCAAGTGGAAAAGAAATCATACCATCAGGCAAAACAATTACTTGCTTTTGAAGTGCTTCTTCATTCCAAACAGAAATATTCAATACATCGCCTGCATTCAATAAATAACGTTCAGCGGCTCTCGCTGTACCCGTAAATAACATAACCATGAAAAAGAGCAAACTTGTACGTAATATCACTGAGAACATCTTAATCATCCCTAAATAAATAGCCAAAGCATACCTGATTTTGTTAAAAAAACATTATTACTTTATGCCGCAACAGCTATTGTCGATTTGCGACATAAGCCAAAAAAGCAAGTAGTGCAGGTGAAAATACGAATAATGCAGCGGGAACAGCTGCAGCTTGAACCGTTAATGCAACTGATGTCGGCTTAGCTGATGAAACACCTGCAGCTTCCAACCTATAGATTTTAGCTGCCAACAAAAAGTATGAAAAGCGAAAACCTTCAACATTTGCAGGACAGCTAGTCGCTACTGACAAGCCAGTTTTGAATTACCCGCCACATTTCACATGAAATCTTGGCAATAATACAGATTAATCACTCTAGGATCAGTAAGTTATCAATTAAATATTATTAATAAGCATTTTCATGCCTGAACCCCTTAAAAATAGTCATCAAAATAATTTTCAAGTCCAATAATAATGACCAAGTTTGAATGTATTGCAGGTCGTAGCGCACACGACCTTCCATCTTATCTAAAGTGTCTGTTTCACCACGAAATCCATTAATTTGAGCTAATCCAGTGATACCTGGTTTCACTTTATGTCTCAACATATAGCCTTGGATTTTCATCCGATATTCTTCATTATGGGCAACAGCATGAGGCCTTGGCCCGACAATTGACATTGAACCGGATAACGAATTAAAAAATTGTGGTAATTCATCTAAGGAGGTTTTTCGCAAAAAAGCACCAAAGGGAGTTATTCGACTATCACCTTTAGTCGCTTGCATGACCGCATCACCATCTTCTGCTACTGTCATAGAGCGAAACTTCCATACTTGTATTTTTTCGCCATCGATACCGTAACGTGTTTGCTTAAATAAGATAGATCCTTTGGATGTAAGTCGAATACCAAAGGCAATCAATAACATTGGCAAAGCCACCAACGTCAATATCAACAAACTTAGAACCACATCTTCTACTCTTTTGATAATACTTTCTATTCCGGCAAATGGCGTTTCATAAATGCTTATCGCCGTAATACCTTGGTAATCAACCCAACGAGAGTTAAGTAAGTTAAAGGTAAACAGATCGGGCACTATATACACAGAGGCAGTGCTATCAGCCAAGCTTTCAGTAATCGCTTTTATTCGCTCTTCACCAGACATAGCCAAAGTAATATAAACCGTATCAATATCACCTTGTTTACAATCAGCAATAAGTTGATTGATATCTCCCTTGACACTAAGACGGTCACCATTTGCATTTTTCGCAACTCGCTCGTCTACCCGATCATCATAATAACCAGCAAAGCGAAAACCACTCCAATCCATTTGTCCAAAAGCAGTTTCCAGTCTTGCTCCCAAAGAGGTGGCTCCAACAATGGCCACTGTTCGAGTGTTATACCCCTTTGAACGAAAGAAACCTAACATCATCCGTACTAAGGCATGCCATGAAATTAGCTCCAGTGGTGTTATTACAATCCAAATCGCAATAAATGGATCTGCATAGGTCTTATTTTTGATAAATATTAATTCGATGACAAACAAGACAAAAACGGCAGTAACCCAAGAAAATATAAGACTAGAAATTTCTTCTTGTAAGTGAGTGCCTCGCCACGAGCGATAGGCATCATGAGATTCTGCAAAAAAATTGAATAGTAAAATAGATACTAATAAAGCCCAAACAAAAATGGGCTGCCACTCAATATTGAATAGATCTCTTAGTGCTAAAAAGGTTAACAAAATAATGGCACTATCAATCAGACGTGACAGTGCACTTATTTTAGAATCATAACGTCTAATTTTTCCTTGAGCCATCGATTAACGTGCCTGTTATTTTTTGATTATCAGATTTTTATTGTTCACGATTATAACGATCATCCAAGCGAATGATATCGTCTTCTCCAAGATAGCTGCCTGATTGTACCTCTATAATTTCCAGTGGTACTCGACCTGGGTTATGTAATCTATGCACCGAACCTAATGGAATAAAGGTCGATTCATTTTCACTTAATATGGTCTTTTTATCATCACACGTTACTTCGGCAGTCCCCTTCACCACTACCCAGTGTTCGGCACGATGATGATGCATTTGTAGCGATAAAGAGGCACCGGGGTTAACTGTAATTCGTTTCACTTGGAAACGATCACCTTGCTCAAGCGAATCATATCCTCCCCAAGGACGGTAACCTTTTCGGTGCAAAGTTGCTTCCGTTCGTTGTTGATCCATTAATGTTTCAACTATCTTTTTCACATTTTCTGCTTGCTGTTTATCTGCCACCATTACAGCATCAGGGGTTTCTACCACCACCACATTATCTAGCCCCATGACCGTAACTAAACGGTGTTCACTATGTATATAAGCATTATTCACATCTTGGATGGTCACATCACCAATCAAGACATTGTTATCGCTATCTTGTGAATGATTTTCCCATAATGATGACCAAGACCCCACATCACTCCAACCAGCATCTAAAGGAATAACTACGGCTTTGGATGTTTTTTCCATTACAGCATAGTCAAATGAATCTGATGGGCAGACACTAAACTGGTCTTTATCCACACGGATAAAATCAAGATCGCGATCAGAGGTAGATAAGGCTTGCTGACACGCAGTCAGAATATCTGGTGCCACACGCAGTAATTCATTTATCACTGTTGAGGCTTTAAACATAAACATGCCGCTATTCCAGTAAAAATTACCGGCATCAACATAAGCTTGTGCCGTATCAAGATCTGGTTTTTCTACAAAGGCATTGACCTTACTCGGGCTGTTTTTATTCTGAGCTTCGATATAACCATAACCCGTATGCGGCATTGTTGGAATAATTCCAAAGGTCACTAAATGACCTAGTTGTGCTTCAATATCGGCAGCCGCAATAGCTTGATGAAACATTGGGATATCTTGAATAATATGATCAGCAGCCAAAATCAGTAATGTTGGGTCATCACCTCGTTGTTGGGCTTGTAATGCTGCTAACGCAATAGCTGGCGCAGTGTTTTTAGCACAAGGCTCTAATACTATTTCGGCATTTTCAATGCCTTTTTCTTGTAACTGTTCTGCCACCATAAAACGGTGATCTTCATTACAAACAATAATCGGGGTTTCTAACGTTTTTACACCAGACAAGCGCGTGAGGGTATCTTGAAATAACGAATTATCTCCAAACAAGTTCAGAAATTGTTTTGGTTTGTTTTTTCGTGAAAGAGGCCACAACCGTGTGCCACTACCACCAGACATAATTACGGGGATCATGCATTTCCTTAGCTTACTAGATAGTTTTATCCAGTAATCATCGATTTATTTCAAATAAGTTTTTTTGCTCTCGCGAATTCTATACTATGCAACTATCTTCTGATAGCCACACATTGATGAGACTTCAAATATGGGTTTAAAAATAAGCTTATGCTTGAATAATAATGATAATTAATTTAGCTTCTATGATTTTTAGATACAAATACCCAAACTCAAAACTTCTTTGACAAGGAAACTTTTAGCTCTATGGCAACAATACCTCACATCCGAAAATGTTTATTCCCCGCGGCAGGATATGGTACTCGATTCCTGCCGGCAACTAAGGCTATGCCGAAAGAAATGTTACCTATTGTTAATAAACCATTAATTCAATATGGCGTAGAAGAAGCTTTGGAAGCAGGCATGACACAAATCGGCTTTATCACTGGTCGAGGTAAACGAGCCATTGCTGATCATTTTGATAATAACTACGAGCTTGAACACCAAATAGAAGGTACCTCAAAAGAAAAATATCTAGATGATATTCGTACAGTGATGGATTCCTGTGACTTTGTATTTATGCGCCAACGTGAAATGTTAGGATTAGGCCATGCCATTCTTACCGGCGAACCAATGATCGGTAATGAGCCTTTTGCTGTTGTACTGGCCGATGATTTATGTGCGCAGCCAGAAGACAGCAATGATATTCGAGCACTAGGTCAATTGGCCGAACTTTACCAACGTTATCAGTGCAGCATTATTGCCATTGAAGAAGTGCCTATAGAAGATACCGAAAGCTATGGTGTTATATCGGGCGAAGAAATTGCTGATGGTATTTACCGAGTGACTGATATGATCGAGAAACCTAAACCAGAAGATGCACCCACCAATATGGCGGTAATTGGCCGCTATATTTTAACGCCTGAAATATTTACTTATTTACGTAATACACCACCCGGTAGAAACGGTGAAGTGCAAATTACTGACGCCTTAAAATCATTAGCACAAGACAAACAAGTTTTAGCCGTAAAATTTAAAGGTCGTCGTTTTGATTGTGGTAGCGTGGAAGGATTCGTTGAAGCAACAAATTATTATTACGAGAATGAGTATAGTAGCTAATTAAGCCACTTGTTTTAGTAGAAACAAAAAAGGCCACAGTAATTTAATTACTGTGGCCTTTTTTTAATACTTTGGAGCGGAAAACGAGATTCGAACTCGCGACCCCGACCTTGGCAAGGTCGTGCTCTACCAGCTGAGCTATTCCCGCTGAATACTGTGCAACTATTTTAAATGGAGGCTGCGGTCG
>Ga0105350_10000387_pt1 | contig 30173 bp, 27 predicted proteins | sample EN1Hudsemesocosm_FD_83506 | JGI IMG/M metagenome (GOLD analysis project Ga0105350, IMG submission 83506) | Methane-oxidizing microbial communities from mesocosms in the Hudson Canyon - EN1E Hudson Canyon | ecosystem: Environmental > Aquatic > Marine > Cold seeps | place: Hudson Canyon... | reverse complement strand
GTGTTATTTGTGAATTTCTGGGCAGTCAAAAAATACAAAATCTGTATTCGAGTCTTAAATTTTTCGGTTTGAATATGGATCAAATCAATCTGTGCGTTAAGTTGAGTAATTCGGGCTCGCATTACTTCTGAAAAATCACCATCGTCATTGGTATAGGCTGATAACGACGCATCCGCATGTTCTTGAGCTTGTGGCAAGATTGCGTTTAGAAATCCCTCTTCACGTTGTTCAAACCTTATTTCTTGCTGATACAAGCCCAGCATTTGGGACAGCATCCTTTGCTGCAATAAGCGCTTTTCAGTTTCTATGGTTTGAGCTGATAGTCGAGATGCAGAAACCTCACTGTCTTGTTTCGCATAACCGAAGATGGGCACATCCACAGTGATACCAATAGAAAAGAAGTCAGACCGGCTTTGCCCTAGAGGAGTATCGTCTCTGTAAGCATAACTGGCATTTACCCCCCACTGCGGTTTGTATTTTTGCTTGGCTAGCTTAACAGCTGTATTTCCGGCTTTAGCTGATTGTTCAATAGCGAGCAAAGCTGGGTGCTGAGCTAATAACTGCAACAAACTCATATTGTCTGCCCGTTGTAAAAGCACCTGTATTGCATCAGCTAATTCGGGTAGGTTAGGCAAAGAGACATTAGCGGCGAAAGTTTCAGATACGGCCTGATGAGCAGTGGGGGCAAGCCATTCAGATAAATGAATCAGTGCTAGATCTCGCTGGCTTTTCACTATGGTTAATCTGTCGTCTAATCTCGCCAGTTCAAGTTGCGCACTTATTACATCTTGCTGTCGGGTGTTTCCTTGTGCAGAAGAATAACTGGCTTTTACTATGTCGACTAATTGTTCAAACAACACCCGGTCACGTTCAATCAAGCGAATAGTCTGATCGGCTTTAAGGGCATCAACCCAAAGTGTCGAAACAGCCACTTGTATTTTGGCTTTGCGATCTTCTCGTTGATAAGGGTGTTGGTCAGCCTGGTAACTCAGTTGTTGTTGCTTAATTGCCAAACTGTCTCCACGGGGAAAGGCCTGTGCTAAACCCACTTTAAATTGCGTCATGGGTTCTTGGTCAAAGGCAAAGCCGTCTGATGGTAGATTTAGCAGCCCCATTGAAAGCATAGGGTCTGGCAAACTATCTGCGCCTTTAATCGCGGCTCTAAGCGCACGTTCTTGAAGCTGATTACCCGTTAACCATGGATCATGTTGAATTGCTATATTTACCGCGTCTTGCATAGTTATGTTCGCAGATACGGCAAAGGGTAAAAAACTAATAAATGCTACAACCAAAGGTAACGAAGAACGTGAATAATGGCACTTATGAGTGTGTTTCATGGCTAATCCATGTTGCCCAGCATTGCAAAAAGCAAAGACTCTGGAGAGGTAATATCAAAAGATGAAATTGGCGAAAACGCCAGCTAAGTTCAAACCACAGTAGCAGTCTTTTTAAAGACGGATCTGTCTTGTGTTAGCCAATAATGGGAGGTTTACGTAAAGACGGTAGGAATGTCTCTTGTATTGAAAACAGGTAGAAACCTGAAGGTTTTGATACTAGGTTAAACGCAGTGGTGGTAAAAGAATGAGTGAGCATGACCGATGAAAAAATTCCAGTGGGACAACTACATTCTTGGTCGCAACAGTCCATTGTCATATTTTTTTGCTGAACAGTTTGTTGTTGCATATTGTGTTGCATATCGCTGGTCATAACATGATTAGCCATGCTGTTTTGCATAGTGAGCATAGCGTTATGCTGCTGACTGTTAACATCGCCATTTGATTCACAAGGTACTGACGCATAGGCATATGACTGGCTGATCAACAGCGTCACAATTAATACCCATGTTAGAACCTTATTTACTATCAACTGACTTTACCTTGTGCTCAAAGAAATTAGAGAATACCACAATATGAAAAACTGTCTATTTTGAAGCTACTCTTTAGATGAGATAGTTTCCACTTGCTGATTGTCACTGTCTTTAATATACATATCTTTATAATATTCAGCAGGGTAACACTGTTGTTTGTTATCTATTACATTACTGCAGGCAAAACTTTCAGCTAGATTCACTTCTTTCGATATTGGTTTGTGCTGGCTTTCTGGCAATTTAGCCATTAGTTTTTTGACGAACTTAATATCTTGTTTGAACCCTTCTTCAGTAAATGAAGGTTCAATACTGTTTCTTTCGAATGGGTCTCGGATTTTTTCATCATCATCGAGAGCGGATTGAATAGCTAAATCCGCTGCTAATCCCAACACCTTACAGCCATTGGTTGCTAGTACAACAATGCATAAAACCAAAACCTTTGCTGACATCATAACTATCCTTCAAACCAATATAAATTTACATTTTACTCTCTGCGCCCTGTCATAGGACGGATAGGTTTTAAACTATAAATTACTGACTAACTTGCTGATGAAAACTATCAATATCTGTGACCTTAATAGCGCCTTTCGGTTCAATAAAAGCCTTATCAGCAAATTTAGTACCGCGCATTTGAATCAACACGCGACCGAATTCTTCGCCACTTTCAATACGATTATAAAGGTTTACCACATCATCAAAGGTGACTTTTTCTACTGCAGCTATCAAACGCTCTCGGCTATCAAAGCCCCACTGCTGCTCACGCCAATCATCGGTAAATTTACCCATCTCTTCTGACAGGTTTTTTGCAGGTTGCGTTAAGGTGATTAACACACTATTTTTAGTGGTCGCAAACTCTTCCTCTGTCACACTTGATAACTGTTGAGTAAACGCTTTACGGAATAAAGCAATTCGCTCACCCACTTCAGCTAAACCCTTTGCAGGTGATTGTATATAAAAAGCAACTAACATTTGCTGCCTAAATGTTTGCCCAAAAAAACCAACGGCATAAGCAAGTTGTTCTTCTGTTCTAATTTGTTTAAACAAAGCAGGGCGAATAAGTTGTGATAACACTCTTGCCGCAGCTAAGTCAGCATCGTTTCGCGGGGCCAAATAAGCATCAATTAATCCTATGTCAGTCATTTCAATATTTTCTTGCCAGTTATAGATTTTCCCTGCTGGCACATGCAATAAAGGTGTTTGATAAACCTTTGCTACTTCACGTTCTTCAGGTAGTTGCTGCAAAACTAGATTGGATAACTCGTTAATATGTTGCTCAGAATAATTACCAAATGCAAATACCTGTAAATTAGCCTGTCTTAACAATTGATCTCTAAATAACTTAATATCCGAGGGGGAAATACGGTCAACTTCAGCCAGTAGTGCTTGGTCGCTAAATTCATCTAATTGCACCACTCGAGTAAACTTAGGAAATAATTGGTTGAGTAAAATTTGGCGTTTACTACTTTCAATGTCTGACTTAAAACTCGCTTTAAGGTTGGCTAATTCATCTTCACTGATATCAAATTCTACAATTTGTTTTAGCGCGCTAGCTAACAAAAGGCCTTGTTTATCAGTAAATCCACTGGCCGTAAGTGACAAACCATTAGACAAATTAGCGCCTAGTCCCATGCCCGCAGCCCCTGCTTCAGATTGAAGCTCAGTCAACTGTTGGCCTAAGCCACGGTCCAATAAGTTGGCCAATACATGATTTTTTGCAGAGGCTTTGGTCAAACCGCTGTTTAAATCAAGAGTTACCCTGCCCTTGGGTTGTTTAAACAATGCAGAATGGCCTAAGTGCGCTGTATGGCCCTGTTCCGAGACTAATTGCGTAGGTTTATTGATATGTTTGGCAGAGACTAAATCAAAACTCTCAGGCATCAAACCGTTGGCTCGTGGAAGGGATAAGGCGAACTGTTCAGTATTTTGTTGCCACTTCAGCTCTAACTCAGCACTGATTTCATGCACGCTGTATTTACCAGCGAAATATTGCATCTCTTGTTCGCCAGGTTGCTGTTTATCTATGTAGAAAATACGCGCATTATCCAAGGTCAATTGGTCGAGTACTGCTTGGATCACTTCAGGGTTAAAACGTTGATATTCGTACGCACTACTTAATACATATTCAGCTGGTGTATGTTGTAAACTAGCGGCAATTTGCATCGCATAACTATAATCGTTGGTTTTTTCTTTAAAGCGAAAACTATTACTTAGCGACTGTTTAATTTCAGTGAAATAACGAGGATTAACCCCTTTATCCCTGAGCAATGCTAAATATTTCAACACTGCGCCCATCACTTTGTCGCGGTTTTGTACGCCCGTTTCAGTTAAATCAATATATAAGGTGAAACTACCTGCATTACCGTATTCATCGGCATCGAAATTAGAATACACCGCATCACTTAAACCAGCATCACGCAAGGCAGATGCTAAGGTGCCGGGCATTTCGTTGGCGAGTAAATAGTTCACATAACCATTAGGTTTAACCGCGAATTGTTGGGCATTATTTTCAATTACAAAATTTATCCGCAATTGTTTCATGTCAGTTTGCGGAATGTAATGCACTACTTTTTTCAAATGTTCTGGTTTGGCTACGGCTACCGTCATTTTCGGACGAGGAGTATTTTTATTCGGAATTTTACCAAAATGTTGCTCAGCCAGTTTTTTCATCTCACTGATTGGCAAGTTACTGATCATCGCGCCTTTCATTAGGTTGGCAGAATAATAAGTGTTGTACATATGCACTAAAGCAGTCTGTAGCTTGTTATTTTCTTTATCAGCTAACGAGTCTAAATTACCCCAATTAAATTGTGAGATAGGATGCGCTGGGTTCAGAGTAGAACCGTTGAGTTGCTGCAAAATAACCCAATCATTCGGGCCTTTCATGCTCCATTCGGAATGTACTGCATTACGTTCTTTATCTGCATAACTTTCGTCTAAAATAGCTTCGTAGAAAAAACCACTAAATCGCGACAACGCATCTTCATAGGCGTCATTGTTTACTGCCACCATATAGTTAGTATGATCGAGCTCAGTATAGGCATTTTGAGTACCGCCATTGCGGCTCACAAACTCACTATAATCACCTACAGTGGGATAACTTTTAGTGCCCAAAAACAACATATGCTCTAGGTAATGGGCCAAGCCACCAAATTCTTTGGGCTCTTGTAAAGATCCGACAGCCACACTTAAGGCAGCAGCTGACTTTTCGATGCTGGGATCTGATACCAGCATGACTTCTAGCTGATTGTCTAAAATAATAGAAGCGTATTCTCGGTTATCAATAGGACTTTTTACGATTTCATTTTGCGGTTCGGGTTCAGTGGATATAGTGACGGACTTGTTAGTGTCAGTTGAACCGCAAGCATTCAGTAATAAACTAGCGCTAATCCAAAGGACAAGAGTGGTGTTGCGCCCGGTCGATAAAATCATAAAAATTCCTGATGTTAATACTTTAAAAATTTACAGTGTGAAAATATACCCTATTAGTAGCAATAAATAGGTATAAAAGACTGTTAGAAAATGTGTTTATTCAGAATAAAAAAACCAGCACTTAGTGCTGGTTTTTTTAAATACGATGAAGTTAGTTAACTTAAGCCACTGGGTCTTGGTCAGCGCCTTCTTTTTCTATTTCAGTTGGCATTAGGTCTTCTTTGCTGATACCTAATGTAAGTGCAACCAAACTGGCAACATAAATTGAAGAATAAGTACCAATTACCACACCAAACAACAAGGCGGTGGCAAATCCATGAATAGTCGCTCCACCTAAAAAGAACAAAGAAAGCAATACCAATATGGTAGTCAAAGACGTGACGATAGTTCGATTTAAGGTTTGCGTTAAAGAAGTATTGATAATTTCTTCAGCTTCGCCCTTGCGTATTTTACGGAAGTTCTCACGAATACGGTCACACACCACGATTGTATCATTTAGTGAATAACCAATTACCGCCAAAACAGCCGCCAATACGGTTAAATCAAACTCTAAACCTAATACCGAGAATAAACCCAAAGTCAGGATCACATCATGAGTTAGAGCGGCAACTGAACCTAAAGCAAAACGCCATTCAAAACGCAGTGCTACATAAATAAGGATACAGATCAAAGCAACTAACATAGCCAGTCCGCCTTGTTCAGTAAGCTCTTCACCTACGCTTGAACTAACATAAGAGCTGCCGCGCATTTCTGCACTGCTATCTGCTTGTTTAAGTGCTTTTAATGCCGCATCACCTAGTTCAGAAGACTTCACACCTTCCCGAGAAACTAATCTGATTAGTACGTCTTGGCTACTGCCAAAGTTCTGTACAACAGAATCGTAAAAGTCAGATGCTTCTAATTGTTTGCGAATTTGCACTAAATCTGCAGTTTGCCCATATCCCACTTCAATTTGGGTACCTCCAGTAAAATCGAGCCCCCAATTCAATTGGTTGATGGCCAAAGATGTCAGCGAACCGATAATTAGAAATATAGACAATATTGCCGCTGGTTTTCTCAGCGACATAAAAGCGATGGTCTCTTTCATATTTAAAATTTGCATGTTGGTGCTCCTAGATTGACAACTTGGTCAGACGTTTTCCGCCCCACCATGCATTAACGATGACTCGAGTCACAATGATCGCAGTGAACATTGAAGTGATAATTCCAATCATTAAGGTAATAGAAAAACCTTTAATCGGACCTGTACCTACTGCAAACAAAATCAAACCTACCAAAAAGGTAGTGATGTTGGCGTCTAATATAGTGGAAAACGCACTATCATAACCATGATGGATAGCCTGCTGGGGGCTTCGTCCGTCTTTGATTTCTTCACGTATTCGTTCAAATATAAGTACGTTGGCATCAACTGCCATACCTACAGTTAACACGATCCCAGCCATACCAGGTAAGCTCAGTGTGGCCCCAGGGATCATCGACATAATGCCAATAATCATGACTAAGTTGAGTGTCAGTGCAATGTTGGCAACAAAACCAAACTTCTTATAATAAATCAGCATGAATATAAGTACCGCAACAAAGCCCCAAATAATCGCTTGAGTACCCAAATCGATGTTTTCTTGACCTAGGCTTGGGCCGACTGTGCGCTCTTCAATAATTTGAATAGGCGCAATCAGCGCACCGGCTCTTAGCAATAACGCCAAGTCGTATGCTTCTTGAGGGGAGTCTAATCCTGTTGTTTCAAACTGGTTACTAAATACCCCGTTAATAGTGGCAACACTTATGACGCGTCTTTCTTCTTCAAAGATAAGTTTATCATCGGCATCTCGCTCACCCGTGGATTTAAACTCAATAAACACCACAGCCATGGGTTTACCCACTGCGCGTTTAGTGAAATTAAGCATCTTGGCGCCACCTTTGGAATCCAGTGAAATGGATACCTTAGGACTACCGTATTGATCTACACCACTGTTTGCATCGATGATTGAACTACCGGCAACAATGACTTTTTTCTTAAGTAATTGAGGGCCGCCTTTGTCATAAGGTAACAATTCAGAACCGGCTGGCACACGACCATTGATGGCATCACGTACATCATGTTCAAGGTCAACTTCGCGGTATTCCAGAGTAGCCGTGGCATTCAAAATTTCTTTGGCTTTTGCTGTATCTTGGATACCCGGTAATTGTACAACTATCCGGTCTGGCCCTTGCTTTTGCACGGTAGGCTCAGCCACACCCAGTTGATTAACTCGGTTACGAATAATGGTGATGTTTTGTTTAACGGCATAATCACGTGTTTCAGCAAGTTTTTGCTCAGACATACTAGCAAAGATAACTAACCCACTTCTTTCAACAAAAACGAAGTCTCGATTACGGTTTTTAAGGAAAAACTCTGCTTTATCTAAAGTTTCTTGGTCACGAAAAAATATCTCGACCCCATCGTCCAGTTGTTTCACTGTGCGATAACGAATACCTTCTTCACGTAATGCGGTACGAAAATCACCTACCATATCCTCTAGAGTCTTAGACAAGGCAGATTTCATGTCCACTTCCATTAGAAAGTGCACACCACCACGTAAGTCAAGACCAAGTTTCATTGGTGTGCCACCCAAATTTTCTAGCCAAGCAGGTGTGTCGGGAGCTAAATTCATGGCGACAAAATAATCATCGCCTAAGGCTTTTTCAATTTTTTCACGAGCAATCAATTGGGTATCAGAATCATCCAATCGAACGAGTATCTGTTCGTTTTCTAACACTATACTTTTACTAGTGATATTGGCAGCAGCCAACTCAGCGGTGACTTTTTCAACAACCGCTGCATTTACAACAGCATTTTTACCCGCAGATATTTGTACGGCATGATCTTCGCCATACAAATTGGGGGAGGCATATAAAGCACATAGGCTGACCACAAAGATCACCATTAAGTACTTCCATAGCGGAGTTTGATTTAACACAAGAATTTCCTTCCATTCTTCCAATAAAAAGGGGCTGAAACGCCCCTATTTGTCATCTACATTTAGATGGCTTTCATTGTGCCTTTAGGCAAGACCGCTGAAACGGCTGATTTTTGGATAACGATGTTGGTAGTGTCATTCAAAGCAATTTCGATGAAATCTTTTTCATCAGACACCTTAACAATTTTACCAACCATGCCACCTTGCGTCAGCACTTCATCACCTTTACCTAACGAGGTAACCAAGTTTTTGTGATCTTTAACACGTTTAGCTTGTGGACGATAAAGCATGAAGTAGAAAATCAAACCAAACACACCCAGCATGATCAACATTTCAAAACCGCCACCAGCGGCCCCACCAGCATCTTGTGCGTAAGCATTGGATATAAATAAACTCATAATTTCCCCTAATTTTTGTAAATTTTAATTATGTTAATACCAGCTAGTCTTTCAACTGAGGCACTGGCATATCTTTTTGTGCGTAAAATTCGGTGACAAAAGCATCGAGTTCGTTAGCGGCAATGGCATCTCGCAAACCTTGCATAATACGTTGGTAATAACGCAAGTTATGGATCGTATTTAAGCGTGCGCCAAGTATCTCATTACATTTATCCAAGTGATGTAGATATGACCGAGAATAGTTTTTACAAGTGTAACAATCACATTTTTCGTCTAAAGGGCCGGTATCCGTTTTATGAACCGCGTTCCGTATTTTAACAACACCGCTGGTAATAAACATGTGTCCATTACGCGCATTACGCGTTGGCATAACACAATCGAACATATCAATACCACGGCGCACCGCTTCGACGATATCTTCTGGTTTACCTACGCCCATTAAATAACGAGGTTTGTCTGCAGGTATTTGATCGGTGGTATGATCCAGCACTTTAATCATTTCGTCTTTAGGTTCGCCTACTGACAAGCCACCTATGGCATAACCATCAAATCCTATGTCTTCTAAACCAGCCAAGGATACATCACGTAAATCTTCGTACATGCCACCTTGAATAATGCCAAACAATGCTGATGGGTTATCACCATGTTCCGTTTTGCTACGCTTTGCCCAGCGTAGAGACAACTCCATAGACACCCGAGCTTCGCTCTCAGTAGCCGGATAAGGCGTACATTCGTCAAAGATCATCACGATATCTGAACCTAAATCACGTTGTACCTGCATGGATTTTTCTGGTGTTAAAAGAATTTTTTCGCCATTGATAGGTGAGCGAAACGTCACACCTTCTTCGGTTATCTTGCGCAAGTCACCCAAGCTAAATACTTGAAAGCCACCTGAGTCAGTCAAAATAGGCTTATCCCAGTGCATAAAGTCATGCAAATCACCGTGTTGCTTAATTATTTCAGTACCTGGACGTAACATTAAATGAAAAGTATTGCCTAAACAGATATGTGCACCTGTTTCGTCTAACTCTTCAGGTGTCATGCCTTTCACTGTACCGTATGTACCTACAGGCATAAAAGCTGGCGTTTCTACCACACCTCGGTCAAACACCAAACGGCCACGGCGAGCCTTTCCATCTGTATTATCTAATTCAAATTTCATTTATTTATCTCTGCTTACCGGAAAACAGTCCGATGGCGAAATTCGCTTGTTATTGAGCGCAAACATAATCTGTATGCAAAACCCTAGTTAACAAGCCATGCTTAAAAACGATGCGGGATTATATACGAATCAGTCAGAGGTTTGAAAACTTATCACGCTTAATTTGAGCCTCACTTGTCACTGATACCAATAGATAGATACTTTGTTCAAGTTTGTAACCAGCTCGACCTGCAAAATAGTGCAAACACTTTAAGCCAAAGAACATCCACAACATCCCTCTAACATAGTGCAGGAAAATCCATTATATTGGGTCTCATCTTTGCAAAACTAACCTTTTAAAACGGCGAAATCACTTGTCAGACAATCAGTTAGAGAATTTTGAATCCACTGAAGAAGTGCCAGAAGTCAAACCTAGTACTTTTTTTCAGAAGAGTTGGCTACGCTTGCCTACTCAAATGATAAGTTGGCTACGCTTACCAACTAAAATAATACAGTCCTTGCGTAAAAAGTTCTCACTGCTCACACTCTCTCAATGGATGTACCTTCTGGCTTTTTTGTTGCTCTTGGTACATGCCGAGCAAGACGTCGAAGAGCCCTCTGAATTATTATGGGTAGGGGCGCTTGCAGGCGTGGGTCTTGTTAGAGAGTTATGGCATGTGTTTAATCGACTTTGGGAACATATGTTGGGTAAAGGTTTGATCTTAGTTTTGTATGCCGCCACGGCTAACTTTGCCTTGGCCGTATCGGCTCTAAAAATCAATGTGATTACTGGTATCGAACCTGGACCTTTTGTTTTTACCTTAGGATTTGCCACCTTAATCATGTTGCCATTTTGGTTATTAATGAGTTCCATCATATTTTTTTCTGCGGCCCTAATAGCCGGTAATCTTTGGTTAGTATTAGGCATCTTGTTGCGCCTAATAAGAGTAAAAGTCAAAGTACATTGGGAAGATAAAGTATTTGTTTTTATTACCATGATACTCAGACTGGTATTAATACCTTATGTGATCATCTCGATTTTTTTCATCGCCACACCTTATGCCAAACAAATAGAACTATTTGAACGCCCCATTGCATTAATTAATCAAGCAAACTCTGATATCGAAAGTGAGGAAGCAAAAAAACTTAACGACGATATACAGACCAATGACACAGACACAGACACAAAAATGATCACCTTCTCTGTTTTTAATCGCCCATACAACATACCTGTTGACGAAGATGGTCAGATAAAATGGTTAGACAAACTCATTGCAGGCTTTATTTTTCATTTTGAAACTTATCCTAAGTCAGCTTGTAAAAAAGCCCCTGAACAACGTAGTTTACCGATTGATGAAAACTTACTTTTGTTGGTGAGTGCAGACGATTCCGATTTGGGTTACCAGTTTAGTGTTGGCCCTTGTGTGGGGAATTTTTCTGATGTTGAGCCACATGTGGAAGTTGATAGTTCTCCTGAGTAATAGTCGCCATTGAGGATGGCTATTACCAATACTGCGTATGTAAGTTCGGATGGGCTTTACGCCCATTCAGTCGAAGCTAGTAAATACGATATTTGAGAGCCAAAAGCACGCTGCGCGCCATCATCCATGATGGTTTTTGTCTTGAATCCCTTCAAGCCAGTTACTTTTTCTTCAACAGCTAAGAATAAAGTAACCAAAAAGAAGCCGCCGCAGCCAAAGTTTTTAACCGCACAAAAAGACTTATTTTAAGGTCGTTTCAAATGTGTCCCTCCAACTTCCACTCAAATGGCATCCATGCCATTTGCCCCTAAAACAAGCCTTTTTTATGCTGAAACTTAAAAGCGGAAGAGCAGTGGCGGAGCCACCAAAGATTATAATCGGCGAAGCCGATGCTTTTGTCTTTTAATCTACTCTCGCATTTATGTTCGCCAAATATTTCTGAGATTTAGTAGGTCAATTTACATGGATGTAAATTGAGTCGTAGAGTGCCGGGAGCACATTACGACGACCTGCTAAATCTCAGAAATAATTGGATAAAGAACATAGTTTGGCGAGCGGCCTTTTTTGCCTACTTTTTTTGGCTGTAGCAAAAAAGTAGGTCGCACAGAAGGGATTCTGTGAGAAACCTGCCACGGAAGGCAGTAAGCATTAGCGAATGCTTTATCTTCAAATAAAAAACCAAAAGCACGCTTCGCGCCATCATCCATGATGGTTTTTGTCTTGAATCCCTTCAAGCCAGATACTCTTTTTATAAAGTGCGTCCATGCACTTTACCTTTCAGGCCAGTTGAAGCTGTTCCATATTTATCCAGTAAATATGGTCAACAGCGAAAAAGAGTATCCAGAAAACGCCGCTCGCTACCAAAGTTTTTAACCGCATAAAATGGCTTATTCATGCGTTGTTACGAATGTATCCCTTCAAGCTCCACTCAAATGACTTCCCTGTCATTTGCCCCAAGAATAAGCCATTTTATGCTGAAACTTTATAGGCGAAACTGGACTATTTAGAAGCACGGCTTCGCCCAGTTGAGCATCTAGACAAGGACGTCGAGATTGAGTGCTTATAATCAAGGATGTGTGATTGACTAACTTGAAGCCTATCCCAGATATCTCGTGCTTTGAATACTCTGACTCTTTACGAACACCAAAGCTGATATCGACAAGGTCGATTAATTTGCGTTATTAAGAGGGTGCTAATATTTTGAATAATTCAAGTAATGGCAGTTATGCGAAATGACGGCAGCACGCCCAAAGCGGACTAAGTAACTTAACGGGTTGAACGGTATACTTGGTGGCAAATGATACGTTTCAGCGAACCTAACCCCGCAGGTTATGCGGCGGTAAATTTTCCTAATACTTTAGTCTCACTTCTCCACTTTTAAGTTCTAATTGTGTTTTACTTCGTGTAAGAATGATTTGGCGAAAAGAGTGCAACACTTGGTGTGAACCCCAATTCTATTTAAATTGCATGGATTGATTTAAGAGAAGAATGTAGGCTGTGTTTACATATAATTTCACTATCATTAAAAAATGGTCTTATTTTGTAAAAAATTCGTAACCTTTTATAATTCAAAATAGGATTACTCTATGCTAAACAGCCTGTTAACCAACCTATCCTTCAGATCCAAAATACTCGCAGGTTATGGCTTGGTATTGTCGTTAATGCTTGTCGTCTGTATGGTGGTTTATTTTAGCATCAAATCTCTCGCGTCAGAGGTTGTCTGGGTAGAACATACTCACAAGGTACTTGATACTGCATCACAAATAGAAGCAGCAGCCGTAGATATGGAAACCGGCATGCGAGGCTTTTTATTGGCGGGGCAAGAACAGTTTCTCGACCCATATAAGAATGGAAAGACCCGTTTCCATACTTTAATAAGGGAACTTTCAAAGACTGTGTCAGATAATCCGGCGCAAGTCGCACTATTAAAAGAAATAGAGTCCACCATTGATACTTGGTTAACCAAGGTTGTGCAGGAACAAATTGACATGCGGCGCCAGGTCGGTGATACCGTATCCATGAACGACATAGCCAATTTAGTCGGTCAGGCACAAGGTAAACAATACTTTGATAAATTTAGGACTCAAATAAAGACCTTCAAAAATAGAGAAAAGCAATTACTGATTGTGCGGTCAGAGTCAATGTCAAGCATAAAGTCAGTAGTGCTTAACTTCACTATTTTTGGCACATTATTAGCGATAACCATAGGGATTGCGGTTGCCCTGATGCTTACTCGACATATTATGAATTTATTGGGCGGAGAGCCCTCTTACATAGCGAAAATTGCACAATATGTAGCAAACGGAGACCTCACTTTAGATTTATCAAGCAGTACCTCTGACGTAGGAGTATTCGCTCAAATGAAAGCAATGGTTGCCTCCCTAAAAGAAAAAATTGTTTTAGCTGAACTGATTGCAGCTGGAGAATTAAATACACCAGTTGTTTTGGCGTCAGACAAAGATTTGCTCGGGATCGCATTAAAAGATATGAAAGAAAATTTAAATGAGACGCTCTACCAAACGCAAATAATAAGTAATGAAATCTCCGACGGTAGCAATAGTGTTTCAGCTACCAGTACAGCGTTGTCAGCTGGAGCGTCAAGCCAGTCTACTAACTTAGATACTATTGTCGTTTCTCTAAACGAACTGAGTGAGCAAAGTAACACAAATGCCAAAAATGCAGCGCAAGCAAGTGAACTAGCGGGTTTAGCACAAAATGCTGCAAGTGAAGGTAGTAATAAAATGAATGATATGGTTGTAGCTATGTCAGAAATATCAGAAGCCAGTAAGAGCATATCTGGTTTTATTAGTACTATTGATGAGATAGCTGCTCAAACCAATTTATTGGCCCTTAATGCAGCGATAGAGGCTGCCAGAGCAGGTGAGCAAGGACGAGGATTTGCAGTAGTCGCAGATGAGGTACGCAATTTAGCCGCAAGAAGCACCAATGCAGCGATAGAGACGTCGAAGTTAATTGCCGGCTCTGTATCAAAAACTGAGAACGGCAGTGCCATCGCAAATGAGACATCAGAAAGTTTAAAGAACATATTCGAAATTATAAGTAAAAGTTCAGGACTTGTAGCAGAAATCGCCAATGCCAGTAACGAACAAGCCATTGGTGCAGAATCGATTAATAAAGGGTTGGTAGAGATAGGGATTGTAACTCAGAAAAATAATGATGCTGCAATGGAAAGTTCCGCGGCTTCAGAGCAATTATCTCAACAAGCAGTGCAACTAAAAACAATGTTATCGAAATTCAAATTACGCTCATGACAAGTAACGCAGCTTTATAGGACCATTTGCTAACGCTTTCAAATGTTATTACTGCAGATAGTGCAATCGTAAGTTAATGTTATTCAAAACTTCACTGCCATAAAACACTTTACATGAAAATCACTGAGTTAATTTTTAGCTCAGTCTTACTGCATGGTGCAACTGGCATCCAAGATACAAATATTATTCTTCTTTTTTCTCCAAAAACATCGCATCACCGTAACTAAAAAAACGATACTCTTGTTCAATAGCCTGTTGGTATGCGTTTTCGATATTTTCTTTGCCACAAAAAGCGCTAACTAACATTAACAAGGTAGATTCGGATAAATGGAAGTTGGTTAACATCGCATCAACCAGTTGAAACTCATAACCAGGGTAGATAAAAATATCGGTATCTGAAAGAAAGGGAGCCAGTTCAGTTCCTGCCTTAAGTGCCGCTTGTGCTGCCGATTCAATCGAACGCACCGATGTTGTGCCAACTGCAATAACCCTTTTACCCGCGGCCTTGGTAGCTAAAATGGCATCAACCACTTGTTGTGATACTTCTGCGTATTCAGAATGCATTTGGTGTTCGAGAATATTATCGACTCGCACAGGTTGAAATGTACCGGCACCTACATGCAAAGTCACATATTCACTTTTTACACCTTTGTCTTTTAGTTGCTGCAGAATGTGTTCATCAAAATGCAAACCGGCTGTTGGAGCAGCGACTGCACCAGGCACTTTATTGTAAACAGTTTGATAACGTTCTTTGTCTGAGTCCTCGTCGGGACGATCAATATAAGGTGGCAATGGCATATGCCCAAATTGTTCAAGTAACTCTAAAACAGGTTCATTATTCAAAAATTTCAGCTCAAATAAAGCATCGTGCCGGGCTATCATTTCTGCATGTACAGAGCCTTCAAGTACTAATTTACTGCCTACTTTGGGTGATTTACTGGCCCTAACATGCGCCAACACTCGATGTTCATCCAACACCCGCTCTATTAACACTTCGACTTTGCCGCCCGATTCTTTTTGACCTAATAACCTTGCAGGGATCACTCGGGTATTATTAAAAATAAGTAAATCGCCTTGATCGATTAAATCGACAATATCTGCAAATTGTTTTTGTGAGACCTCACCGTTATTGCCGCTAAGGTGCATTAAGCGGCTACTACTGCGCTTTTCAGTAGGATAACGGGCGATAAGGTTTTCTGGCAGTTCGAATTGGAAATCAGATAGTTTCATAGTGGTCTCTACTTTATTTGCAGCTTAGTTTACGTATATTTTTTAATACCTGCAATCAACTCTGCATACCCTAATTGTATTGCACATAAATCCAACTGAATTATGCTTATCCCACAGTTAGATTATTGACGTTTTCTCCCAAAACTGTTCTTTGCCCGGTTCATTGATTCAATGTAGCCGGGCTTTTTTTTGTCTGAAAATAAACTGGGTTTTACATTCGTGCTTAGTCATGGTGTGAGGAATTTCGCGGGGTCGTTACCATTGCTTTAGTACTGTGATTGTCAATTGCATTGGATACCTAATGGACAATACAACCCTTTGGACTTTCAGGGGTATGCTTTGCTTTGGTCATTAAGCAACCTCCCGTAGCCAGTGTGTCAACTAGACTTCAAACTAGAACCCAATTAGTTTTATTCTAATGGGCTACCTAAATCAGCAAAAATGTCGATGATTTCATCTCGCTCAATCTTGCGCATATTTAACACATACATGATTTGTAACAACAAATCTGCACCCATAATGCCCTTGTTGACTTTATTTCTTAGGTTGTCTGCGCTTTGATGTATCCCTATATTAGATAGTCTGTCGCTAAGATCTTGGTATTTAGTACCACGCTTTGACATTTCAGCCTTGAGTAAACGCTGAACCAGTTGTCGCCAATCGGCAGCAAGCGATGGTACTGTACTGTTCGTTGTTTCATCTTTATTGTTGGACATATGCAAGTTTACCAATTAACCAAACGTGAATTATAATTTACATTTAAAACAAATAAATATCAAATGTTGAAAATATAATTTGACATAGTAACTTTAAACTGACTAAACTGTGACACGTAATATCACTGATGGCTAACATCTTTGAATTACATGAAAGCCACGAGCTTAGTCATCAGCCTTACAGGAGAGTAGCCATGACTTGGGATCTTAACCAACTTGAGACCCTTTTAGCAGACAACCAAGATTTGGTTGTGACTAAAGAAGAAAATTGTTTGCTAGTAGCAAACAGTGACGGAATAGACGCTTGGTTAGCCATTAGTGGTGAACAAATATTGGTTGAATCACTATTATTTGCCAAGACTGAAGTCAAAGATTGTGCCGTGTTAAATGAAGAAATTTTAAAAACACACATGATATTCCCGCTTACAACTGTCGGTATATCGCAAGTTGCTGGTGACGAATATTACACAGCGTTTGGTTCACTCAGTTCACAGTCCAAAGCTGAGAGTGTGATGATTGAGCTAACTACCCTGTTTCAAAATGTCGAAGCATTTTTAGATGCTTATGAAGACCATTTGAAATAACGCTTACTGTATTAATTAGGAGAAAGAATATGTCAGTTTGGAGAAAATTAATCACTGCTGTTAAAGGCGGAGCAACTGAAGCGGCACAATCTGTAGCTGATAGTCAGGCCATTCGTATTCTTGAGCAAGAAATTCGCGAAGCCAAAGACGAGCTTCGTAAGTCGGATCATGCCAGAACGCAAATATTGGCCAAGTGTAAATTAGCCCAACAAAAAGTAGATAGTTTGCAAGCTTCTGTTGAGCAATATGAAGCCCATGCCCGCAAGGCAGTAGACACAGATCGTCAATTAGCCTTGGATTGTGCACAAAAGGTGGGTGATTTGCGTGCTGAACAAGACGGTGAACAGAAGTACCTTGATCAGTTTAAACAGTCAGAAAAACAACTAGCGACTAATATCAACCAAGCTAAATCAAACCTTAAACGTTTAGAGCAGCAGGTTGATATGGTAAAGGCAACTGAATCTGTACAAAAAGCACAGGTTGCAGTGTCATCACGCCATTTAGGTGCTAACAGCAAAATGAAAACGGCGACTGAGTCTTTGTCTCGTATTCAAGATAAACAAAACTTGCGTAATGCTGAATTACAAGCTGCGGAAGAATTAGCCACCGAAGAGTCGAGTGATGATTTAAGCAAACGTTTAGCCGAAGCTGGTATAGCTGGCGGCAATGCATCAGCAGATGACGAACTTAGCCGTATATTAGGCAAATAATTCATTGGCTTTTGAAGTGAAATAAGGCAAACGATGTTTCCAAAATTACGCAAGATGTTGAGTCGAGTGTTTGCCGAGATGCGCTGGTACAGTATTGTACTGGCGCTTCTTTTTTATGGGTTTACAAGTTGGGTTTTATTAAGTCTGGCGGGTGAAGAAACACTCACTCACTCAGTAGATTTCATTTATTGGTTGGTTGTTACTGGCTCAACAGTTGGCTATGGTGATTTATCACCTAGCACCACTGCAGGAAAATACTTAGTATCCTTTTACATTATTCCACTCGGTCTGAGTATTTTCGCACTGGTCTTAGGACGCGTGGCAAGTTGGGTATCTAATCAATGGCAAAAAGGAGCAAGGGGTTTGAAAAATTTAGACATTGAAGATCATATTCTTGTGCTGGGTTGGAATGGTCACCGGACTATTCGTTTATTAGAGCTATTAATCCGAGAGCGTGCCTCCATAGAGGATGATCCCACAATAGTGCTCTGTGTCAGAGCAGATATCACTAATCCACTCCCAGACCATATTGAGTTTGTCAAAGTTACCACTTTTAGCAACGACGTTGATATGGACCGAGCCTGTGTGGACAAAGCCCGCGTGGTGTTAATGGACAACCCTGAAGATGATCTAACAATGACCACCGCACTGTATTGCAGTCAGCGTAATCCAAATGCGCAAATGGTGGCTTACTTCAACGACGAAAGTTTAGTGGGTTTACTGCAAAAACATTGCCCTAACGTAGAGTGTACCCCTAGTGTTGCGGTAGAAATGTTGGCCAAATCAGCGTTTGACCCTGGTTCAAGCTTGTTACACCACGATCTTCTAGATATCAATCATGGACAAGCGCAATATTCAGTTATGATCCCAGAACATATTTCTTCACTGAAAATTGATAATATTTTTGAAACTCTTAAACGTAAATATCGTGCGACTTTAATAGGCATGTCTAAGGCCAATGAAAAGTTAAATATACAGGTCAACCCAGATCTCAACTTAACGCTTTCATCTGGAGATAAAATTTTCTACATCGCCGACAAAAGAATAACCAAACTAAACTGGGCTGATTTTGTGGAGGCAGAAAGTGTTTAGCAAATTATTTGGTAAAAAAGAAACCGTAACTAAACCTAAGGCACCTGAAATCATGGGGCTTTACTTAGGCGGTTCATTCGAACTCGACCCTCTTAAATTACGCTTAATGGAACCGGAATTGATGATTGAAAAGGCCGCTAGTCAGCACCTAATTCAAGCTGTAGGTGAAGTAAATCTAGATACGGGTGGCAAAATCCTGCGTTTTTACACCGATGATGATGCTTTTTTGCAAGTGATATTAGATGGTGGTGATACAGAAAATCATATAACCGATGTCAAACTCTGGTACTTTTATGAGACTAAAACCATAGGTTCACAAGAGCAATGGAAACAAACTATTGCTACGGGTATATCTAAACCCACTTATCAACTTGAAGATGCTGAATATCAACGAGTATGGGATGCAGTAGGTGATGAATCACCACCAGTTGCGATGACCGAAAAAACCTATGAAGAAGACGGTGATACTAGCGAAACCGATCAATTTGTGATGTTGTATGAACGTCAGCTTTCAGGCGACGAAACAGAAACTTTGCTGGTAACCGCAGAAGAAAAATTAATTAATAACAATTTTGACCGTTGTTTAGTGATCAGCACTGGCTTTAATATTGGCCAAGCTGATATAACGATTAACGGCTAACGGCTAGCGTTGAACGATTAAAGCGTATCGTTCGCTCACGTAGATACCACTCATTAAAAGAAAGGATAAATAATGGACGCAATATTAAATTCAATATCAGGTTTAGGCAATTTTGCCCTGTATTTTGCAGTGTCAATTTTGTTGTTGTTCGTGTTCAAAGTGGTGTACGCCTTTGTGACGCCCCATGATGAGTGGAAATTGGTTAAGGAAGATAAAAATCAAGCCGCAGCTATAGGGTTTGGTGGCGCTATGATAGGTTTTAGTATCGCCTTAGCGGGTGCCGTGGCCAACTCAGAATTTTTAATTGATTTTGTAGTGTGGGGCGTGGTGGCCATTATTGCGCAATCATTTGCCTTTGCTTTGCTACGTTTTACCTTTATGCCCAAAATAGCCGAAAGAATTGATAATAATGAAATATCAGCAGGTACTATTTTAGCAGCGGTATCTATTTCTGTTGGGCTGCTTAACGCTGCTTGTATGAGTTATTAGGAGAGCCCTATGCAATCCAATAAAACCAAACGTTCACAGTCAATCAATCTTGCCAGTATGCGTAAGAGTTTTAGTGTTAAACCTTTAGCTTTAGGTGTCACCGCGATTTTACTTTCCGCTTGTGGTGACAAACAAGAAGCAACGGTATTCACTAGCGTCGATGAGTGTACTAACGCTAATCCTGAATTTGCTGAGAAATGTAAAACAGCATATGAAGATGCAGTACAAGAAGCAGAACGCACAGGACCCAAATACAATTCTCAGAGAGATTGTGAGTCTGAATTTGGTAACAACCAATGCCGAGTTGTGCAGCAGGGATCAAGTTCGTTTTTTATGCCCTTCATGGCCGGCTACATGTTAAGTAATTTGATGTCGCCAAGAGGATATTACTCGCAGCCCATGTTTACTTCATATTCTCGCTATTCACCCTATCGGAATAGATGGATTGGAGCTGATGGTTATGATTTTGGTGATCAACGTCGCCGCAATATGCGTGTTAGCGAAAAGGCCTTAAAACCTAAACCAACCGTGAGTAAAACCATGAGCCGTGGTGGTTTTGGTAGTAGCGTAAGAGCCAAATCTAATTGGGGCAGCAGCTCTAAAAAAGGTGGTTGGGGTGGTTAAGACCAACCTAATACGCGCTGTTGTAACTCAATTATGCTAAGAGTTAGCATTGATGAACGTGCTAATTGGAAAAGAAAAGCCGAAGAATTCGGCTTTAAATTCCATACCATGCATGGTGAAGCTTACTGGGATGAATCGGCTTATTATCAATTTTCGCTGGAACAAATTGAACAAGACTTAGAACAACCCACTGAAGACATTCATCAAATGTGTTTGGCGGTGGTAGATAAAGTTGTCAAGTCTGAAGAGTTATTAGAAAAATTCCAAATCCCTCAACACTTTTGGCAACAAATTGCTGACTCGTGGAAACAGCAAGATCCTAGCCTCTATTCACGCTTGGACTTTGCTTATCATGGGCAAGGCCCGGTTAAGTTATACGAGAACAATGCGGATACACCTACCTCTTTGTATGAATCTGGATTTTGGCAGTGGTTATGGTTAGAAGAACAAGTCAATGCAGGAAAGATTGCAAAACAAGCCGATCAATTCAATTCATTGCAAGAAAAGTTAGTTCAACGATTAGGTGCTATTGGCAAACATTACAATATTAACCAGATGCACTTTGCCTGTTGCCAAGATACCGATGAAGACCGTGGCACAGTCCAGTATTTGCAAGATTGCGCCAAAGAATCAGGTTTAAGCGATGACTTCGTATTTATTGAAGATATTGGCCTCGCAGAGTGTGGCAGCTTTAGTGATTTACAAAACAACAAAATCCAAACTCTATTTAAATTATATCCTTGGGAGTTTATGCAACGGGAAGAGTTTGGTCAGTCGATTGAACGCGCACAAGTGAATTGGCTAGAGCCAATCTGGAAGTCCATTTTATCTAACAAAGCATTAATGCCAATGTTATGGAAATTATTCCCCAATCATCCAAATTTATTACCTGCCTATTTCGAAGATGAATTAGCCAAAGCAACAGAAACAAAATTGGTAAAAAAACCCATTTTCTCTCGCGAAGGCGCCAATATAAGCGTGATTGAGAATGGTAAAACAGTATTACATGCAGATGGGCCTTACGGTCAAGAAGGCTTTATTTATCAGGCATATTATCCCCTCCCAAAGTTTGGCAATAATCATACTTTGATAGGTTCGTGGTTAGTAAATGATCAAGCGGCAGGTATTTCGGTAAGAGAAGATTCATCGGCCATCACCCAAGATATGTCACGATATTTACCGCATATTATTTTGTGACAATTTGACATGACTATTGTGAAGTTTATCAGTCACACTTCATTCATTGGTTTCCACTGCGTATTATTTTAATAATGAATTCCATCATCAAACCTTTAAATCACAATCAACATATTCGTTTAGTGCTAGCCATTTTTGTTTTGTTTAGTGTGATTGAAGTAATCAACTTGTTCACCGGACGTATGCTCAGTCAACTAGGCACCATTCCTCGTTATGTGCCTGGACTTAAAGGCATTATATTAGGGCCTTTTGTGCATGGCAGTTTGCAACATTATTTTTCGAATATAATACCGCTGTGTATATTCAGTTATTTACTGCTGCAATATGGCTTAAAGCGCTATTTACAAGTCACACTATGGATCATGCTCACCACAGGTTTATTGGTTTGGTTATTCGCTAGACCTGCTACTCACATAGGTGTAAGTGGTGTAATTTATGGTTATTTTGGTTATTTAGTTTTGGCCGGATTCTTAAGCGGCAAATTTAAACTCATCATTATTTCAGTGTTAGTCGCATTTTTTTACGGTGGACTGATTTGGGGTGTTTTACCCTCTAGCCCTTTTGTCTCTTGGGAATCTCACTTATTTGGTTTTATCGCTGGATTAGCCGCAGCAAAATTATGGGCAAAACCTTCGCTCTAAACTTAGAATGCGAATACAATGTCCTCAAGCAATCAGATGAATAACAACAGGTAATCAATGTCCGACGCTAAACCACAAAAACAATCAGGCCTACTAGGTAATCTAGCCTTTAATATCATTATACCTGTGGTGATTTTAACCAATCTCAGCAGTGATGAATATTTGGGGCCTGCTTGGAGTATTGTGGCAGCGCTGATATTCCCTATTGGTTTTGGCATTTGGGATCTAAAACAAACCTCTAAAATTAATCCGTTTTCAGTACTTGGCATAGTCAGCGTTTTCTTAACTGGCGGTATAAGTTTGTTAGAGCTTCCAGCGGAATATATTGCAATAAAAGAAGCGACTATCCCTGGGATTATTGGTATTGCGGTGCTGATTACTCAGAGAACCAGTAAACCGCTTCTTAAGGTATTTGTGTTAAGTGAACAAATTATTAATTGGGAAAACCTCAATCAATCTTTAGCCAACTCTGGCACTTCTGATACTTTTGAGAAAAAAATGGCGATCAGCTCTTATATTGTCGCTGGTTCCTTTTTCTTATCTGCAGCACTAAATTACATTTTGGCTAAAGTCATATTAGTCAGCCCTCCAGGTACAACTGAATACACCGAAGAGCTAGGTAGAATGACGGCTTTGAGTTACCCAGTGATTGTGATCCCCAGCATGCTGATGTTGATTGCAGCGCTATGGTACATATTTTCGCAGATTAAAAAACTGACAGGCGAAGATCTAGAACACTTCTTGGCGGATGTCTAAGCCCGGAACTTATTCACTGTTTTAACCTAATGATAGTATCCAGCATAGCCAAAGAATAAGGCAGATATGATTAAAATTAGCGGCTTAGTCAAACAGATTACTGATGGTCATTCGAACAAAAACATCTTAGATGAACTCGACTTTCAACTAGGGGCCAATCAATCTGTGGCCATTAGTGGAGATTCAGGCTCGGGCAAGTCAACCTTACTCAATATTCTGGCTGCATTAGATAACGCTGATAAAGGTGTGATTGAAGTGGCAGGTCTAACGCTTAATAGCATGAATGAAGCGCAGGCCGATCAGTACCGCAAAAAACACTTGGGCATAGTGTTCCAGCAGTTTAATTTAATTGATTGTTTATCTGTTTGGGACAACATTACCTTCCCAGCCAGATTGAATGGTTTGCCTATTGGCAAGTACCACACAGAATTATTAGAGCAGTTAGGCTTAGGTTCACACAAAAACAAACTGCCGGTCAATTTATCTGGCGGAGAACAACAACGGGTTGCAATTGCCAGAGCCTTATCCCATAAACCCAAGTTAGTATTAGCCGATGAGCCCACTGGCAATTTAGACGACAACAACAGCCAACTGGTGAGTGAGTTATTATTCGGATTATGCAAGCAACTGGGCTTAACCTTAGTGGTTGTCACTCACAGTCCAAAGGTAGCTGCTTTTGCAGATAAACGATTATTGTTACAACAAGGACGGCTGCATAACCACCCAAATCAGATTTCAAACTTCGTACCTGCCTGACTATGGCGCCTCTACTAAAACTAATTTGGGCCAGTTACCAACAAAATACATTTCGCGTGGCACTGGTGTTAATTGCATTAGTCACCGCTTGCGCTGGCCTTAGTGCAGTATTGGTGATCAACAGCGCCGCAAAAAATAGCTATAAATCTGCTAGTCAGCCTTTTTTACAACAGGTTGAACACCGCATCATAGCGAAGACTGGACATGCCTTGAGTAAAGAGGATTTTGCATCACTTCGTCGTTCGGGCTTCTCGCAACTTATCCCGGTATTGCGTGGTTTTCAGAGTATTAAACATCCAAATACAGGTAAAACCCTACGAATATCACTATTAGGCATAGATACATTTTCGATTATCAGTTATTCCGCCAGTCACAGCATACAAGTCGCGAAAACTAGTCCCAACAGCACTACACAGGAGCTAGGTCAATTATGGCGCCCTCCCTTTACTAGTGTGATCCACCCTAATTTTGCGGCCGAGCTAAACGTTGTAAACGGCCAAATTTTATCGCTTAAAAACAATCAGCTTTTACCAAAATTAGCGGTTACAGCTATTGCTGGAATAGGACGAGAGATCGTCATGGACATTGGGCAACTACAACAAGTATTAGGCACATCAAAAATTAGTGAGATTTTAGTTGTAGGTGAAACAAATGAAGAACACAGCAAAACATTAAAAGTCGCCTTGCCAGAGCACCTTCGTCTTGAAAAAATCAATACTGGTGAGCAAGCGCAGCAACTCACAGGTAGTTTTCACCTTAACCTATTGGCAATGGCATGTTTGATGTTTGTGGTGTGTATGTTTGTTGTTATGAATGCCTTACATTTATTAATAATGAAACGCTGGCAAAACTTGCGTATCGCTCGTCAATTGGGCGTATCGAGAAAAAAAATATATTGGGCACAGGGAGCTGAGTTAGTACTAATTAGCTTAATTTGCGCACCACTTGGTGCCATTGCCGGCGTGTTCTTAGCTCAATTAGCATCGCCTGTTGTATCACTCACATTACAAAGTCTATTTGATGTGCGCATAGGTTACTCACCTGTAGCCTATGTAAGTTTAATGACTCAATGCTTCGCGGCCTGTCTTTTGGGCGCATTGGCCGCGGCCATTTTGCCAATGTGGCAATTGAATACTAGATTGGCACTTCGCAACTTGAGTGTCAGTGTTAACACAAGCCATCTACCTTGGTTGTATACCAGTATCATATTAGGCTTATTTTCGGTGACGCTAGGATATTTTTCTTGGAGCATGCTGATGAGTTTTAGCGCTATTGCAATAGGTATTTTTGCCGGTTGTAGCCTGCTAATTTATATCGTACCCAAAAGTCTAAACATGCTGTTCAACAGCCTGCCCAAGCACTGGGTGTTATTTCGATGGATGGCGGCAGATGGCGTGCGTTTATCGCAGAAAAGTAAAATTGCCTACTGTGCATTTTTTATTGCGCTTACCAGCAATATTGGTATGAATTTGATGGTTGATAGTTTTCGCCAAGCCACACAGCAATGGCTCACTCAACGCTTAGTCGCCGATCAATATGTATCAACTCCAACTCCAAAAGTGTTTACTCAGTGGTTAGCGACACAGGACATTGATGTAGAAGTAATCGAGCGCAAAGGCCTAGATGCCGTTTTGCTAAATAAGCCAATCAGTCAAAACAAAAATCAAACAAACATAGAGCTAAGATCGTATCCCAGCAGTAAGCTTTATCAAGAAGCGATGTTACTTGAACAACAACAAGTGAATGTTTGGCAAATATTCACAGAAGGAAAGGGAGTACTGGTTAATCAGCAATTGGCTTTACGTCATGGCTTAACGCTGGGTCAAAAGTTGAATTTTCAGGTTGAATCAAGTCAGCCTGAAACTAAACAAATAGTGGGGATCTATTACGATTACGGAAATCAAACAGCCCAAGCTTTGCTTGCGTTAGATTTTTTCTCCAAATATAACGCTAACACCTCTCTTTTTGCTCTGCATTTTGCTTCCAAGCAACAGCAAAATCTATTTACCAAGCAACTAGCGACTGCCTCGATATCGAATCAGGTCAGGTCAATACCAACCCGCGAACTATTGACCTTATCAATGCAAACATTTGAACGTACATTTGTGATTACAGATGGTTTAAACATCGTGACTTTATTAGTTGCCGCATTGTCTTTAGCTACCTCAGTGCTGATGATTGATCTAGATAATCGACCACAAAGAGCATTATTACGAAGCATGGGGGTGGGTAAGTATCAAATAACGGGGTTATCACTATTACAATACACTTTACTCAGTTTACTAACTTGTTTAGTCGCATTGCCATTTGGTATGGGTTTAACTTGGCTGTTGATCAACTTAATTAATGTGCAAGCATTTAGTTGGAGTTACCCCTTACTGATTACGCCTTATAAACTGTTTTCGGCTGGAGTGATGAGTGTGCTTTTAATCGTGTTAGTCGTCGCTCTTCCACTATATAAATTGAGTCGGCGTAAACTCGTTGAGGATATAAAATGTTTGAGTTTCTAAGCAAATATCTTCTGCTGATATTGATCATTGGTATAACAGCTTGCTCTAAACACTCAGATACCGGTGAGAATAACACCCAAGAAAACAGCGCCATATTTAGTGGCTTGAGTCGATATTCGATAGAGCAGGAATCACTGTCAAATTCTGCTGAAGCAAACGCACCTAAAAAAAACTGGGCTAATGTTGTCCCTGGATATGATATTTCTTTTCCTTTTGACCACGCCAGCCACCCAGAATTTGCGGTGGAATGGTGGTATATCACAGCCAATTTAACTGACACAAAAAATAATACTTATGCCTTACAATGGACACTGTTTCGGTTTGCCAGCGACACTCCAAACACACCTTGGGCTAACACCCAGCAGTATATGGGACATGTGGGGTTAAGAGATGGCGAACATGCTTGGTTTGAAGAACGTTTTGCCCGTGGTGGTGTGGGTAATGCAGGGATATCCACTGAACCATTTAATGCATTTATTGATGAATGGCAATGGCTTGCGCAGTCAGCCAAGATGTTTCCGTCGACGCTAGAATTGACAATCGATTCACAGATAAAGGCAAACTTGAACTTTACCGCAGACAAACCTTTAGTAAAACATGGCGAACAGGGTTTTAGTCGTAAATTAAGACACTCTGATCAAGCCTCTTATTATTATAGTCAGCCACATATTCAAGTGTCTGGGGAACTACAACTTCCAAATGGAATAGTTGAGGTTTCAGGCAACGCTTGGTTTGATCATGAATGGACCTCGCAATATATGAGCCCACAAGCCTTAGGGTGGGATTGGTTTTCCATACACTTTGATGATGGCAGCAAATTGATGTTGTTTAATATGCGCTCGAAGGGCACTCAGGATTTCTGGTCAGGTACATTAGTGACAAAAAATGGCGCAACAATACATTTAGATGAGTCTGCGATACAGGCAGAAGTAGTTAAACGAAATAAAGTAGAAGGGCGTATGTTGCCATTGCACTGGTCGATTCAACTACCTAAACAGCAGTACAATATTCAAATTGCGCCCATGCAAACCAACCAGTGGAACCCGGGGATATTTTCATATTACGAAGGAGGAACTGTGATTTCAGGCTCTCATACAGGAGTAGGTTTTATTGAACTAACTGGGTATTAGCTGGCACGTTATCCAAGCGTACCAGCTAGAAAAAGCCTACTTTTTGCCTTTTAATAACTCAAATATAGTTTCGGCAATTTGCGTATTGTCTAGATGTCCTATAAAGCGCTCACTTCCCGCACCTTTGGCAAAGACTTGTACGTCAACACCGGTATGTCCAGAGGTTGTCCAGCCAGTTTTTGAACGATTATCCAATATTTTAGAAATAGCTTTGTGAAAAGGTCTAAGCTTGTCAGATTTTACCCCATTGATGCTGGCTATTTCTTCATTGGTCAGTTCAAATCCCAGTAAATCAGTTGCCAACACAGCTCTGTCTTTCGCGGTAATTAATTGTGTGGCTATCTGTGCAGGTGAAGCCTTTAGATTTTTCAGCCACTCTGGAAACCAGTTATAGTTACCATTGGCGCCAATACTTAAACCACCTGTGCTGTGGTCTGCAGTCAGCACCAAAAGTGTGTCAGGATTTTTTACAACATATTGCTCTAACCATTCTAAGGTCAACGCAAGGTCATGCATTTCGGCCATTGCAGAACCAATATCATTACTGTGTCCTGCCCAATCAATTTGGCTAGCTTCGATGAGTAAGAAGTAACCTTGATCGTTTTCCAGTTGACGGACCGCCGCTTTGGTTAATGTTGGGAGGCGCATCTGGTCATCACTGTCTAATGCCCAAGGTAAACCTGAATCGGCAAACAAACCCAATAAAGGTTTACCCGCAGTCACATTATTAAGCTGGGTCAATTGGTCGACATATTGATATCCTGCCGCCTTAAACTGTTCGACCAAATTGCGGTCTTCCCTTATAAAATATTTCCAGCCACCCCCTAACATCACGTCAAAAGTAAACACACCATTGGTTTTTTCATCGAAATAACTATCGGCTATTTGGTCGTAATTATGTCTACTTTCGTTGTGGGCACCAAAACTTGCTGGTGTGGCGTGATTGATTTGTGAGGTTACGGCAATCCCTGTTTTACGACCTTGGGTTTTCGCGAGCTCTAATACCGTTTGAACGGGATTTTTATCCGCATCTACAGCAATCGCTCCGTTATAGGTCTTAAACCCTGTTGCCAGGGCCGTAGCACCAGCAGCCGAATCAGTAACATAACCCGTGTCCATGTCAGGATGCGTGCTGGCCATGCCTACCAATAATCTATCAAACACAGTCAATTCGACTTCAGGTGTATTCGGATTGTCAGCATACATACGATATGCAGTGGTATAAGCTGGACCCATACCATCCCCCACTATCATAATAATATTTTTAGGTGAATTACTGGCTAATGCAGAATGAGTTGATACTACTAATGCGGCTAATGCAGCTAATCGAGTCGCAAGTTGCTTCATCTGGTCTCCAATGATGAATATGATAATAAAAAAGTACTGTTAAATTATACGCTAGGTATAAGAGGAGGATTTAGTTAACTTCAGTATAAATGATACATATGAACAAAAAATGAAGGTATTAGCGTCTTTTTTAATAGATCAACTTCCGTCCGCTAGTTTTTCACGCATTCTCTGCTGAACTACATCTACTAACAAATCTGGCTGAAATTTAGAAATAAATCGATTACACCCCACCTTTTCAACCATTGCTTCATTAAAACTACCACTTAATGAAGTATTAAGTGCAATGAAAAGATCACTCATTCTCGGGTCTTGTCTAACTTCTGCAGTCAGCCGATAACCATCCATTTCTGGCATTTCAGCATCGGTAAACATCATCAAAATTTCGTCAGTGACTTTTTTACCTTCATCAGCCCAGCTCTTTAAGAGCGTCAATGCCTTTAATCCATCATTCTGCTCGATGATAACAAGACCTAACTGGGTAAGTGTTTCTCTCATTTGCCAGCGCGCTGTGGAAGAGTCATCCACTATCAATATTTTTTTGCCTTTTAGGTGGCTAGTAACTGTTTCATCTAAAACATCTTCGGAGATAGTAGTGTCGTACTCGACAATTTCAGCCAATACTTTTTCTACATCAATGATTTCAACCAGTTCATTTTTACCTTCAACTTCGACCTGAGTAATGGCAGTTAAATAGTTATTTTTACCTGCTGTGCTAGGTGGCGGTTGAATATCGCTCCATGATGTATTGATAATACGCATCACTTGGCCAATCAAAAATCCCTGCACACTGCGGTTATACTCAGTGATGATCACATTCTGTGCTTCGTACTCATCTTCATTAGTAGTGATTTTTATTGCAGACCTAAGATCAATAACCGGAATAGATGCGCCTCTGTAGTTAGTTACACCTTTGAGATGATGATGCGAACCAGGCATTTGATTCATTAACGGTACAGTAATGACTTCTCTAATCTTGAATACATTTAATGCAAATGTGTGCCGTGAGCCCAATTTAAACATAAGCAACTCAAGTCTGTTTTCACCGACAAGTTTGGTACGTTGATCAATTGAAGACATTAACTCTGACATACACGCTCTCTAGTTGATTTATTTACAATAAAAAACAGGTAATAGTACACCTGTAAACAGTATCAATAGTAGACACTTCCAAACAAAATTACCTAACAAACAGCCTAACAGCCT
>Ga0105350_10000386_pt1 | contig 30186 bp, 26 predicted proteins | sample EN1Hudsemesocosm_FD_83506 | JGI IMG/M metagenome (GOLD analysis project Ga0105350, IMG submission 83506) | Methane-oxidizing microbial communities from mesocosms in the Hudson Canyon - EN1E Hudson Canyon | ecosystem: Environmental > Aquatic > Marine > Cold seeps | place: Hudson Canyon... | reverse complement strand
TTGATTTCTCCTCGCCATTTCTTCCCTTCAAAAACGGTCTCCCAAATTTCATCGTAAGCATCCTGAGATTTTTCGCCATAACTAATATAATTCGATTTAATACCGAGGACTTCCTCTAAAAGGTAGCCTGTAGACACCTCGAATTGAGGGTTAACGTATTCAATTTTTCCACTTGCATCCATAATCAATACTGAAGCTGCACTTTGTTCAACAGCTTGTGAAAGTGTTCTAAGCTTAATGGCCACACGTCCACGGTCGTTTTCTTCAGCGATAAGCTTCTTTTTCATTTCATTTATCGCTTCAACAATCAAATCAAGCTCGTCATGTTGAGTTAGTTCATTTCGGTCTAGTTTTAGAAAATATTCTTTATCGCTAATATTTAATGAACTGGCAAACGTTGAAATTGTACTGAGATGGCGCGTCACTAAATAGTAAATAATGAACAAAATAAATATCGAAACACAAAAGGTTTTCACCGCCTGAGAAACCAATATCAGCCAAAATTTGTTGCTTAAGCGTTTTAGTACACCTTCTAGATTAGATTCGATGACCAACGAACCAACATTCGTTTCTCTACCTGATATTTTTTGCAATATATCAGCATTGTAACGTCTTAGATTGTCTCCCTGTCGCTCTTTTCCTAGGTGATGCTCTTCACCATTTTTAATTTTCGCACTCACATAATGAACCGCATCAAATTTCATCACCCCCTTCAATATATTCTCTATTTGTTTGGTATTGAAAAACCACATAGCATTTGAAAGGCTATCTCGATAACTTTTCTCAATTTGTACCATGCGCTGTTCAACTTGTTCAGTCTGTTGCTGATAATCAGAATAAAGTTGAACAACGGTCACTAACAATGTGATAAAAGAGCTGAATAATAAGATATAAAATAGAATTTTTTTTGCGATTGACGCTTTCATGTCACTCTCTGGTGGAGTTTGCGAATATTGAGTTTTTACCCGCCATCAAATAAATCTTATTTCAAAAGACGTATATCGCCATATAAATAAGACCGGAATTTATGCTGGAACAGTAGCTATTTTTTCTACACCGCATCCAATAAAGAGCGCCTATTACCGAAGGCAAATACAATTATTGCAACAATGTTGTTCAATATACCACTCCAGTATAACCATTATTCATCTAATTGCTGACGATATTGACTCAACGTTACGCCTGTCCAACGGATAAATGCTTGTCTAAGTCCTGCTGTACTTGAAAACCCACACCGGCTCGCTATTTGATTTAAGGTAATTTTATGATCCCCCAAGGCTTGTATGATCACCTGTAATTGACTTTGCTGATATATTTCAAGGTAACTCGTACCCGCATGTTTCAGCTTCCGCCTAAGAGTACGTGGGGTGATACCTAATTTTTCCGACAGCCGTGATAAGTTAACGGAATTTAAATCACTACGTGACAATTCTGTTCTGACCAACCAAACAATATCGCCTTGTTGTATACTCGCAACACGTAACATCTCTCCTTCACAGATAGAAATAGTTTGTTTTTGTACCACCGAATTTTCTAGAGGCAGAGGCCTTGCCATTATTGCGATAGGTACCCACAGGGCATTTTCTTTTGCGTTAAATTCAACAGGGCAATTACAAAACTGCTGATATACCTTGTGATGGTTTGGGGCTGGGTATTGCAATTGAATCAATTTGAAAGAGAAATCGATATTGAGTAAATCAGATATCTGCCTTTGCAATGAACCAATCAACATTTCAAATCCAAATACAATATTAACCGGGAATAGCATTGAATCACTTTCCTGCACCACAATTTTCACTAAACTTCCTTGTACATCGTAACTTAAGTCAAACCGGCTACGCACCAACACACGATGCTGGTTTGCGATTTCAAGTGCTATACCAAGTGTTCTAGATGAGATAAAAGCAAGACTCAACGCTCCCCAACGCGAAATGTTGAGTGACAGCCCTAACCTGAAACCAACATCTTTTGTTTTAATCAGCCGAAATACGTTGCGATAAATAATATCAAACTGATTTAAAGAAACTAAGGTTTCAACGTCATTCATTGAGCTGATAGAAATGCCCGTTCCCAATAACCATTTTTCAGGAGCATAGCCTTCTGCCTGCATAAAGGTCTTTATTAATGACAATTCAGCACTCGGAAAAATTGCTTGATTTTCGTACATAGAAGACACTCAAAGAAAATTACCTGAGCATGTTTATCACTAAGGAAAAGGGTATTATCAACTCAGGCCATATGTGTCATAAAGTAGGCCACTTATTAAACTTAATATGGCCACATTTCACCACAACGCCTAGTATAGGTCAAAATATATACCCGCCTAGGCAAAATAAAATGAACAAGAACAAGAGCACCGTTAATACAATGCTTGAAGATGAGAAAGTAAAGGCCATTCGCCTTGCGATCACCTTGAAAGGCAATCAATTAAGACAGCAACATCCATGGCTGAATTTTCAAAACGCCCTTGGCTTGTCTCTTTTTTTACTGAGTTCAATTTGTATATTGCTTATCGCATGGTTTTATATAAATAACCTTTTTCCTGTCTATTTCGCTATCCCAGCTATCGCGCTTTGCGGCTCAGTTCTCCATGAAATCGAGCATGACCTAATACATTGGCAGTACTTCAAGCATAACAAACCCGTTCATCATCTAATGATGTTTTTAGTTTGGGCTTTTAGACCTACCTCACTCAATCCGTGGATAAGACGGCGGATACATCTACTACACCATAAAACCTCAGGTACGGCCTCTGATATAGAGGAGAGAGGCATTGGCAATGGACAATCATTCAGCAGTTTACGTTGGTTAATCATGCTAGATACTTTCACCGGTAATCTGATCAAAATAATTGTTTCGCCCTCTCACGAAAAGAAAGGGCTACATATTTTAAAAATACTCGCAGCTAACTTTCCATTCCCCATTGTATGTGCTATTTGTTGGTATAGCTTTTTAGCCATTCATCTAGTTAATAGCATTAATATTTTTGCAGGTTTGGACGTTTTCGGGTTTGGTCTCTGGTTTGAGCTCTGGTTTGAACAACAGTCATCCTATATCAGCTTGCTGAACACCGTGGTTGTCATCTGGGTTGCGCCTTCTTACCTGCGCTCTTTCTGTTTAAATTTCATCAGTTCTAACATGCATTATTACGGCGATGTCCAAACATTGAGACAACAAACTCAAGTGTTAAATGCGTGGTATTTTTGGCCTTTTCAATTATTTTGTTTTAATTTTGGCAGTACCCACAGCATTCATCACTTTGTGGTGGGTGAACCTTTTTATATCCGGCTTTTGACCGTGTCGGCCGCGCATGACGTGATGCGCAAACAGGGTGTCCGTTTTAATGATTTAGGCACATTTACGCGTAAGAATCGTTACAAGCAACAAAAACAACAAACAAATACTCTGGAGCTCAATGATGAAAAGTAATTTAAACTTACAGCTAAACCAATATGAGTCACGTGAATATTTTATAGATACAAAAGGTATGCAATTTTGTATTCAGGAACGAGGTAACCCTGAGTCCCCCCCGGTATTATTAATAATGGGCCTTGCATGCCAGTTAACACACTGGCCTGATCACTTTATAAACGACCTAGTTGAACTCGGATACCGTGTCATCAGTTTTGATAATAGAGATGTAGGCCTATCTGAGAAAATGAAGTCTACCCTCAAGATCGATACACGAATTGCCTTTTTATCTCATAAATTCGGTATGAGCCCCCAAGCAAATTACACACTTCATGATATGGCCAACGATACAGCTAATATCATTGAATCCTTGGATTTGAAAAAAGTTCATCTGGTTGGTGTCTCTATGGGTGGCATGATTGCACAGTTATTAGCTGCAAATCACGCTGACAAAATCGCATCACTCACTGCAATGATGTCCTCAACCAACTCACCCAAATTACCCTTACCTGAGCTAAGCTTAATGCTTAAACTAGGGAAGGCGGGCATGGCGGCTAATGATATTGATTCTGTCACAAAACGCTGGGTTAAATTTACCCGAGATGTTCAAAGCCCTGATTACCCGACATCTAAAGCAGAAATCACCAAATCCATTACTCGAAGTTTTCGCCGTAGTTTTTCTCCCGGGGGAACGATCAGACAACTTCAAGCGATTCTCGCCACCGGCAGTATTGAAAAGGACATTAATAAAATCAATCTTCCTACACAAGTCATTCATGGACTAGAAGACCCACTATTAAAGCCTGAATGCGCTAAGGCGATCGTAAAAGAAATTAGTAACGCCAAACTACACCTCATTCCTGGCATGGGTCATGATTTACCAGAACAGATCAGTTTGTACCTCACTCAGATTATTAGCCAACATATTAAAAAGGCAGAGCAACAATCACAATAGCAAGTCAACTACAATGGATTTACCCTAAACCGTTCATTAACCAGGTAAAGGTTGGCCAAGATGATACAGATAAGTTAGGGCATACTAACAATGTCATATATATAAAATGGCTTGAGCAAATTGCCTGGTCACATATTGAGCATTTAGGTTGCGGCTGGGATGTAAAAGAAAAACTTGGCAAAGCGATGGCCATTACACGTACAGAAATAGACTACCTCTGTGCGTCCTATACTAATGACGAATTAATTATTGCTACCTGGGTCAGTGATAGTGATAGACGCCTTACGTGCTCAAGAGAGTTCCAAATTATTCGTCAGGCGGATAAAAAAACTATTCTTAAAGCTAAGATGAATTTTGCCTGTATTTCACTTAAAACGGGGCGAATGACTAAAATGCCAGATATTTTTGTTAATGCACTTGATCGTGGGCTGGAAGCCATTCAATAATCGAACACGAGCTATAGACGCACTTAATCACTTCCAGGAAATAAACTATGTATATTGCAATGAATCGATTCAGAATCACCTTAGGTAAAGAAGCAGATTTTATTGCAATTTGGAAAAATCGTGAAACATTTCTAGACACCGTAATCGGTTTCAAATCATTCAATTTATTACAAAGTGCCAGTGATGATGAATGTACTTTATTTGCTTCACACTCAATTTGGGAAACGAAAGCAGACTTTGAAACTTGGACTAAATCTGATGCGTTTAAAAAAGCTCATTCGGGTGCAAAGCCTTCAAGTGGCCTATATTTAGGTCACCCGAAGTTCGAAGGCTTTGAGAGCGTTCTCTAAAAGCATAACTACTAACTAACTGTAGCGATGCTTTTTAAATACTTAGATAACATTATTAAGAGCTTTTTGGCATAAATTTCATCATCGCATTGGCAGATATCGTCGGTGCTTCAATCATCGCTAAATGACCAATATCTTCTAATATCAACTTTGACGCATTAGGAATTAGTTCCGCATACTTATCAATGTTTGCGACATCAATAGCTCTATCATGGTCTCCCCAAATAATTAATACCGGTGCTTTAATCATTTTCAGACTTTTGCCCATGCCCTGTGCCTTATCCACCGTAATGTCTTGAAATATCTTCTCATTAATAGCGACACGACTTGCTGCCTTTTCTGCTTCTACTCTAGTGATCACAGAGGGAATATATGGACGTTCTTCCATAACAAAATCTATTAAGGTATCAAAGCTTTCAGCTGTCGTTGCAATTAATGGGTTGTGCCCTTCGTCTAACAACTCATCCATATGTGAGGGAATATCATGAATACCTGCAGGGCTAATTAATACCGCTGATAATATTTGTTCTGGATAGGTGGCAGAATAAAGAGAAGAGATTGCCCCGCCCATTGAATTACCAACGATATGGAAACGTTCAATGCCCAGTTTCTCAGCGACTTTATGCACAAATTCTACTTGGCTTTCAATCGTGTATGACTGACTCATATCCCGTATATTATCACCGTGCCCCATCAGATCGAGTGCAACTAGGTGGTACCGTCCCTCAAATGCTGCCGAAAAACGAAGCCAATTTTCTTTACTTGCACCAAAACCATGAAGCATGATGATACTTTCCTGGCCTTTTAAGTGTGGCGTTTCGAGATAAGAAAACTTAAGGTCATCCACTGAGTCCGTCTTTGCTACCAACTCAGCCTTGGAGGCTTCAAATGCAATTGCCCATTGATATATTTCATAACGATATTCATCACTGGCAACGTTTAAAGTACCCATCCCTATAACTACAACGCTGAGCAATAACAGTATTTTTTTCATAACCCTTCCTTTTTATACATTTATTAACACCATAAACTAAAGCGTTAAGTTCAAACAATACGCTTATTTGGTATAGACCTTATAGTCGTTGAGCACAATCATGTAGATTAAAACGATATCTCATTACTTTCTTGACCAAAGATGATTAGAATTTAGCTTGGTGGAATTTTAATTGTGCCGTTTGGCCGCCGTCAGGAAAATGATGACATACCAAGCGGGTAACGTTCGCGTAAGGCACATCAAAATTCCAAAGTTTATCCGCTGGCATACCCAACACTCTGGTCAAGATGGCCCTAATTACGCCGCCATGACAAACCAGTAAAGTATGCTCCCCTTTATTATCAATTATTAGCTGATCCCAAGCCGTATATGTCCGATGGATAAACTCGGACATTTTTTCAGCACCTTTGGGGGCACATTCCTCAGGGTTTTTCCAATAATTTCGTATTGCTTCAGGCTCTTCTTTCATCAGATCTTTAATGCGCTTCCCCTCCCATTCACCAAAACTTATTTCTCTAAATTCTGAGTTGACGTGAACGTTCAAATCTAAATTCTGTGCTAACTCCTTAGCAAATCCATGACACCTTGATAGAGGAGAACTAATGAGTCGTGTCCAATCCGCATTATCACCGACACTATCGCGCATCTGCTGCCACCCGAGTTCTGATAATGGGTCATCTTGTGCACCACGCATTCTTTGGCCGCCAACCGGTTCACCATGTCGAATCAAGTCAATTATAGTTTCTGTAAATTTCATCTATTCACCTAAGATAATTGTTCGTACAACTTTTGATACTGTTCTTGTTTAGAGAGATTTCCTCTAACTTTATATTCGTCAATCAATAACATACATGCATCTTTCTTAATGTCATTTGTCGCATCAAGTTCTAAAAATAAAAAGGCGTGTTCCGCTTTTTGTAGGTCTTCATTGGCGACAAAAACCATCATCATCTTATGATAACTTTCTGGCTGAAGACTTAAACGCGCTCTCTGTTTTGTCGCCGCATTAGTTTGTATATCTTTGAATAACCTTAATACACCTGAATAATCATTATCTTTCGCACACAGATCAATTAGTTCATTTGCACAACGCCAATATTCACCGTCATCGGGTTGTAATTTTTCTAAATGGTATTGCTGTTCTAAAATCGTACTGGAATCTGGGTAGCGTTGATGAAGCCCACTTAAATCCACCCTTGCCCCGTCAAAATTGAATTGCGATATTTTATTCATCGCTTTCGCTAGTTCAACCCGAAGTGGCCAGTTTGATTCTGTTTCAATATCGCTTCCCTCCGCTATGATCGATAGTTTCTGGCTTACGTTGATAAAGACAAATCCCCAAAGAGAAACAAAGAAATAAGCTGAAAGCACACTTAAGTCAATCTGACCATTAAGCCATTCCAAGCTAGCTTTACTGAATAGTGCGAGTAAAAAAATAATGCCAAATATCAACTCATTTTTAACGCAGTAGGGTCGACCCTGCCCCTTGTATTTATAAATAATGAAAGCGACATAAGAAAAATAAAGCCCAAACGTCAAACTTGTAAGCCCTTGATGAATCGGACTCGAAGAATCCGCTATCAGTAAATATCCCAAAGATGATACCAAGCTAGTCGAAATCAATAACAAGCAAAACCGAGACCTTATAATAGTGCGCTCAACTAATACCGAAATGACCATAAAGAGCAAAATACCAGACACAAAGTGCAAACTTGTTCCATCTACAAAAGAGTAAGTCACGAAATCAGATGAGCTAAACTGATCAACCGCTAACCCAAAACGTGACAAACTCAATTTTGCAACCAAGGCCTTAAGTGCTTCTCTTTTCTTAACTAACGCTTTTAGCTCACCAGGGGGCAGATAGAGAAGCCCATCTGAAATTAAATAGTGAAGAAAAACTTTATCTGCCAAAATAATCTTTGTTAAGTCATCAAACGCTTTTTCATCGGCCTTCTCTTTCAACAAATCAAGTTCAGCCTGCGAACCTATTCGCTCAATATTCCATCGCCTCGCAACAAACTCCCTATAAATAGGCAGCTCTTGAGAAAGTAACTGTTGCTGATATTGGCTATTAATGTCGCTCCAAAGGACACTGTCCTGTTTTTTAAACTGCACAAAACATAAGCACAAGACTGATATCAAGATAATGCTTACAATGGGCAAGCGCTTAAAAAAATCCATGGTCAGTTTAGACATTGACAAAGAAGCTCATAAATAAAACGAAAGAACTCCTTTATATCAGAAATAACCTGCTTATTTTAGTTTACTCTCAGAAAATTTTACTCGCCTCTTTTTCAGCCTCCTTCCGTGACATACCTATGTCTTTTAACTGCTGGTCTGTAAGCTGCCTAAGCTTCATACGCTGACCATACTTTTTCAACACTAGCTCAATGCACCCCACTAACTTAACTAAAGATGTCACTGTATGAAGTAGATTGGTTTTAAGCCTACCAATAAAGTGATTATTTAAGGATGTCAGTAAAATCGAAAAATCAATAAACTTTAGTGTCATGGTGTTACTCCCGATATCTCAAGCTGTTTCATTTTTAATGAAGTTATTGTAGATAAATTCATTGATACCGAACAGATTCAGAATTATGATATTAATCACAGTACAGATTCATTTCTTTACCTCTGTACTGTATATTCAATAATAATCTGTACCGGTTTGGAGATTTGAATATGAGCACACCTCTTTATAAGCAGCTAGCTGAACAGTTAGCTGTACAGATAAGACAGGGTATTTATAAGACTGAGGATAAGCTGCCCTCCGTCCGTCATCTTTCGAAACAACGTAAGGTAAGTGTCTCAACCGTAGTAATGGCCTATAACTTACTTGAAGATTGGGGCTTGATTGAAGTGAGGCCAAAATCAGGCTATTACATAAAAGCCGTTGCCTCGAAAACACTCTCAAAACCTCGTATCCCAATTGATACATCGAGTCCGAAACAAGTCACCACATCACAGTTGGTAATGGATGTTATGCGAGAATCCAGTAATCCAAAAGTGATTAGTTTAGGCGCAGCTATTCCGGCAAATGACTTTCCGATACTGAATCAATTAAAAAAAACCTTTGCTCAGTTAGTTCGCACAGAACCCTTCCTTGGCATTGGATATGATTCAACAAAAGGCAATGAATCATTAAGAAGACAGCTTGCCAGAAGAGCTGCAGACTCTGGCGTACTTGTTAGCGCTGAAGAAATAGTCATTACAGCGGGCTGCCAAGGTGCTATCGGCTTATGTTTAAGAGCAACCTGTGCACCTGGCGATATAGTCGCTGTTGAAACGCCTGGATATTATGGCTTATTGCAATTGATAGAGTCTTTAGGTTTAAAGGCGATCGAAATACCTTCAGATGCATCTACAGGTATGAGTATTGACGCACTCAAGCTCGCCTTGGAACAATGGCCAATCAAGGCAATACTGAGTGTCCCAAGCTTTAGTAATCCTTTAGGCGCTTTAATGCCAGAAGAAAATAAAAAGAAATTAGTCGATTTAATCAATGACTACGATATTCCCTTTATTGAAGACGATATATATGGCGAATTGGGTTATAGCGAACAACGGCCAAAAGCAGTTAAGTCTTTCGACACAAAAGGCTTAGTGCTTTTATGCTCGTCAGTCTCAAAAGTTTTAGAGCCGCAGTTAGGTTTAGGTTGGGTGATGCCAGGTCGCTTTTTGGAAAAGGTAGAATATCAGCGGTTTCTAAGCAGCTCTAGCCACTTTCGTTTACCGCAATTAGCCATAGCTGAAATTTTGTCTAAGGGCAGTTTTGACCGACATCTAAGAATAGCTAGAGAAACTTACTGCCAGCGACGTGACAGACTATTCGACATGGTATGCCAATATTTTCCCGAAGATACACGCTTATCAAAACCTCAAGGGGGGTTCGTTGCATGGTTACAATTCCCCAATACCATTGACAGCACTCAACTTTATTTAAAAGCAAAAGAAAGCGGTATCATTGTGGCACCAGGTGAAATATTTTCCTCCAACCCTAAGAAATATCGCCATTCTATCCGCTTAAGTTATTCAAATGTATGGACCAAAGAGCGCGAACAAGCTGTCCAGACATTAGGGCTACTCGCAAAAGAACTCTTAACGAGTAGCTGACACAGAGCTCAGGTATTAATTAACGGCGCTTAGGAGTCCATGCCCAAATCATTTCCATTAAAATAGGTTCTTTATCTTCGTCATCCGTCACTGTCACTTTTACGCTAGTTTCGCCTTTTTCTTGTGTCTGCATGTCACTTATTTGTTTCTTGGTGAGCGTAGCAACCGCTTTCATATTACCTTTGGATCTTTTTACATAGTCGGCTTTTATGCTTTTGATGACAGGTACAGCAGTATCAGGAACATTCATCCCAACAAGATAACCCGTAGCTGACTCAGCAATTAAAATGCTTGCTACCGCATGAACTGAACCGATATGATTTTGGACTGACTTTTTGTTCTTTAACGTGACGACAGAGCGACTTTGACTGAGTTCTTCAATTTTAATGCCTGTCGTTCCTGTGAACTTCACCATCTTACCAAAGAAGGTTGTTAAGGTTTTAATCCTTAAAAAGGGCGGAAGTGTATTTATTTTACTAACTATTTTATAACCTTTGTTTTTTTTCTGCACGTAGCTCATACCTGTTAATGTTTTGAAATAGTCTTTAAACACAAAGATTTATTAATGACTCTTAAGTTCATTTTTAATAACTGCGTCTCAATATGGAAGTATTATACCTATTTTTGGTACAGTCGTTTCTTCAATACCCCTACCGATATCAAAATAAGCAGGTTATAATCGCGCCAATTTCAAAGGAGCGCTATATGAGCGATTTAAAAAAGACGTTTGAAGAAACTGTTGACTACGTTCAAAATGCTGACGGCGACGTTCAGTTATCCAACGAACAAAAACTACAAATGTATGCACTTTACAAGCAATCTACAGCAGGCGATGTTTCTGGTAAAAAACCAGGCATGATGGATTTTGTTGCTCGTGCAAAATATTCAGCTTGGGAAGAGCTGAAAGGCCTTTCTTCTGATGAAGCGATGCAAAAATATATTAATGAAGTTAAATCTTTCAAAAGTTGATAGCGTACATAGCCTAAATTATATTTAGGCTAATAAAAGAAGTCCACGGTAAAAAAATAAGAGATTCACACACGGATAGTGAAACAAAAAAGATCTCTAATAATAAGTAGTAGAAGGAAACACCAACTATGACAACAACCGCATTAGATGAATCAAAACCTGGCTTATCGAATGAGTTAGCAGAAGCTGTTCGACACCAAGAACTCAGTACCCGTACCAGCCAAACATATCAGCATTGGATATCACAATATCTTGCGTATTTTGACCTGAAAAGCCCATCATCTCTTTCAGAAAAAAATGTGAAAGAGTTTTTACGCCATTTAGGTAAAAAACTTACACTTTCGCGCGCCAGATTAAACCAGGCACGAGAAGCTCTATTTTTTCTTTACGATCAAGTGTTAAAAACGCCGTTAAGACGAGCAGAAGTAGGCGCGGTATAGCTAGCCTATCAGAGCATATGTGGGTCAATGTTATTTAAAGCACTATTGACTCCTTGCTCTACATTCGAGTTTATAATATTACTCTGAAAGAATTTTTATTTTGTCTTGTTCAAACTTTAGGTAGAAACAACTTCGCCTATCAGTATGGCAAGCTGCGCCCTCTTGGTCGACTAAGGCGAGTAAAACATCCCCATCACAGTCGGTACTCATTGCTTTTAACGTTTGCCAGTGCCCTGAGCTTTCACCCTTTCGCCAATAAGCTTTTCGAGATCGAGACCAATAACACATTCTAGACGTCGTTAAGGTTTCTTCTAGTGATGTACTATTCATCCAAGCAAACATAAGTACTTCTTTAGTCTGAAAATCTTGTGAAATGACGGGTATAAGTCCATCTTGGTCGAAGGTTAATTCTTCCAATACTTTGCTTAAAGGGTATGCAGTATTTTCGGGATCATTTTCAATCGATTTAAACCAGGATTTCATTGAATCGGCCTATGCTGTTAAGTGTTTTGGTTTCACAAGGTGGGTTAACATGCTGCCATTCGCACCAACCAAAAAAGAGATTATATAGATACTACCGAGTATCAAAATAATCGATGGCCCCGTTGGCCAAGCAATATGATAAGACAGTAATAAGCCTACATAACAGCTAACCACGGCGAGTAAACAAGAGAATAACAATAACATGTCAAGACTCTTTACCCAGTATCTAGCAGCCGCTGAGGGTAGAATCATCATGCCAACAGACATCAAGGTTCCCAACGCATTAAATCCGCCCACCAAATTCAACACAACTAACACTAAAAATGAAAAGTGAGCAATTGGGCTCAACCGACTAACCGACTGCAAGAATAACCTATCCATACATTCAAGAACGAGAGGCCTGAATACGCACGCTAAAACAGAGAGTGTAATGCAGCAAATAGCACCTAAGAGATAAAGCGCTTCGTCATTTAATGCTAACGCGGACCCAAACAAGACATGCAACAAATCAACCTGACTGCCATTCATTGAAATGATTAACACCCCAACAGCAAGCGATATCAAATAAAATGCGGCCATGCTGGCGTCTTCAGCAACTTCGGTCATGCGTGACACCAGACCTGACAATACAGCCACTGTACATCCTGCCACTATCCCGCCCAAGGTCATTGCCTGGATCGATAAACCCGAAACCAAAAAGCCTACCGCTGCACCGGGCAATATTGCATGTGCCATTGCATCACCCGTTAAACTCATTCTTCTTAACATCAAAAACACACCAATTGGTGCGGCACTTAAAGAAATAGCCAAACAACCAACCAAGGCACGTTGCATGAAAGAAAACTCAACAAAGGGCAAAACCAATAATTCAAACATAATATCCCTTTAGTGCGTTCCACAATGATCAGCATGCTCGTCGAAAGCTTCATTCAATTGACGCGCTTTTCGCCAATTAGCTTCTGTTAGCACTGAGGCAGTTTCGCCAAAAGCAATTGCTTCTCGTGAAAGAAGAAGGCTTTGAGGAAAGTGTGTTTTCACTTGCTCTAAGTCATGGAGTACTGCAATAATCGTTTTGCCCTGCTCAGACCAGGATTCAATCATGCGCAACAAATCTTGCGTCGTTCGACTATCCACGCCTGTAAATGGCTCATCCAACAATATCATTTCAGCTTCTTGAACCAATAAACGAGCAAATAATACGCGCTGCATTTGTCCGCCCGAAAGAGTGGACAGCATCCGTTTTTCAAACCCTTTTAAACCTAATTGATTTAAAGCAGAAGCGACTTGGCGTTTATGTATACTTTTTAGTCGTCCAAACGCACCTGTATGCTTCCATGCTCCCATCGCGACCATTTCTTGTACACTAAGTGGAAAAGTTCTATCTACCTGACTTTGCTGAGGTAAATAAGCAATATCAGCTTTCTCAAGATCCAGTTTTATCGAACCTTCCAGGGGATGAATTTGCCCCATGAGACCTTTCAACAACGTCGACTTACCCGCACCATTAGGGCCCACTAACGCTAATAAAGCACCTCGCTCAATTTGGATAGTTAAATGGTGCACTGCAGGATGAGACTCGTAACCTAAAGTGAGGTTTTCACAAGATAAGATCATACTATCCTGTCACTGCATAAATGCAGATACAGACAAGCGAACTAATGCTGACAGCCAATAACATACGTTGAATTAGGCCTATTTCAAGGAGAGTGCGACGGGACATAATGTTTACATGTGAAGTGAAGTTCAGGAATGTTAGGTGATCAGCCTTAAAATTGCAATTTCAACACAGCAATTCTAATAACATAAGCCATCTAAGAAAACTAACACTATATAAGTAAGAGGATATTTCAAAGGCGAACGACTGATTTTAAATGTCGAATGATGGATGATATTTTGCTGTTTATTTTTTAGCCAAAAAACATTTATGCATTTTATCAACAAGACGGTTGACTCTACTCAAGAAAACAACAACACTTTACATCACGCAATAAACAATAATAACCCGCACAGCTAACAAGTTACTTGGAGGCAATATAATAATGAGTCTACTGCATAGTATTGGCATTTTGACCCACCCGGATCGTGAGTGGGAATCTATTCGCTCAGACCAAGAATCAACAACTAAACTGTATTTAGGCCACGTGCTCGTATTGGCATTAGTACCCGCGCTCTCTGCTTACTTTGGCACCACTCAAGTAGGATGGCAAATTGGCGAAGGTGAAGTGGTCAAACTGACACAAAACAGCGCCGCTCAACTCTGTATTCTATTTTACGCTGCCATGTTATGTGGCATTTTCCTTATCGGTAAGTTTATCGACTTCTTTTCTCTCACCTATGGTGCAGATGAATCTGAACATAACGGCGTTGTGCTCGCCGCATATACCGCCACCCCCCTATTTCTAGTCGGAATCATCGCTATATACCCTGTATTGTGGGTTAACATGATTGCAGGTGTCGTTGCCATATGCTGGTCGGTATATCTACTCTTTGAGGGTTTACCTATTTTAATGAAAATCCCTGAGGAGCAAGGCTTTATGTTTGCTTGCTCAATATTAACAGTAGGTTTAGTGATGCTGGTCGGCCTATTGGCTATTAGTGTCGTTGTATGGAGCGTTGGTATCGGCCCTATTTATACCAGCTGATGCTTTATACCTACTGATATTTTATACCTACTGGTCTTAAAATATTAGCGTTCTGCTTAGTTAAAACACATTATCTAGGCAGAACAAAAACCTTAATTTCCAATGTGACTTTTTGGTAGCCCGCTCATCGAGATTTTAAAGCTTCTTAGCATCCCATTTATAGCAGCACTTGTTGGCATCGTGACAAATTGGCTCGCGATTAAACTCACGTTTTATCCCATTGACTTTAGAGGTATTAAACCTTTTCTCGGTTGGCAGGGTATCATCCCATCAAAAGCCAAAAAAATGGCTGAGATTTGCGTTGATTCAACCTTATCTCGTATCGGTTCAGTGTCAGAAATTGTTGAACAAATAGACCCCTCGATTATTACACATCATATCCTCAACACGCTTGAACCCAGAGTCGAAGAGCTAGTCGATGAGATCATGCTTAAACGTCATCAGACCCTTTGGCAGAATCTTCCAAATCAAATAAAAGACATTATCTATGCGCGCGTCAAGAATCAACTTCCTACTATTATGCAAAACTTGTCTGACGAAATTAGCCCTAAAATAGAATCATTATTTGATTTAAAGCGCATGGTAACTGAGACTCTCGAAGAGGACAAAACACTACTTAATAAGATTTTTCTTGAATGCGGCGAGAACGAATTCAAGTTCATCATTAAAAGTGGTTTGTGGTTTGGGTTTTTATTTGGTCTTCCTCAAGTAGCCCTTTGGTATTTTTTCCCCTATCCCTTTGTACTCCCTCTCTGTGGATTTTTAGTCGGTTGGGCAACCAACTGGGTTGCTTTGAATATGATTTTCAGACCGGTAAGACCAAAAAAGTTGTTAGGCGTTACATTTCAAGGCCTATTTCTTAAGCGCCAAGATGAGGTTTCTAATGCCTTCTGCAAGATAATCACCGAGGAAATACTCACAATCAATAACATTGTCTTATCGATGCTAACGGGCCCTGAGTCACCAAGAACCAGGCAAATCATTCAACGGCATTTTGAAATTTTAGTGGATGAAACAATGGGCATTATTAAGCCCTTTACTCAAATCGCAATGGGACCCAAAGGCTTTGCTGAATTAAAAAATGATACTGGAATGAAAGCCATTGACCTATCGACAGACTCTTTAAATGACCCTATTTTTAATCAGGAGCGAGCTGAAGCTGTACATTCACTAATGTATGAACGAATGAAAGAGTTGCCACCTGAAGACTTTCAAGAATTACTCAGACCTTGCTTCCAAGAAGATGAGATTAAATTAATCGCTATAGGTGGCGTTCTGGGCGCATTAGCCGGTGCGGCTCAAGTTGCATTTGTTTTCGGGCACACTTTCATTCCTGTTTAGTGATAAACAGAAACACTAAATAGGCTGGTATTATTTCTTATTTCCCATCACCACCAATTCTTTTAAAGCCTGAATTTCATCACGTAATTCTTCCAATGTAGCTTTACCTAGCTCTCTATCTTTTTCTTCTTTGACACGCTGATTCTCTTCCTCTAACACATTCACAACAATACCAATCACCATATTCAAAAAGGCAAATGCAGTAAAAAATATAAATGAAATGAAGTAGATCCAACTCAAACTATAATGCGCCATTGTTTCGTACATAACATCCGTCCAATCCTCAAATGTCATAACACGGAATAATGTCAGTAAAGAAATAGCTATATCACCCCATAAGTCTTGATTAATGTGTGCAAAAAAAGTTGTTCCTATAGCTGCATAAATATAAAAAATGATAAACATAAGTAAAACGACATAACCGAGTTGAGGCAAAGCCTTAATTAAAGAATTCAGTAATAATCTAAGCTCAGGAATAATAGATATCATCCTTAATACTCTAAATATACGTATTAATCGACCCACAAGGGCAATGTCACTATCCTCAATTGGCACCAAACTAACCAGCACAATAAGTGAGTCAAAAATATTCCAACCACTTTTAAAAAAGTTTGCTTTGTGCTCTTCACCCAAAAAACGAATCGTTATTTCCATTAAAAATAATAAAGTGATTCCCCAGTCCAACCACACCAGCACTAATTTAAATTGGTCTGAAATATTGTAGGTTTTTGCGCCCACCATTAAAGCCGAAAAAATAATCACTGAGACAATAAACAGCTCGAAAACTTTATGTGACCTTATTCGTAAGAAGGTTTGCTGAAAAGATTGGAAATTCATAGTAATTCGTTGTTTATCGGAGTAAATGAGTACAGGTACTAATAAAACTAGAATCCATAGTTGTATCACAAAAGTCTGTGCACCCTCTATTTTTAGGTGCAACTATGGATTCTAGGTTTAAAAATACAATTAATTGGCGCTAATTCTATTACACTCTACAAAAATAGGTAGATTCAAAAGCACATTATCGATAAAATTTTGTGACTAGCAGTCGCAAACACATGTTTTGCATAAATTATGAAGAGAAATCACTATGATTGCCGAAGGCATCAGTAAAGCCAATCAAAAACAATTAGAGTTTATCCGCAGGGAGCAGGAAATTTTAAACGCTGCTATTAATTTATTTGAGGGTCCACACTGGGAAACAGTAACAGTGGAACAAATCTCAAAAAAGGCTGAAATTGGTAAGGGTACGGTATATAAGCATTTCACCTGTAAAGAAGAAATTTATGCCAATATCACCATCGCCTTTACTCGTCGAATTTTAAACGCGTTTCATCAAGGCAAAACAAATGAGCCATTAGAAGTTATTGATAGATTGAAAAAAATTATCAGTACCTCCTTTAGTTTATTCTTAAATAACCCAGCCGAAGCCCGGGTATCCTTTTATTGTAAGCGTGCAGATTTCAGAGAACGACTCACACCTGAGTTAAGAAACAAATTTGAATTACTTGATCGAGAATTTGAATCCGACGTAGGTGCAATTTTACAAATAGGCATTGATAAAGGTTTATTCCCAAACAAGCCCGTGGAGCACCTTATGATGGGTCTTGAAGCAACATTCGATGGCGCGATCAGTATGATATGGAATGGCGATATAAATTGTCAGCAAGAAACTGATATCGAAGAGTACGTCACTATCATCAGTGAATATATGTTGGCGGGTCTTGTTGGCTTAGTCGCACCGCCTACAACATAAATTTAGACAAACCAAAAATAGAAAAGGGTAGTACATCCAATGCACTACCCTCAAAATTTGCGCTTCCCTTACTATTCCATTAGTAATTGCTATCCATAATCATCCATGTACGTTCCTTGTTTTCCACACTCCTTGTGTGTTCCGTCATTCCAATGACTTTTATTCCTTTGGCCTCCCTGAACAATTCCTTGTCATGTGACTCCTTCACATTACGCTTATTCCTTAAGCGATATATCCGTATACTTCCTAAACAAATCCATCTGTTTGTATGTCCGTATGAGATATATAATAGTAAAGTTCGGGGATGTCAGTAAGAGGATATGACGCAAAGCCGCGTAAGAGATCTCTCACACGACCGGCAAATGCGCTAAAGAGGCTTATTCTGGGCTATTATCTGACTCTTGAGCTTTCTTTACATTAAATTGAAGCTGCTTTCGTGACCAATCAACCTGCTTTAACTCGACAATGATTAATTGATCAAGCTTAAAGCTTGCCTCTTTGCCAGATAACGTCAGTAAATCCTGATTGAAACTGTACTTTCCTTCCATCTCTTTAGTTGAAATAAAGCCTTCAATGCCATTTTCAAGTAATTGAACCTGAAATCCGGTTGAAAAAGTTCTTAATACCTTCGCCTCATGTGGCGTTTTATTTTTCGCCATAAACTGGCACTTTAGCCATTGCTCCACGTCATACACAGCCCCTCTTACTTTTGACACTTTACCTTCGATAGACTCCAACAAACTCGCATCTATCTCCGTTGGTTTCTCTGATAAAATGTCACTTAATTGTCGGTGAATCAGATAATCCTGCGCTTTTCGTAATGGAGATGTGAATGTTGTATATTCGCTTAGCCCCATACCAAAATGTGGTGCTGAAGTAGATGAGAAGCTACTTTTTTCTAATTGACGAGACATTAACAGCTCATAATCCTTATACTCATCATTGCCTCTAACACTTTTCATTGTTTTCACGTAACCATCTAAATCGGCAATAGAACTTTCTTTACTAGAAGGTACGAACTTATTTAACACACTTTGTACGCCTTCTATACGATCACTACGTACACCATTATGTCTGATGAACAGGCTATTTATTTGATTCTTTTCTTGAGTTTCTTTTAAAAATTTCGCGACGCAACGGTTAGCGGCTACCATCGACTCTTCAACAATTCTATGCGCGGATGTAAGCGCTTTCTCTTTGATTGCGCTAATTTTTTGTTGGTCATTTAACTCTAAGTAATACTCATTCCGACTAGGCTGTACCAACATTGAAGTACATCTTGTTTGGTACAAAGCATCTGTAACTGATTTCAGCATTTTCAATAGTGTTATCAGTTCATCATCTAAATCGCCTTCTACTGTATCTTGTTCTAATGCTTTACTTACACCCGAGTAACTCATTCTTTGACGCGACTTAATAAAACCTAAATCTAGTGAGAATTCACCAAGGCTACCTTGATCATCAATTTGTACTTGCAATATTTTTGCTAGGCGCTCCTGTCCTTCATTGAGAGAACACAGGTCACTTGCTAATTTATGAGGCATCATGGGGACATGCATACCTGGGAAATAAATTGAGGTGGCACGCTCAATTACCTGCTTATCAATAGCTGAACCTTTATCTATCAGTGCTTCAGGGTCTGCGATTGCGATCAATAATGTCCACCCCTGATCTGTCTTTTGTACAGATAATGCATCATCAATATCTAAGGTCGACTCTGCATCAATAGTAATAAAGGGAATTGCCGTAAAATCTTTCCGATTATGCTTACACGATGCTATTGAGCTTTCATTCAGAGACTCAAGTTGTACTTCAACCTCTGGATTGAACCCAACAGACAAGCCATATTTAGAACAGACATAATCACGCTCAATGCCTATTTTTTGTTCAGTACCTAGTATCTCTATAACCGCAGCTTGTGCCTTGCCAGTTTTAAGTGGGTGTTGTGTAACTTTACACTTAACCAGATCTTTTGCCTTAGCGCTCTTTCTTTTCTGTGGCGGCACAAAAAACCACCTGCTCATGCCTGGAATATCTGCTTCAATAAAGTGTGCGTTTCCTTTTGTAATATATTTACCGCAAAATTCTTTGGTCGGAGATGACAGTAGCCTTTCTATTTTGGCTACTTTTTTCTTCTTTGCATCTTTTACAACCTCAATCTCAATTCGGTCCCCAGGTAATACCTTTTCCATCTCTTCAGGTGGAAGATATACATCTTTTCCTACATCCAAAGACACAAACCCAAATTTGTTGGCTGAACCTTTAACAGTGCCAAGCATTAAATTTCGGTTGGCCTTAATATCATTTTTGAGTTGTTTAAGCTGGTTAAGTGTATCTAGCTTTAGCATTCAGGTTTCCTGTAGGAGTTTCTACATTTATCAATATGTTGTTTACGAGTTAGTCACGGTTTTGAGTAACTAAAGTTAAAAATTCGCCACGGGTGGCTTGTGATTGTCGAAACGTTCCAAGCATAACAGAAGTATTCATAACTGAATTTTGCTTTTGAACACCTCTCATCATCATACACATATGTTTAGATTCTATAATCACACCAACTCCACTGGCTCCTGTTACTTCCTGAACAGCTTCAGCCACCTGGCGCGTCAAATTTTCTTGAATCTGCAATCGCCTGGCAAACATATCAACAATTCGTGCAAATTTGGATAGTCCTAATACTTTTCCTTCGGGAAGGTAAGCTATATGACATTTACCAATAAAAGGAAGTAGGTGGTGCTCACACAAAGAATAGAGCTCTATATTTTTAACAATTACCATTTGATCATTTTGTGATTCGAAAACGGCACCATTTACAATTTCTTCTAGGTCTTGCTCATAACCATTGGTCAGAAATTTCATTGCCTTAGATGCTCGTGTTGGCGTATCTAATAAGCCTTCACGTGAGCTATCTTCTCCAATGCCTTCAATGATCGCCTTATAATGCTTTGAAATATCGTCTAACATCAGTTGTTCCGAGTGTTCAGAGAAAACGAGATTTTACATGCTTGATTAGATAGGGGAAAGGTTTTTCCGCTCGAGCTTATAATATAGCTAGGCTAAGCTACTATACTAATTGAACACCAAGCATGGCACAAAAAATAAACAATCAACCGATACAATTAAAAAACCCGCTTAGGTTGCGGGCTACACTACTTTTTTTTGGCCATAAGTAATCACCTGGAAAGGGTAATTATCTGGTCTATCACTTTTTGGAATTGAGTGTCGACTCCTTCACCTTCATTTAATACTGAACCCGATTTTTCAAGTGAATGTTCCAACTCTGACTTAATCTGGCCAGTGAGATCAGTATGAGAGCTAATATTTGATGACAAGGAACTAACCAATTCTGCACTTGATGTGGCTATTTCTTCCATGCCACTTAAATTGGTCATTGTTTCATTAGCGATAGTCACGCTGCTTCGAACCACTTCTGCAACTTCTTGTTGCTTAGATATAACCGAATTAGAAATTTCAGTTATTTTGGTAATTTCACCTTGAATTTCCTCAGCTGAACCATTTGAAGTATTGGCTAGTTGACGTACTTCATCCGCTACAACGGCAAACCCTCTTCCATGCTCTCCAGCTCTTGCAGCTTCGATTGCAGCATTGAGTGCTAATAAGTTTGTTTGATCTGCGATCGCTTTGATAGATTCTAGTAATTTACTAATTGTTTTATTACTTTCATCCAGGCTTTCTAGTAAGGATGTGAACTCTGAAATATAGCGCGATGATATCTCAAGATTATCGGCTAACTGCCTCATATCAGCACTACATTGTTGTGAGGCTTCGGCTGCTCTTGCCGTTTTTTCAGACGCATCACTTGCTGATGATTGAACGCCTTCACCTTGGCTAAGGAGGGATTCGAGTCCAAGTCGATTATTTTCAACCTGAGAAACAAATTCTACTCCACATTGAATTTTCCCTGAAACATCTGTTGCTAAACTCTGAACTAATGAAACAGGATCTTCAGCAAAAAAACGATCCAATAAAGCAGCTTTAGCTTCTAAATTCTGCAATTCGGTTTTATCAATCGCAACTTCATTCACTTTCAATGCGTTTTTATTAAATCCAAACATAGTTTTACCTAAGTATTATCATTGTGATGTAACAAGTTTTTTGCTGCATCTTCAACAGTATGTTTTGTTAAGCTCCCCTGTCCGCACCTAGAGATGGAAAAGGATATAGTGAATCAATTAAATCAAAAAATGGAAGCAGAGAACTAAGGTCTGATATCCATACTCAATAGGTAACTTTTATTCTAGCTACTTTTTGAAGATTTGCTCATCAATTATAAAAAAAAATGTAACTTATTTAGTGACTGAAAGGAAAGTAGGTCGTAACCAGGTTGACCAGGTGCATTAGGTTGATGCCAAAATTTATGAACATTTAGTTATTCTAAAATAATGATATTGTGTCGTGGTAAATTAAGTACTATCGGTAACTGGAAATAGCTGCCCGTTCAAGCACTATTTAATACTTCTACTAAGCCACGACTCCCAATTTTCATTATTAAGCAATTCACATATCTGGTATTTGAAACTGACCACTGACGAAGTGGCTGTATTTAAAGTAGTATGTTCCTTAGCACAACTAAACTCATATGCTTTACACGACTTAAGTAAGTCCTTTGCTAAGTAATCTGCACTCTTAAAATCTGTACTCGGTAATAAGATGATGAAAAATTCATCACTATATCGGCACAATATATCTGTATTTCTAAGCCTGCTTTGACAAACCTGAGCTAGTTCTTTTATGTAGATAGCATATGCTCGCTGACCAAGCGTATTTAGAAGGCTACCCTGAGCGTCAAATATTAAAGTGAGATTAGAAACAGACGTAGCGTAACGCCTGTGCAACTCAGTTGATTTTTCAACTTCTTTTTTAAACTGCAATGGGTTTAGGCTTCCTGTTAATGCATCCATAGTTTGTGCACTAATAAGCGCTTTAGATAACATCCCCATTTGTCTCATGATGACTGACATCACGCTAACAAACACGATCAAAGGTAACACGCTCTGAATCGCTAACATTGGCTCTGTATTGATATTACTTATCATTAAACAGATGATACCTACTGTATTAAGTACATCTGCCTTACTTGGACTTATACTGATATATGCAGCAGCAGTGAGTACAAATAGCCAAGGAATAATAATAGTAACGGTATGGTTAAGACTAGAAACTAGAAATGCTAGCCAAAACAAAAGGGTTGGGATAATCAGTAGTTTTAGTTTCTGGCTAAAGGGTGATGAATTAAATTGTATCTTCAGAGCACTCGCTAAGCCCAGCGAAAAAATACTACCAGATAAAATATAATTGTATGCAAAATGAAACACCGCTTGATAGGTGCCGAGTAATATAAGAATGTATAAGCTAAATTTTTCGGCATTGCCGAGTTTCGACATAATACAAAACTCTCTAATTAATACTAGACGGTATGCCTAAAGTTGATTTAGCGCTAGCGATTCGAGATAAGCTATATTGGGAATCACTGCTTCTTCACCATCTACTTTCACAATTGCGGCATCGGCATTACCCTTCTTCTTTTTCGATTTTTTAATCAATTCATTACTGACTTTTACCAATCGGGGAATACCTTGTGTCACGATAGCAAAGAAGGGTAATTTATTATGATTCTCACCAATTGAATTGATCACCGCTATCCGCGCATTGTTGGTTTTTTTAACTGGCTTTTGACCATTTGCAAACTCATAGGAAATTACCGGAATATCAATACCTCTCCATCGAACTATCCCTAGAAAATGTTCAGGTGAATCCATCGTTTTGATCGGTTGTTGATAACCAACTACCTCAGCCACACTAACATTAGGCAACAACAACTGCTGATGACTCACTGGCAAATATAAACTTGCGATTACACTTTGTGCTTCAGACACTATTTTTCCTCTCATGACTTCGCATTGCTATTTAGTGTCCCACCTGAAAGTAGATCGTAGCGTGCTTGGGTCGGCCGCAGTATATCTAACTATTCGTTCAGTCACTATTTAGTACAAATTTTAACGACAACCAACTCTTTCTATTAAAGCCTTGGCTAACACTTGCGGTGATTCAGAAAATTCACTGCATTCAATATCTATTATCGATTGTGGCATCGACCCATTAGCACACGTTTCTGGCTTTTGAGTCCAAATTGAGCAACCGTGTCTCTTCAAAGTAGGCGCTAATAGTGCGCCATCATTTCCCATCCCACTAAAAACAATAACGTGACAATGCACACCGTATTTTTGGAAAACATTTTTTAGCAAGTGATCTATAGAGGGGCCATAGGGGCCGTCCCATTGGTTTTCTTTTATGTTGATTCCAAAATTCTTAAACTCTATTTCATTATCAACAGGTACAACTAAAACCTCACCTTCATAGATAACACTACCTTGTTCCGTTGCTTTCAACTCAAGCTTGGAATGCCGCCCTAATACATTAGTCAATACAGTAGAAAAATGGGCATCAACATGTTGCGCATATAAAAAACCAGCTTTAATCGATGCAGGTAATTCGTCCAAAAACGCTTTAACTGCTGCAGGTCCACCTAATGACGCAGCAAGCACCCATACCTCTTCAGCAACTTTCTTTTCTGTTGCTTCGAAAGTAGTTTCTATCTTTTTTCCTACGCTATTTTCATCTAAATCCAAAGCTAAGATTGAATCCTCAGACTCAAGTACTTCAACCTTACCAAGATGCTCTTCTAACTTTGAAAATAATCGTCTTTCCCAGGAAATATATTCCTCGTTCTGCTTAGGAGGTGCCTTTCCCAGTCCAAATAGTACCGGTATATTCTCTTGTTCAATTAATTGATCTAAAGATTCAGACTCTAGATCTTCATCATCTAACTCTAAAATCCAACAATTAACTTTTTGCACCCGATCTTCTAGTTGATCCTGTAATAATGTTGGCTCACAACTCAGCGAAATATTTAAACCATACGCTTCTAAAGCCATTTGTAAGGCTCGCCGTTGCAAAGCACAATCTGAAATAACACCTATATTTGGGCGTGATTGCTCCACTCCCATCAATCAATATACCGTTCAATATTTTCTAATAAGTCATGTTCCTGGAATGGCTTACCTAGGTATTCATTTACCCCTATAGAGAATGCCCTATCTTTGTGTTTAGAGCCGGTACGAGAGGTAATCATGATGATTGGAACATCTTTCAGGCGCTCATCATGCCGAACTAATGTAGCTACCTCGAAACCATCCATCCTAGGCATTTCAATATCTAGTAACATCACATCAGGTTTATGGTCTTGTAACAAAGCGATGGCATCAACTCCATCCTTCGCTGTCACTACATCATAGCCGTTACGTTCAAGCAGTCGTGTAGTCACTTTTCTCACTGTGACAGAGTCATCTACTACCATCACAACAGAAGCACGTGTTTCTTTTACCTTCTGGAGCTCTGGTGACTCAATTGTATCTAATATTCCTGACATATCATCACGGATAAGAGCAGGTAAATCCAAGATCACAACGACACTACCATCTCCGAGAATAGTTGCACCGGATGCCCCATGTACATCAGCAAATTGCGGGCCTAAGCTTTTTACCACAATCTCTCGGCTTCCCATTAAACTGTCGACCTGCAATGCCATTGGCTTATCACTACCTCTAACTAATATAACGGGTAATGGTAGTGGCTGGCCTTGTAGCTTAGGATGATGACTACTATGCAATAACTTGCCTAAGTACTGTAACTGGTATTTCCTGCCTGCGTACTCATACAGAGGAGCATCTGGCTTATAATATTCTTCAAGTTCGTAAGGACTTACCCTTACAATACCTTCAATGGTGTTAAGCGGTATGGCATAAAAATCTTCACCGGTATTAACCATTAATGCTCTATTTACAGAAACAGTGAACGGCAAACGAATAGTAAACGCTGATCCTTTACCTAATTCAGAATCAATTTCTATCTCGCCACCCATCTGCTTTATTTCACTAGCGACAACATCCATGCCGACACCACGACCTGAGATTTGCGTTACTTTTTGTGCAGTACTAAAACCAGGTAGCATAATAAACTGCATGATCTCATGACGGCTCAATTTAGCGCTCTTTTTGACTAAACCTTGTTTAATAGCTTTTTCATGAACCACTTTATCATTCACACCGGCGCCATCATCTTTCATGGTTAACACGATATTCCCACCTTCTCTCATAAGAGATAAGGTAATTCTGCCAATAGCTGGTTTGCCTGATTTCTTACGTACGCTCGCTGTTTCAATGCCATGATCTAAAGCATTTCTAAGCATATGTTCAAGGGGTGCAACCATCCTCTCCAATACAGAACGATCCATTTCACCTTCAGCATTAAGGGCATCAAACTCAACCTGCTTATCGAGCTCGGTACCAATTTGACGAACAATACGTCTCAATCTAGGTACAACTGAAGAAAATGGAATCATCCGAGTTTTCATCAAGCCTTCTTGAAGCTCAGAATTAATACGAGACTGCTGGAGCAAGAGTGTTTCTGCATCTCGAGAGCGATCTGAAAGTGTATCTCTCAAATCTTGTAGATCTGAAGTACTCTCTGTCAACGCTCGAGACAGTTGTTGAATTGAAGAATACCTGTCCATTTCGAGAGGATCAAAGTCAGAATAATCAGGTCCTCTGATACCCTCTTTTTCAGTGGAGAAAAGCACTTGTGCTTCTGTCTCCATATCCATACGACGTAGCTGTTCTCGTAGTCTGTCAATGGTTGCGGACATTTCCTCCAAGGTAAAGCCAAAATCACTTATTTGTTGCTCTAGACGACCTCTAGAAATACTCGTTTCGCCCGCTAGGTTGACTAAAGAATCTAATAAGTTAGCAGAGACTCGAATTGTTTCTTGTGGGGCAGTTTTATTAATAACTTTAGGCGCTGAATTCGTTGTTTCTTTTGTCTTGTCTTCAACAGGTACTTTTGGTTTTTCCGCATCTGCAATAGGCTCTTGCAAAGCCTCTTTAACAGAAGCGTCCGTTTGACTTATTTCTGCTACAGCACTTTCAGCTTCAACAGCGGATTGCGCAAACGATTGAAGACCGTCTACAAGCTTAACCAAGACATCCTGTTTTTCGAGTACAGCACTTTTAAGGTCTGCTTCAAAACGTTCATCTTTTTCTTGAGCAATCAGTAACCGGGTTTCAAGCTCATGGCTCTCGTCAGCAAGAGTCGCGATATTTGAGAGGCGAGCACCTCCTTTTAAAGTATGCAATATCCTTTGGATTTCAAGATTAAAGTCATTATCTGAAGGCGCTTTCGACCAAAGTGAAATTTGCTCTTCCAAGGCATCAATTAATTCACTCGCCTCTTCAACAAACATTTCAACTACTTCGGCATCTACATCATCAAATGAAATATCATTCAGTAATGCGGTACTTGAAGGAACAAGTACATCTGACATTTCAGAGTTTGATGTTTTCTGATCTGCTTTTCTTCCGGCCTGATTAACCTCCTTAATAATACTCGGCGCGGGTTTAACTTCTTCGCCATGAATCAGGCATTCCAACATCTCTGTAAGTTCTTGATATGCTTTTGCCACGGCCTTATATAATGAGACTTGATCAGGAATACCACCATCAATCATGTTTTCCAACTGAACGTTAACTGCATCAGCCAAATCGCCAATTGCATCTACATCAGCTAATCTTGCACCTCCTTTAAGGGTGTGCATTTCCCGTTGAAGCTCAACAATACCTTCTAGACCATCCTCATCGTCGCGCCAGTGTTCAAGGTACTCAGCTGCGGCCGATAGAATATCTTTACTTTCATCGATGAATAAAGGTAACAAGTCACCTTCAAAATCGGCCTCATTAATAATTGTTTCAAGTACTTCAGGTTCTGGTTCCGTTGGAGAAGTTATATCACTTTCACTACTCGCAGCGGATGTGTTTGTCATCGCTAATACTTGAGAAAGTAAGTCATCTGCCGATTTGACTGTTTCTCCACTTGCAATGTTGTCTACCATTGTTGCTAAAGCATCATGACAGTTTAAGCAGAGCGGTATCATCTCGGTTGAAGCGTTAAAGTTTTCATTAACAATAGCTTCAAACAAGGTTTCCAACTCATGAGCCAAGTCACCAATTGGGTTAATTTCAGCCATTCGTGCGCCACCTTTTAAAGTGTGCAGTTCACGCTGTAGTTCACCAACTAAAACAAGATTATGGACATCATTTTCCCAGCGATGCAGTAATTCACCTGAGTTATGAATAATTTCTTGAGCTTCTTCTAAGAATATCTCTGCTAACTCAGGATCTAGATTCATTATCTCCGCACTGGAGAACTCAGTCTGTGCTATTGCAGCTCCTTGCTCTATCTCAATAGCATCATCAGATTGGATACCAGGTAATGCTTGCGTCAAGCTGGCGATTAGATCTGCCTGAGGCTTGCACGATTTAAGTTGAGCGACACTTTCAAGTAATTCTGAAAGCGCTATTGCTGAATCATCTAACAATCCCATCATTAAAGCCGGAACACTTAGATTGTATTCCAGTAATCGATCAAAAACTTTTTCCAATATATCAGCAAGGTCGCCAATTTCAACTATTCCTGCTAAACGTGCCGCGCCTTTAAGCGTATGCAAGTCTCGTTGTAGTTGAAGTAATAGATGCTCACTATCTGGCTTTTCTTTAAGTTGCTCAAGAGATGGTGAAATGCTTTTGACTAATTCATTTGCTTCCTCAAGGAATATCTCAACCAACTCTTCATCCATCAACTCACCGTCTTCAGGTGTAATTGGCGCTTCTATAGTTGATTCTTCACCTTCTTGTTCATTAACTAAATAAGACGGTAAAACATCATCAAGCTCTTTTTCTAGTTCATCTAACTTAACATTCAACGAATCTGAATCAGGCTCTGCACCAACCGGTAATTGACTATTATTTGAAACATGCTGCCTCAAATCGGCTAACAGTTTATTGTCAAGCTTAAGAGTAAGTCCCGCAGCTAGTTGATCCATCATATCGATTAGAGCATCATGTCCTCTCTTTATATCTGCAAGAAACGCTGCATCAGGACAACGTCCTTCAACATCGATACTGCCATAACAGTCCTCAAGGCATTCACATAATTCGGCCACACTATCGAGTCCGGCGACTTTTGCTCCCCGGTGCAAAGTTTTTACTTCCGAAAATAACTTCGCCAAGTCATCACCCGAAACAGGGTTTTCTTGCCACCCATTTAATATACCCTCTGCATCAAGCAATATATCCAAACCTTCTGTTAGGAAAATATTAACAATTTGAGGGTCTTGTGGAGCACTATGAAGCGAAGAATTAGTGTCTTGAGTTTTTAAAACATCTTTTTGAAGCGCATCTAGAGAATTTAAAAATTCGTCAGTACCCTCTAATGCGTGATGTGGTGTTGAGGTAAGCTGCTCTAATCCTTGTAAAATATAGTCCATCGCAGATGAAAGCATCGCAGCTATATCGTGATTAACCGCTAGACCATTTGCTCTAACCTCTTTAATAAACGACTCAACTGGAATAGTAATAGCTGAAATAGGAATAATGTTTGCTGTATTAGCACTACCTTTTAGCGTATGTAGCGCTCTTGAAAGATTATCATCAACCTCTATTGGCTTCTCAGCTGTAACCTGGCGAACGAACTCAATAACATTACTAACATGCCCTTTCGCTTCGTTTTGGAAAATTTCTAATAACGCATCATCTATCCCAACTATATTTTCATCATCGAGATCCGCTTCAACCTTTGTCTCTTCATTCAACTTTGGTTGAACAGATTTAGATTTTTCAATTACTGAACTTAAAGGTTTTACAAATTCTCCGGTTGATAAAGCTGTTGCTTGTTTTACAACTAATGCTAAATCAAAAATTGGGACTACTCTTTTTTCAAAACTTTCTATCAGATTAGGCATTGCTTTCACAACAAAGCGAGCTAGATCTGCAATATCATCATTCATCAACACCGAGCCATCTATTATTCGATTAAATAGATTTTCAATTGACCATGAAGATTCACCTATAATATCGGCGTTCACCATACGGCCACTACCCTTTAGGGTATGGAAAGCTCGTCTTAATTCAGTTAATGCATCTTGGTCTTCATAACCAGCCAAATATACTGGCATATGCGTGTCTATCGCTTCTAGAACTTCTCCGGCTTCTTCAATAAAAATTTCTAAAATTTCATCGTCTATTAAGTCATCATCACAGTCAGCAATTGGTACAGGCTCTGGTTCTGGTTCTGGTTCTGGTTCTGGTTCTGGTTCTGGTTCTGGTTCTGGTTCTGGTTCTGGTTCTGGTTCTGGTTCTGGTTCTGGTTCTGGTTCTGG
>Ga0105350_10000383_pt1 | contig 30303 bp, 37 predicted proteins | sample EN1Hudsemesocosm_FD_83506 | JGI IMG/M metagenome (GOLD analysis project Ga0105350, IMG submission 83506) | Methane-oxidizing microbial communities from mesocosms in the Hudson Canyon - EN1E Hudson Canyon | ecosystem: Environmental > Aquatic > Marine > Cold seeps | place: Hudson Canyon... | reverse complement strand
GCGGAAACGATTCGTTATATGGCAGTAGTGGTACCGATCATCTTTATGGAGATAGTGGCAATGACATCCTGGAAGGCGGTGGTGGCTATGACTTTTTATATGGCGGTGACGGTAATGACATCCTTCATGGAACCAGAGACTACACTTACTCCTATTATGGCCGAACCTACTATTACGATACCGCAGGCAATGATTTTACCGGAGGTAAAGGCAATGACACCTTATACGGCAATCAATATGGGGATACGTACCATTTTGCAGCAGGTGATGGCCAAGACATTATCTTTGAGTGGCATCACTCTGATCTTGGCGAAACAGATACGCTAAACCTAATAGGTATAACCATTGATCACAACACCGTAGGCCATGAGGGTAATCACCTGGTTATTGCTAATGGCACGGATTCCGTCAAAATCATTAATTGGTATACAAACGATGCCTACAAACTAGAGTCGGTAGTTGCTGACGGCGTCACCTATACCCGAGATCAACTAAGCGATCTTGGAGCCATCAGTACCGCGCCTGAAACAGGTGGAAGGGTTAATGGCATTACCGGTTACGATTCCACCTTAATTGGCAGTGAGTTCGCCGAAACGCTATCGAGCTCATCTGGAAACGATCGCCTGTTTGGCAATGGCGGAAACGATTCGTTATATGGCAGTAGTGGTACCGATCATCTTTATGGAGATAGTGGCAATGACATCCTGGAAGGCGGTGGTGGCTATGACTTTTTATATGGCGGAACAGGTGATGATGTTCTCCATGGGAATATGGAGATCGAGTGGCATTATTCTTACCGATCTTATTACCGTGACACGGCAGGCAATGATTTTACCGGAGGTAAAGGCAATGACACGTTATACGGTAATCAATATGGGGATACATACCACTTTGCAGCAGGCGATGGTCAAGATACTATCTTTGAATGGAAATTGTCCGACATGGGCGAGGTCGATATTATTAATTTCACCAATGTGGCCTCAACCGAGATCTTAATTGAACGAAGCGGCGCTAACTTAACCTTTATTAATGTCAATGGCACGGACAAAGTAACGGTGAGTAATTGGTATAACCATAGCGCTGCTGATCATTATCGCATTGAAGAAGTGAACTTTAGTGATGGTGTGAGCTTAAATAAAGAACAACTAACTGAAATAGGCTTAAATCTCCACGGTGACTACACGGATGACAGGCTGGCTGGTGTTAATGGCTATGAAAATAAATTACTTGGGCATGGTGGTGATGACTACCTTCAGGGCGGAGATAGTAACGATGTCTTAATTGGTGGTGATGGTTCTGATACGCTTTATGGCCGTAAAGGAGATGACACCTTAATGGGCGGAGAAGGTAACGTTATCTTTGGCCCCGAACTAGGCGCAGAGCCGACCACTAACGATACGGCAGGCAACGTTTTTAATGGTGGTCAAGGTAACGATAAAATCTATGGCTCTCTTTATAGTGATCTCTATATTTATGAACAAGACGGCGATCATGATGTGATCAGTGATCACGGAAAAGCGTTAGGCGCCTTAGATGTTTTAGATTTCTATGGTATAGGTGCAAGCAATCTTTGGTTTAAGCACGTCGACAACGATCTTGAAGTCAGCGTGATCAATACTGGTGGTAAAGTTACCATCGACGATTGGTATCGTGCCGATGAAAATAAATTGGACATGATTAACCTGAAAACAGTTGGCGGCTCGTCAACAATGACAACATTGAATCGTGAAGAAATTGAAGTTTTGGTGGATGCTATGGCGTCTTATTTGGTGCCAGAAAAGGGGCAGACACTGGAAAGCTTGGGTTTATCCGACATATTGAACCCCGTTCTTGATTCTGTTTATTAGAGTGCATTGGTGTTATTGCAGGAAAATGTCATAAAAACACATTAGGAATTGCATTTGCGTTCAATCTCGATAGCCATTAGGGCCTTTGTGATAAAAATAATAGAGGCACACATTGTAGTATAAGCATGTTACAATCGAAAATAGCAGTGTTTTCTATTGCGCGTTCTTGCGCAAGCGAACAAATTTCCCATTTAATCAGAATGAGGATCCCTCAATGCGATTATTAAAGTCCCTGTTTTTCTTGGCGTTAGTAGCCTTTTCGTACAATACGATTGCCGAGTCTGATCTTGAATTGCGGCTGCCCATAGGTGCAACCCCTGCGGTGTATACCTTTGATGCGTCGCCATGGTCTACCTGCAGTGTGTTTACGTCAACGCAGCAGCGAACAGGTAGTTGTTTGTTAAATGGAACTACTACGGTTGCAGATGGCTTTTGTAGCGCATTTAACACCGACAGAGATCAGAGCTGTGCCCCTAGTTACACGTATGCCTATTCATACAGCAATTACGGAACATGCAGTTTAACGACTGCCACCCAGCAGCGAACCGCCGTGTGTTTACGTGATCATGATAGTGCTATATCGGATAATAGTTTGTGTAGTGGCACGCCATCATTGAGTCGCTCTTGTACGCCAAATTATACGTACGCCTATACGTATGGAAGCTATGGCACATGCAGCTTAACAACGGCAACTCAACAACGAAGTGCGACATGTAAACGTGTCCATGACGGTCTTGTGTCTAATAACACATTGTGTGGTACGCCATCGTTAAGTCGATCTTGTACGCCAAATTATACCTATTCCGTCACTTATGGCAGCTACGGTGCGTGTAGCACATCAACCTCTAAACAAACCCGCAGTGCAACGTGCAGGCGCGTTCACGATGGCAAAGTATCGAGTACGTCCTTGTGTGGATCAGTGTCGTTAACACGCGCCTGTACCCCAACAACGTATGCATGGAGTGTCGGTGGTTATGGGGCCTGTACCGGACGATGGAGAATATGCCTAGACGAGACTGAAGGTGTGTGCCTAATTGAAGGATTTAAGGCGGGCACGGGCACGCAGTCGCGCTCCGTGTTATGTAAGGCATCACCAGGTAATGCAACAGTTTCAAGTAGTTTATGTACAGCAGGTAGGCCGTCAAGCAGCCGATCTTGTTAGAGCGCTATAGTATGGCGTTGACTGAGAGCTTAGGTATTCTCTTTTGAGTTTCTCAGTTAACGCTTAATCTGGTTTCCACTAGAAAACTTGCGTACTCGGCAATCAGGTGCAGGGGCTTTGATTTGCGCGAAAAAGAGTGATACTATTTCGAGTTACTTATATCAGGGAGATAAAGTATGACCGTTAGAAAGGAATTTAGTCAGGTCTCAAAGGCGTGGTATCACGAGTCCGCACTCGTCGACGACTTGGTCGAGATTGTTGATGTTCTCATCATCGATGAGAATGAGCGGCTCGTGACAGACGTCAGCGTGAAATGGCTTCGTACTGAAGGGAAACTCATTTCAAAAATTGAGTTAACTAGCGAAGCATGGCTGCCTTTTATTGAATATGGTCAAGCCATCATTTCATTGCTAGAAGGACCGACACAAAATGTGACCGCAACTGAATTTTGTGCACATCTATTGGCATCTGGCTATGAAGAAAATACGCCGTACCCCACCGAAGATACACATGCCACCCATATCGACACATCGATCGGTTGCTTGCGTATTCCGGAGTATGCAGCAAAAGAAATGGCGACACTGTCAATTAGAGCGCTGGCTGACAAGGCTTTTGGAAGTCGCTTTGTGTCCCAATTTCATTTTGCTGAACTTATTGCGCGAGGTATTGCCAAGAAAGGAATGTCAAAACAGGAGATATATCGAAGCATTCTAAAGGCGGAACACAGGGCCACTCAGCCAGGTCCCGTATATGCATCATAAGGCAAGCCACTAGGCTAGCCGGGAAAATCGAAGGCATGAGGCTCTCGATGAATAATGAACGATCTTAGTGAATGGAATCAGGTGAACAGCTATGGAAAATGACGTAATTACACCCATTAAAGTACCTCTAAAACTAGAACTGTGTATGGCCTTCTTATTAGTACTCGCGCTAGTGGTATTTGACGAAAACGGTAAAGCACATGCAATATCGCGAGCTCACGAGGGGATAGAGAGTGTTACTTATATCAATATCATCCCCGAAGGGGATCGGTCAGATAAAGAGGTGTAGGAAAATTTAGCAAAACAGGAAGGTGCTTGCTAAATAAAGCTAACGAGTGTAGTATATACATGATACACCACTTCGGCTATTCTTGTGAACACTAAATTTTTGATACTACTGACCATTTGTGTCTGGCTTGTTTCAGGGCCCGTCTACGCAGAAAACACTAACAAGACGGTACTTGAGCTAAACTATCACGGTTATACCGTATGGTTGGATTGCAAGGAACGAGGGCCTGTCCGTTTTGAGTATAAGATAAGCAAAGACACGGGAAATTTAGCACGCAAAGCGAGTTTTTTATTAGATCCAAAAGTGCCGTTATATTGTCAACAGACAAGTACCAAAACGTATAAAGAAAAAGGGCAGCGATTCGATCGTGGTCATCTTGTGCCAGCAAATCACCTTGATCACTCAAAAATTGCGATCCGCACTAGTCAGTTCATGACAAATATCACACCGCAGCGTGCCAATATGAATCGCGGTGCATGGTATCGAACTGAAGTGATTACCGATTGCTATCGTGATATTGAGGATCTTTATGTTACCGGCGGTGTGATATTTGGCGATGACGCGTTCGATGATTATTTTATAAATAGCCATGGTATTCGTACGCCCAGTGCTTTTTGGAAGGTGATTTCACGTAGTGATCGTGTTATTGCATGGCTTATTCCTAATGAAAGTACCGCCACCTGGAAGCATTTAGATAACTACCTTATTACCATTGATGAGCTGGAGGCGATAACAGGCCAGCGAATTGACGTTCAAGATCACTTACGTGGTACTAAGCCTGAAACCTCGTGGATCGCGCCTAAAGGCTGCGATAGAAGTTAACTTATTGCACACATTGACAAGGATTATAAAATGAAAGAAATAGGGATAAGCATGGCAAACAGTTTCAACACAAAAAGCGCGCGCGATTATCTCGGTATAATGATGTTTGCGGTGTTGATTTCGACAATGGCATTTGGGTTTGAGAGTTTAGATAAGTATGTCTACCGTTCTGAATTGGCAAAGCTTAATGAGTCTATTTACAATGCCTGTGCCTTACTTTTTCCATGGGTTATGGCGCTACTAGTTGTAAAAAATATGCTTGTCGCGATCCGTTTCGCTATTTCCAGTGCACTACGCACAAGTATAGAGAATGATCTTATGCTTGTTTGTTTCATGATCGTGATGGTACTGATCATCCAGCAAGGCATCGTACCCGGTGTAGCTGCTGCACAAGGCGTACTCTATGAAATGAGTTTCGAGGCGATCATGGAATTTGATCTCGTCATTATTGTCGCTGCACTAGCAGCAATAATGACGCTCTCATCGAAAATAATGTCAAGCGTCAATAGTGGCGCATATCATAGTGAGATTAAGCGCGATGAAGGTCAATTCTTGTCAAGTGGTGTTGTTAGAAGCGAAAATAGTAAAACAAAGGTAACAGAAACGGAGCTTAAACTGATTACACAACATGAAGCAGGCCACATGATGATGTTCTCACTGTTAACAGAGCTTCCGCCGCAGTTGTCGGCACGTATTGGCGGTAAAGATAGGGGGAGATCCTTAGGTTGTATTGAGCACAGTATCGCCGTTGACAAGATCAACAGTAAAAGCACATTGCACTTTGAAATGTTAGTTTTATTAGCCGGAATTGCAGCCGAGAAGATAGTAGGTCATCATGGGCTTGGTGGGGATGGCGATATGGCTCAGTGGTACACAGCGGCACGTAAGTACTTATCTTTAGGCGATAATGGCTATATTCCAGTGACGGAAAATGAATTGGAGGTACAACATAATAGTACGATCTTGACCGCACTCAAAGAAGAACATCTAGCGCTATTATCATCCTTTATTGAACGTAATCGTACACAATTTGACAGTATTTCAAAAGAACTGGGTGAGCACAGGGTGCTATCTAGGAGTCAAATTGAATTTCTGCTTGCACCAATAAATGTAGAGAACATGCCTGGCTTTACAATTAATTTTGATCCCAAAACACAAACTATCAAAGTTTAAACAGTAAACGAAGATCCAATTGCGCTGCAGATCGTATTGTGAGCCAAGATCTCATCATCATTAGCGGCAATGACTTTTAGCTCACGATAGTGTTTTGGTGACGCTCGCTGACGCTTAGCAGGTGAGGATTGCGGTTTTGCGGTAGCTTCACTTTTTAATGAAAGTGTTTTTTGCCCACCGGTCATTGCCAAGTAAACCTGCCCTAGAATTTCGCAATCAATGATGGCGCCATGCAGCGTCCTATCTCCAGCATCAATGTTATAACGTTTAACAAGCGCATCTAAGCTTGCACGTGCACCAGGATGTTTCTTGCGCGCCATATCGAGACTATCAGTAACATGACAAACATCAGCAAGTTTAATAGATTTACCCGGCAACAAAGTCAGTTCGTTATCTAAGAAACCAACATCAAAAGGGGCGTTATGAATAATGACTTCCGCACCTTTAATGAAATCGATAAAGGCGTTAGCAACATCACTAAAGACAGGTTCACCCTTTAAAGTATCATTACTTATGCCATGGACTTTAAAGGCTCCTGCGTCGATCTCTTTATCTGCATTAAGATACGTGTGAAAGATCTTACCCGTAAAGCGCCTATCAATAAGCTCGACGCAGCCTATTTCAATTATACGATGACCTTGTGCAAAGGAAAGACCGGTCGTTTCGGTATCAAGTAAAATTTGACGAGAATGGCTAGGCGAAGCGGTTGCGTGCACGAATAAATACTCCAATTATGTGTTGAGCACATGATACACTGCTAAAGAGTTATTTTAAAGCGCGATTATGGCGTAACGCATCTCGCGTATCAGCAAGCGCAACACCAATAGAGTGATTATTGGCAATTAAGCTTTTATAGTGCTCTGTGTCTTTAAGTGATTCAACCGAAACGCTATGAAGTAAGCGACGCTGCTTGCGGTGTTGGCCATGTCCTATCATACTGAACTCCTTTGTGTATCTACACTATAATACAAACACGTGGTTTTGTCAACAGGCAAGCGATTTAAGGTTGACCTAATGCTGTGGACGGCGTTTTAGTGGCTGCAGATGTTTGTATAGCGCTAAAGAGCTGCTCTTTTTGATCGTCAGTAAAGATCGTGAGTGTGCGACCGCCAATGATTTGATCGTAGCGCGCTCGGATCGTTGTTTCGTGTTCATGAATGTTAGCTTCAATATACCAGCTGCCAGCATCAGAGAGCATATGATCGCTAATTAATTTAAGGGCGCTATCCGTCAGTGTTAGGTAGCAATATCCTTGTGGAATGTTGTCTGATTTATTAACAGGAATATTTAACCATTTAACGCATTCACCTTGTTGATGTTGTGGCATTATTGCATCTTGAACGATGAGGTTTTCCAGATCGAAGAGTTCGTCAACCTTGATATTAGGCATTAGAGCGATATGCTGCTCAATCGTGAAACGCAGGAAGCTAAAATCAAGTCCTTCCAAGTCTGCTTTTTGTTCGCTAGTACGCAAGTGTCTAATGTGATCAATTAGGGCTTGAGCATCCTCATAGTTCAAGGCAAAACCGGGTTCCCCAAATTTTGGCTGTAATTTTTGAAGGAGCTTTACTTCACGGCCGCCATTGTCATCAGCAAGGGTAGTTAAAGAGGTCATAAAATGTGTTTCCAAGAGTGATTTATTGCAGTATAGGCAGATCTAATAAATTTTATATTGATTCACCTCACATACTGTGTATTATATCAGTGATACACGCGAGAATAAAAAGGTTACTATAATGTCTATCATAAAAACACTTTCCATTATTGCGTTCTCGCTTTTTTTGACGCCTGTCGTGTCTGCTGAGCTGGCGAGCTCAACAACAACCGGTAACGTACAGGTGATAGCGGGTGACGATGTCGGGGCCGGTGGTGCACAAGCGGGTAGCCGGCGCTCCCTTTCCCCAAGAATGCAAACGTCTGCAGATTATGATGGCGCTGAAACCGGTTACGTAACGTTTTTACGCGATCCAAAGCGTCGACACAATTTTGGGCGATGGAAGTTTTCGATTAAATTCCCTACCGTTTATGCAGTAAGCACGAGCGGCAAGAAGGTGCGTGTTGGATCTTTCAGCGCCGCTGGCGCCTATCACCCTGCTGTATCAAGAGGAAATATCTATAGGCGGCCAAGCCCTATCTATATGTTTTCTCCACAACTTGATGGGATGAGGGCTGGCTTAGAGAGTCTCCGTTATAATGAAATCACTTTAAGTGGCAGAGACAGCAGGTCCGTCCCAAAAAAGTGCAGCTTTAAAGGTATGGAGGTGGGGCGAGTCTGCACAGGCGGCCAGACAATCCTCTACTGGGTTAAATAGCTCGGAGTTTCATTCTAGTTTAAGCGTGACGGAAACATGTTCGCCTAATACCGGTTGAGCATCGTTGAATTTTTGATCGTAACCGGGCTCCCATGGAAAATAATGGTTTGGATCTTGCCAAACCAGCTGCATGGTAGTAATCGTATGATCGGTGTCTTGGTAGTAGTTATAAAGTTGAAACAGATAATCCTTACCGCGATCTTCATCAATGGTTAGAAATTGCGCTGCAAATCCGTCGGCGATTTGATTGTAGTCGGTGCCGGCCTTGAGGTTTTCCCCTTTTTTAAGAATATCTTCAACCACAATAGTGAATAAATCCTGTGCTGTTTCACTGTTGACGCCGAACAAAATAAGTTCAGGATGATTAAATGTCTCAGAAAGACCAATAGTGTATGAAAAGGCGGGGCCTTTATTATCACCAAAAACGGAAATAATGGACCAGCCTTGCTGGTTAATGTGCTTTTGTACCTTGTCTAAGATGGGGTTATCGCTCATAGGTGTATTATTCCGGCTGATTAGTGTAATTAGTCATTATCAAGCGCCTTAAGAGCGATGAGATTCTTTTCAAAAATAGCCCTGTTTTGTTCTCTACTTCGTATTTCCTGAGCTGGAATGGAGGGATCTTGCTTTTTGTCGTTTGCGCTCAAGCGGCCGGAAAGATCAACGTTAACACGGTTATTGTCTTTAGTAGCCATTAGCATTTCCAAGTTAAGATTTCATTATAATAGCAGGTATCTGCAAATTCGTCAATATCAAAAAGGTATCAATAGTGCACTGTTTAGCGGCGGCACTACAATGCCGACAAAATTAATTGTAAGTGACAACGCCCTCTCCGAGGGCGGATTGTAATTCGCTGAAGCTAATATAAGTTTGGAAGCCGCGCATAGGGACGTTATTGGTATCTGTCAAGCTGCCTGGAATATAATAAATAAAACGTTGCCACGCCATGCCACCGCCAAAGAACCAGAACTTACTCATCGGTGCTGAAGCAGACAATGTTACTGTATTGCCACTTACGGATATTGCATCTGGGAAGACTTGTCCGGTTAACGAACCAACAAACCTAAAATCAGAAGCTACTAGGCCTGTAGTGGACATGTTTTCAGAAAAATGGATCCTAATTGATGCAGTCCCGCCAGAGATATTGTCCCCCACAGAGAGATCATCAATGCCCGTCACCTGTGTAACGGTTGCCACAACGCACGATTGCGTCAATGCCTCAAGATCACAAAACGCATTATTCACAAGAGTTTCGCCATTGGGATAGTCGCCATAAATGTAGCGCTTACAGGTTGCTGTTCTAGATTGAGATGACGCGGAGCAGGTGTCCCATTGTCCGTATTGTGGGAGGTAAATATACAGTTCCCCAATTGCAAAATCAGGACCCGAGACTGACGAGTCTACGGCACCAAAAAACGGCCTTACCATCACACCGTCCAATGTGGATAGCGTGCTGCCGTTATAGTCAACAAAGCGAGATGTAGCGGAAAACCAATTCTCTATTGTGCTGAGAAACGGCGCCGTGCCAGTGAGGGTTACCTTATTTGACGATACAGAAACGCTTGTAGGCGTTGAGCTTGCTCTTTTACCCGCTTGTAGTATCTCAGCGTACTGGGCGTGGCCTATTTGTCCTATAGAAAATTCAAAATTAGCAAGTGTCACGCTCGCGGGATCAATGTTCTCAGAAAACGTGATTTCAACACTGGTGGTACCACCGCTTGTTATATTGCCACTAGAGGTGTGTGAAACGTGGGTCACAGTAGCACGCGCCCCAGGCGTAGACGCCACGCAAGTTTGGGTTAGTGCATCCAAGGAACAAAAGGAGGTAGCAACATCGACGTTATCTTGATCTCGCACGCACGACGCGGTGCGAGATTGAGCGCTTGATGTGCATACAGACCAGCCGCCATAACTGGCAGTATACGTATAAGGCGTAGCAACCGCTAATTGACCAAAAGGGAATTTTAGAACGTATTCGCTAGCGATGACCGTCGCACAGGACAAGAGCAACAATAAAAACGAAATTAGTTTTGAGTAGATCATAAGTGATACCCTAAGTGACGAATCACGAAACATGAAAGTCATGACGACAGAAGTGTAATATACTTATTGTACACATATGAGGGGGGCGTCGTCTATATAGGCTTAATCACTTATATAGAAGGAGTTTTAACTATTTCAGGTGATTTTGCAGTATATGCATTGCTCATTTCACGTTTAATGATCTCAGTTATGTTAGACGCTATCTCACTGGTGTCTCCCATCGCCACTGTATCTGAAAGTGCTAATAGTTCCGCGTACAAACGTTCATCAAAGCGCGCGTGTGCCAGTTCAAATTGGACAGCAGAAACTGCGCCAATAAGTTGTTCGACCATATTGCCCCGGCCTTGTTCTAGATCGCCGTAGACTAAATAGGCAGGATGCAAACGCTCGTTAAGATCGTAGGCGCGCTCATGAGAAAAGTCGATACCGTTAAACAAGGTGAAGTCTGTGATATTAAGGTGTTCATCAGGATAGAAGTCATCGGACATTGCCGCGTAGTTTTTCGGTTTGATGGTGTTTATGTCTTCATTTTCTTGAACGGTTGTTAGGCATGTATGGACGACATCATTCCAGGCATTATGGTAGTCGTTGTTAAAGTCCCGCCTTGTATTGCTAAAAAGAGTATAGATCTCAAGAGTGTGCTCGCCATTAAGGATCTCGAGCTTGTCACCTATTGCCTTGATTATATCGTCATTATCACTGGCGATCTTAAGCGGTGCGCCTTTCATTAAGCGGGTATTAATACTGGTGATTTGAGATGCAAAGTCTGTTGCATGTTGAAGCGACTCAAAACCATCCCAATTTGCATATAAAAACGCACCGAGATCGGTGCTAAAGTCATTATCTGAATAGGTAAGTGCCTGATGATGCATAGCCGCTTTAGCGGCGTAGTAGGTCGGCATATTGTCTTTGGCTTGTCTGGCTTGTAGAAATGCGGTGAGATCGGTCTTTTGTGATACTTCACGGCTGATCATGCAGTGGTCAATGCCGAAGTCTTTTTCAGCAAGGTATCGCTGGTACCAACCATCGCCGCTATCACTAACAAGCAGCGCCTCACTGGTATCACGCATGCTTTTTTTAATCTTTTGCTCTAATAACTCAGCCTGTTCTTCGGGTAGTAGCTGTATGCACTCATGATTTACGCGCACCCAAGTCGTGCTAGGTGATAGCGTTTCAAGTACTTCCAGAACAGGATCAATATAATCGAGATTATTAAAAATAAGATGCACACCTTTGTAGACTATTTCTTCGCAGGTGATTTCGGCATCTATTTTGTTAAAGCTAGCCGTTAAGGACTGAAGGATATTTTTTTTAGATAGGCTCATAATTAGTTACCTCGTTAATTTAGGGGTTGTCCCTGGCGGTCAGGTGTCAATTTATTAAGATAGTCAACTGGATTGTTAAAGATGGCTGTCATGGCGTCTTTTAGGTACTTAAATGATAGAGAGCGGTTCGGTGATTTGATATTGATCAACTGCTGTATCGTATGTATAATACAGCAATTCAGGGAAAGAATATGTCTTGGGCATCACAGTATATTGAGCTATTAAAAAACGGTAAAACCGTCTCGTTTCGACCGCTCGGAGGCTCGATGACCGGCCGCGTGGAGTCAGGGCAGCTAGTGACCGTGTCACCGGTAAAAGACCACCAAGCATTAAAAAGAGGTGACATCGTGCTGTGCCAAGATGGCAACGCACAATATCTACACTTAATTAAACGCATTTCCAAGGGCCAATTTCAAATAGGCAACAATAAAGGCAAGATAAATGGTTGGGTAGGGTTTGAAGGCATTTTTGGTAAATGCATAAATATTCAAGTGTAAATAGAAAACGGATAGCGACATAACACTACTGCCTTCAGACAGAATGTAGATACTACATGCAGGCAGTACGAATACATAAAAAATTTATAGACAAACGACTTGGCTATAACAAAATACTAAAAGGATAACTATGTTTGCATACAACTTTAATCACTATGACTTTAAACGAGCGGTGAAAAACTTTATCCAGCTCTTTATTATCGGCTATATCACTATAATATTGCTGTTATTTATAGGATCCGTCACATCAGATTATGGATTTGAAAAAACAGTTAACGATTTCAGTCTTGAGTTGATTTCATCGCCGATATTCTGGCTTTTTCCATTTATAGTGGCCATGAGTGTTGGCGTTATGAGAGGCTTTAAATATGAAGATGTCGATATAACCGATGAAGCTGCTTTGGCGCGTTATTGTGAGAATAAAAAATGGAAGAATCAACCAGCATGGTTTAAAGTTTTATCTATATTAATCGTTTCATTGTATCTGTACATTGTTTTGTCTGAAGAAGGTGAGGTCTCACAGAGCAAGATAGAGATCATGAAGGCGGAGGCCGTGGCAATTAATTCGGCCGAATTGTACCAGAATTTGAATGTAGCATTAGGAGACGGGAAGGTCATGAGAAGTGAATTTCGTGACTTCATGAATAAATCAATGAAAATACAATTTCAATCACTCAACAATAAAACCAACTAAAGCGTGAGCGACTAGACCATTAATAACGCATGGATCTGATAAAGTAAGTGGACATACTTTCCCATATATGGTACAAATATAATTAATATAGCTAAAAACCACCCATATACGGGAGAGTTCACATGAATATTGAGTCAGCATCAATTGATGCATTAATGAAAGAGATCAGTGTAAATCTTAAGGCACATATTGATCAGCAAGGAAAAGTGGGGGCGTTTTGTGATAAAACGGGTATAAAAAGTACCACACTCTATCGTTTTTTTGCTGGTGAAAATATCGGTATTGATAATTTTCTACGGATCTTGCGTGGTGTCAATATGGAGCATGTGATTGCCCAGTTGATTCAACCACCTGCAGCATCGCCAATGCAAGCATGGGAAGAGCAGGCTGGTACGCAAAAAAGCCAGCACAATGTTGTTGAAAACAAAAATGAAAGCGTCCCTAGTGCAAGGAGTGCCATTAGAGGTGCGCTTGGTAAACCTAGTTAACCAAGAGGCAGACAATGATAAACCGCGTATTAGTTAAGTTAAATGGACAGCGTGTTGGTGTGGTTGAACATGACAGTGAGCAAAAGTATGCCCGCTTTCAATATGCCCCCGAATTTATTGAAAAAGGGGTTGAAGTATCCCCCATCCGAATGCCTTTATCTAAGCAGATCTATACCTTTCCAAATTTAACCGCCAGCGAGGGGTTTGAAAATACATTTATGGGGCTGCCCGGCATGCTTGCCGATCCCTTGCCGGAAAAGTTTGGTAACAAATTACTTGGCACATGGTTGGCCCGGCACGGAAAAAGTATTGACGACTTGACACCTTTGGATAGGCTGTCTTACCTAGGGCGTCGCGGTATGGGCGCCTTAGAATTTGAACCTGAAATTATTGATATAGCCAGTGACAACCATCGCATCGAAGTGTCTGAGCTGGTCGAAGTAGCAAAGCAAGTGCTAGCGGAATCTGGAGGGCATAAGTCAACGCTTAAAAATGATCAAATGGAAACGCTCATTTCTATCGGCACAAGTGCCGGTGGCGCTAAAGCGAAAGCGGTGATTGCGTGGAACCGTGAAACCAATGAAGTGGTCTCTGGTTTAGATAATGCACCGGAAGACTTTGAGCATTGGCTGGTTAAGTTCGATGAATTTGAAAATGAAGAACATGCCCAAGCCAAGGAAATTGGGCGCATCGAATACGCTTACTATTTAATGGCGTTAGATGCCGGCATTGAGATGATGGAGTCTCGCCTCTTTGAGGCAGAGGGTCTTGCTCATTTTATGACGCGGCGCTTTGATCGTATTGGGGATGAAAAGTTTCATGTGCAATCCTTTTGTGCACTCGCACATGCCGATCGCAATCCACCCGGCGAATATGGCTATGAAGATCTGTTTAACGCAGCAAGGCAAATAGGGTGTGATCAGCGTGATTTAGATGAGCTGTTTGGACGAATGGTGTTTAATGTCATGTCTCGAAACCAAGATGATCACACAAAGAATCACGCATTTATTATGGATCCAAATGGAAGCTGGTTTCCATCGCCTGCGTATGATTTATGCTTTAGCTATAAACCAGGTAATCGGTTTATTGAAAGCCATCAAATGTCAGTCAATGGCAAACGCGATGGCTTTGTTTATGAAGATCTAATACGCGCAGCTAAGGTGGCTGATGTAAAAGATCCAGACAAAATTATTCAGCAAGTTCGCGTAGCCATCGAAAACTGGCCTACACACGCTAAACAAGCGGGCTTATCAGCACCGCGAATGGATGCAATTGAACGTGTAATGAGAAGAGAAGTAGCCACACCACGCCAGCATCAATCGATTCTAAAGAGCGTGAATGATTTTCGAGAAGATAAAGCCGTACCCACGTCAGATCCCGATCTTAAGGTGTGAGTTAGGAGTTAAGCACAGCTGGCGCAATTACGGCCTAATAAGGAGCTGTGTACAACATATCTAGTACAACTTCTCATGGCGTATGGCAGTAGGCCAAGAAGCAATAAGGATAGGATGTTTGGTGCTGATACAGGGCAGTTTCGAATAGATTTATTGTGCCCGTACTCAATATATGATATAAATGCTGTGGAAGCGGAGGCGGCTATTAAAAAGGATAGAAAGCTTGACAAGTTGCTAATGGTAATGTACTGTGTTTGAGTGTTTAACGGAATTCACCCACCTTGATAATGCTTTCGCCCATAACAGATAGGATTGCTAAAAAGAGTGGGGCCTGTAGTTTTCCAGCATTGAATTTTTGACTAAGACTCTTTGGAGATTGAGCTATCTTTATCTGTTTAAGACGATTGGATATTTCTTGAAAGGAGAGCGCGTGGAGCTTCTTATGTAGCAATAAATAGTTGCTCACATTTGCTTCACAAAATGCAGGAGGAAAGACATCTTTTTGTTGGTTGGCAGCCATTGCAGTAAGCCCTTTTCTAAAACTGAAATTATGTCATACAACGTGTCGCAGTGTGGAAAGCTTACGGACGGATATGGGAAAAAGGAACCAAATGAAGGAAGAATTAGGAAAGCATGTTCTCTTGGATTGTAAAGGAGATATTGCACACATGAAGGAAGAATCACTGTCTAAAGCGATGCATAACGCAGCCAAGGCAGCTAACGCGACCGTGCTCTTTTCCAATTTTCATCAATTTGGTGGAGGTGGTGGGGTGACAGGCGTTCTGGTGCTTGCCGAATCACATATTACCGTTCACACATGGCCGGAATATGAGTATGCGGCCTTCGATATTTTCATGTGTGGCGAGTGTGATGTTGATAAGGCCATTGATGTGATTCGCGGCTTGTCTTGTAAAACCGAATTTGACATTAAGAAGGTCGATCGCGGCGTGGCATTGCGGACGACGGCAACGTAAATGAAATTATTTAACCAAAGGAAATATGTAATGAAACGTGAGGGAAAATTATGAAATTAATACTACATAGAGTGATGATTGTTCTGCTTTTTGCCATGATGACAGCGTGTACATCAGAGGCAGATCGAAAACTTGAGCGTGAAGTAAAAGCAAAGGCGCAGTTAACACAGCAATTTCAGTTGACGCAATTGAAATTGACGTCTTTAGAAAATCATATTAAAAGTGGCACAGTAAAAAATATCAAATTATTAACGATCTACGGTGAAACAGTTAAAAAAGCTAAACCCGAGTACGTAGAGCTCGTTGATGCATTAACAAAAGATGCCACAACGAATGGTCCCATCTTTCAATCTTTAGATCTTAGGCTTAAAACGGTTAAGGCAGAGATACCTCTTGCAGTGACCATTAGTGCTGCCGCCAACAAAGCTAAACAAGAAATGGCGCTTATCGATGAGGCGGCAAGTCCTACTCTTTATAACATGATGTTAACGGATCCAATCAATGTGTTGGCGGATATGTCAGATGGTAAGCTCGCCCGTGTTGAAGCGATGAGTAAAGAAGCCATGGAGGCCGCTCAGGGTGGTGCAAAATCCTATCAAGGCAGTCAATTAGTCGGAAATCCGGGTTACGGGCATTGGCAGCGAGATAGTAGTGGCAGCCAAGTTTGGATGTGGCTAGCTGCTTATTCAATGTTTAACAACATGAATCGACCTGTCTACTACGATCGCTGGTCAACGGGCCGTCATTACAGTTATTACCATGATGTGGGTCGCAGTCATTATACGTCACCTACTCAATATAAGCGCCAAGAAACTGCCCAAACAACAGCGAAGGCGAAATTTCAAAAGCAAGGTAAAACGTTTGCAAGCCCATACGCAAAAACAAAGGTTGGCGCAACGGCGACAACCGTTAAACCTAAGGCGACAGGGAAGTATAAAAGCAGCTATTCAAGCACTACAACACCAGCAGGATCATCATCGAAACCGAAAGCGTCAACAAGCAGTACATATAAAAGCTCATATTCGTCCTCGAGCAGTACGCTGAGTTCGGCTAGAAATACGGATACGAGAACAAGTCGCGGCACGAGTGGCGGCAAATAAGACAAATTATTAGGAGATAGACAATATGTTTGATGAATCTACGATCTGGGTAGCGGGTGTCATCTGTATCGATCTTGCACTGGCGGTTATTGCAATTAGTGGTTATCGATATTTTCAAAGCGTGACACAAGGCATTAATACCACTCATGAGTTATCAAAAAAAGATAACTTTGCTTTTGGGATTGCTTTTGCCGGTGGCGCATTGGCCTTAGCTCAAATTATAGCTGCTGCTGTCGGGGGAGATCCTGCAGAAAGTTATTTAAATGAAGCTATTAACGTCAGTATCTATGCGGTGTTAGGTATTGTGCTGTTACGGGTGGGCGCCATCGTTAACGATAAGATGAATTTTAATCATTTTTCAGTAGGCCAGGAAATATCAAAAGAAAATATTACCGCGGGTATTATCCAAGCCGCGAACTATATGGCATTAGGTATCATCGTTGCTGCAGCAATCAACTGGATTGAAGTAGAGTCGTATGAAGGTATTTTGTCAGTTGTTGCAACCTTTGCAGCAGCACAGATCGTATTGTTAGCAGTTACTCGTTATCGTTCTCGTGTTTATGCAAAGCGTCACAATGGCGCTTCTTGGCAAGATGCACTTCAAAAAGGCAACCCTGCGCTGGCAATACGTTATTTAGGCCACATTGTTGCTACCGCTTTTGGTATTAGTGCAGCAGCGCATCTAGTGAGCTACTCACCAACTCAACCATGGTTGGCCGCTGGCGTATGGCTTGGCTGTTCTGTCTTAACAGTGATTGCTATCTCATTGCTAGCGGTGGTTGCCCGCAGCATTATCTTGATGCGAATTGATACAACCCAAGAAGTCGACGACCAACAAAATATTGGGGTAGCCTTTATTGAGGCGCAGATCTTTGTTTCAATGGCGTTTGTACTTGATCCGTTGCTGCTTATTATTGATACGTCATTATAGTAATGGCTGCGACACAAACACTCAAAGTGGCTCGCTTTTCACCGCTAAGAAATGACATCGTTCTTATTGGAATAATGGGCGTTTTAGCGGCCTGTGGCCTGATTTATGAATACTTGCTAGCTCATTATGCCGGTCGTGTTATTGGATCGGTTGATAGTGCAGTCTATAGCATGATCGGGATTATGATCGTGGCCATGGGGATTGGTGCCTTTTTAGCTAAATGGATAAAAAACCCTTATCTTGGGTTTTCCTGTCTAGAGCTTATTATCGGCATCTTTGGCGGTAGTGCGATCTTATTGATCGCCAGCATCATTGGTTTAAGCTATACCTTGCCACAAGAGTTGCAAGCCATCTACGGCATCGATTCGACTGTGGCAATGGATGGAGGAGTAATGGCCATCTTTAAACAGATGGCTTTTTACACGCCTTATGTGTGTGGTTTTATTTTAGGCACTATGATCGGCGTTGAGATCCCATTGATTGCCCGAATAAGAGAGGACATACATCAAACACATCTTAAACATAATATGGGTACCGTGTATGGTGCTGACTATATTGGCGCAGGCATTGGGGCAGCGATATGGGTCACCGTCTGCCTGAAACTTGACATTATGGTTGCTGCAATCGGAACGGCGTCAATTAATATTTTAATGGGACTGGTATTTTTATATCACTACCAAGAGAAGATTAAACAGGTGAAGCTACTCTGGGCTTTACATATTCTGGCATTGCTATTTTTAGTTGTGCTGGCAATGGTAGGCGTGAAAATGACCAACGGCATTAATGCCACCTTTTTTAAAGATGAAGTCGTGTATACCAAGGCGACGCCTTATCAACATTTAACCGTTGCCAAACGAAATGCAGGAAAAGGTCTCCCTCAGATCTTCAGCTTGTATATCAATGGGCGACTGCAGTTCTCTAGCAATGATGAAATGGTGTATCACAGCTACTTAACGTATCCGGCGATGCTCGCCTCTGCCCGACACGATAATATCCTTATCATTGGAGGGGGCGACGGGTTAGCTGTAAGGGATGTTCTAAAATGGAGCCCAGACTCAGTTACGTTAATTGACCTAGATAAAGCTATGATTGATTTGTTTTCAGGAAAAGACGATAAAGCACCTGAAGATATAAGTGAGATGTTACTGGCGTTAAATCAATCTTCTTTTTTGGATGAGCGTGTATCAGTCATTAATAAAGACGCCTTTATTGAAATCGAGGAGATGATCAGTAAAAGCAAGAAGTTTGATACGATTATTGTTGATCTACCTGATCCAAGTCACCCGGATTTAAATAAGCTTTATTCAAATTATTTCTACCTTAGGTTAAAAGAGCTGCTCAATGGTGACGGCGCTCTAGTTGTGCAATCAACATCGCCTTACCATGCAAAAGAGGCCTTTATCTCAATTGGGAAATCAGTGGCCGATGCAGGTTTTACGACGCAGCAATACCACGCCAATGTCCCTACTTTTGGTGAATGGGGATGGACAATTGCTACATTACACGGGAAAAATGCACTTAACCGAATTAAAGAAATAAAGACTATTCCCATTCAAGATCGTTGGATTTCAAAAGCAATGATGGAATCGGCTTTTGTCTTCTCACCTTCTTTTTATGAAAACACGTCCCACATTAAAGTGAATAAACTTGGGAGTCATCAACTTTATTATTACCACCATGATGCCTGGGCTAAAAATGAGGGTTTATTTTTAATTCAAGATCAATAATTTAAACAACAGGTGAAATCGCAAGCAGGACAATGCGTGTCATATTTTGTCGGAAAGATAGTAATTTGTTGACGAATGCCATATTATGGCATTACACTATAACGCGATGGTATCTAACCATCCTCAATTAAGTTGGAGTAATTTACATGGAAAACGCATTAAACGAGTTGGCGCACAGCCTGAACACAACCATTACAAAGGAAGGTAATAGCTTTGACGCTATGTTGACTGACAATGGAACAATTGAAGTGACATGTTCAAATAATACCGAGTTTCCAATTCAGGTTGTTATGACTCAAAAGCAAATTCTGGCTGTAACGCATTTATTTACAACAGCCGAAATACAAGAAAATAAAGTTGATGAGTTGAACGCGGAATTATTAGTGCTGAGTCCACTTGTACCGTTAAGTTCCACGGGTATGCAGGGAGATAACTATATATTATTTGGCGCAATGGCAATCAGTACTGATATTAAGGAAATCGTCCATGAACTAGAGGTTCAGGCGGAGAATACGATTGATGTACTTGAGGCTATTGAGCCGTTACTAAATTAAAAAGGTAGAATAAAGATGAGTATTTTAAAAAATTTAATTCAAGCAATTAAGGGTGGCGCTAATGAAGCGGGTGAAGCGATTGTGGACAGCAATCTTACTCGCATCCTTGAGCAAGATATCCGTGATGATAGTGATGCCATTAACAAGGCAAAACAGAGTCTGACAAATTTAAAGTCAACTGAAATCAATTTAAAACGCAAGCTGGATTCATTGCGTCAAGATGTCAGTGATTATGAAGCAAAAGCGATAGAGTTAATACAAAATAACAACGAAGCGCTAGCGATGGAAACGGCTGAACGAATTGCTGAAATTGAAACAGATCTCAGTGATACAAGGTCGGACTATGAGGGTTTAGCTAAAGAAGTTAAAGGTCTAAATACGCTCATTAAAAATCGCGTAAAAAATCTTGAAAAGAATAAACGTGAACTCGAAAAAGTGAAGACAGTAGGTGAACTTCAAAAGGCCACCTCAAGTATAAATAAAAACTTTGCCTCTTCAGACTCAACAGGCAATAGAGTGAAAGATTCTTTAGCTCGCGTTAAAGATAAGCAGCAAAAATGGAAAGATCGCCAAGAAGCCGGTGAGTGGATGGATGACGAGTCTGTATCTAGCGATTTAGACTCAAAATTGGCTAAGGCTGGATTGGGCGAAAAAGCGAGTAGCGCAGGAAGCGTTTTAGACCGCTTGAAGGCCTCTGCAAAAGACAGTTAAAAAGGGTAAATGGTGGGGAGAACTCCCCACCATTATTATCGTGTCATAAATTATAAAGGTGCTTATGTTTGGTTTTAATAAAAAGAAAGAAACACCGGTGCGATCACTGACAAAGCCTGTTGAATTAGCTCAGGGCGATATTCTTGTTTTGAAGGAGCGGCAGTCTCTACCTAAGGTCTTGCGGGGTCAGGAACTTGAAGTAACGGGTATTGCCACTCATCAGTATTCGTACGGCCTTGAAAAAGAAGTCACCTTAAGATCAATTGGCAATGAAACGTACTACATGTCTATTGATGACAATGATGGTGATCCTGTTTTATGTTTTTCTATAAAAATTGAAAGAGCACAAGTGGAAGCAATATTTGATCTAGAACAGTTTGCTATTTTGTTTGAAGAAGAAAGCTACGCAAAACTTGATGTAAACTCGATTCCAGAGTCAGTTAAAGATTGGCTTGTTGGCGGAAGTTATCATCAGACGCTAACTCACGGTGAAGCATATTATTTTAAAGACGATTTAATAGCCAAAGGGATCACTGCGTCTTCATCTGAAGATGATGACAGTGAGGCTTTTCAGTGTCACGAAGGCGAGTCATCGCAAAGCGATAATTATGGATTATCGATTGAAGTTTGGTCATCTGGTGAAACGGATGTGTTTTTGAGTGTGACTACACCGCTAGATGTTATTGCAGAGATGTGGCCACATGGCAAAAACTAAAGCAACCGAGAAGTGGAAAACGGAAGCTGCTGCACTTAAGAAAGTGCAGGTTCAGTTTGAATTTCAAGAAAATATAAATAAACAGATCACTCATGATGCGGCTGAAAGTTCAATTAAACCCAGTGATGTTGTCAGGAAGCTTGTCGGACTTCCCTTTAAAAAAATTCAGAGGATCAGGGTCTGCTTATCATTAAATGAAGGGGAGCGACACAAGCTTGCAATCAGATATGACGTAGATCCCTCTGATGAAAAAGAAATAAAACGCCGTGTCATGGAGGAGGTTAACCTTCATTATCACGGGAAAAGGAATAAAACAGAATGATATTAAGTTTTAGACAGATCTATTGGCGCAAGAGGCATTACCTTAAATACACCAAACATAATGATGGGCAATTCATTGTCAGGCTCGGCAAGACATTTGGTCTGTTGTTAGGGTTAATTGCAATTCATAGTATTGCGATTTCATATGTCGAAAAAATGGCACTCGGTGATGCAATTTGGCTTTCTATTACGACAGTTACAACGGTTGGATACGGTGATCTATCAGCGACCACAATACAAGGGCGATGGATTACAGGGATTTTGTTGTACACAATCGGAATCTCTCTTTTAGCACAGCTTGCAGGCGAGTTCTTTGACTATAGAGTTACCTTAAGAGATAAGAAAACACGCGGTTTATGGAGATGGAAAATGAAAGAACACTTATTAATAATTAATACACCGAATACAGATACAGTGAACTACCTTAATCGCTTGATTGGGCAGATCCGGATCTCACCAGAATTGGAAGAAGTGCCTATCCAAATTTTAACAAGAAAATTTGATCAAGGTATGCCGGGAGACATTTCCAAGCATGGTGTTACGCATTATAGTGGCGTTGCTGAAAACAATGACAACCTTAATGCGGTTGATGTTCAGAAAGCAAAGTACATTATATTAATTGCCCGCGATGCAGACAGTGCGTTATCGGACAGTTTAACGTTTGACATATTGAGCCGTATTAAGGAGATTGGAACCAACGCAACGATTGTGGTTGAAGTCTCTGATGATATTAACCGTGAAAGAATGAAAAATGCAGGGGCGGACATTATGCTTCGACCGGTACGTGCTTATCCTGAGTTAATCGTTCGCTCCTTGATAGCGCCAGGAACAGAATTTGTACTAGAAAACATGTTCACACATGATGATGATCGAATGGTACGTCTTGAAGTTGAATTTAATGATCAACCCTGGGCTGACATCGTCTGTCGTTTTGTTAATGCTGGCATGGGCATACCGATGGCCATTGTTACTGATAAAGGGCATATTGATGTTAATCCATTGCATGACGCAAAGTGCACAGGGAAATCAATTATTACGCTGGTCAACGAAACGCAATTAGTCTCAAATAAGCAAGCTCAAGACTGCTTAAGCGGTGATCTGTGTCAAGCCTAAAAACACCTCAAGCACTCTACTTATTAGGTGCCATGTGGTTTATTCAATGTCTGCAGTCCTTTATCTGGCCAGATATTGCTCATTTTGGGATAATGCCTCGCACCCTAGACGGCCTCACTGGAATACCGTTTGCTCCATGGATCCATCATGGGTGGTGGCATTTATTTAGTAACTCAATTCCGTTTATTATTCTTGGCTCAATAATACAGCTTAATAGTAAAACGCTTTTTTGGGAGGCGACGCTAATAATAGTTGTTATCTCAGGAATAATTGTATGGTGCTTTGGATCAAGCGCCAATCATGCTGGTGCAAGCGGCCTTATTTTAGGGTACTGGTCCTTTATATTAGCGCAAGCATATTATTCTAAATCACTTAAGTCGCTCGCTATCGCCACGGTGGTGCTACTTATTTACGGTGGTTTTATTTTTGTTATGTTTGATGTGAGGGCTCATATCTCATGGATCGGGCATGTTGGGGGAATGATTGCAGGGGTCTTTGCGGCCAAGCTCTATGTGGCGAGTGAAAAAAATGATACGTAGTCTCGTTAGAAAATAAAAATCACATAGGAAGAGGGCGAATTTTTAACAATTCCATCTTTGCAATATCACCTTGACAAATAGATTTAAGTGCTATAGTATCTTTCTATGCCTTGTTATCCTCATCGGTAAGGTCCTGGGGTGCTATCCCAGTTGCGGCAGGTTCGATTCCTGTACAAGGCGCCAAATATTAAAATACAACTTAAATGACGTGGTTATGGTTGAAAAATTTATTTACTAAACGAAAATAAGGAATTAACATGAAAAACGAATTTACATAGCACCGCGGCACGGTCAGACCGCACTACTTCGGTAGCAGATAAAGCTCAACACTACATTGACTTATTCAAGTCACATGTCCCCCATGAAAAAAACAACCACCACTATCTCTATGCTATCGTGCGTAAAGATTTAGCGATGCCTGCAGGTAAGCTTGCTGCTCAAGCTGGCCATGCTTATACGGATGCCCTTGTTCATGCTCAGGAAACAGATCCTAGCCGTGATGAGTTATATAGGAGCAAAGGTATTGGCGGATCTAAGGTTACCATGTATGCCAAAAATCAAAACGCATTAATCAAAGCCTATGAATTAGCAAAAGATGCTGACATTCCGTGTGCATTAATTGTTGATCAACACCACATTTTACCCCCGTATTTTGATGGAAACCCTGTCATAACAGCATTAGGTTTAGGCCCATGCACTCAAAAAGAGTCGCGCTTTATTACCAAGCGATTTAATTGCGTATAAAGGAGAAGAAATAATGACATTTACATAGCACCGCCACACCGGATGACGGTAACTATCAATTACAACGCGCCATGGCAGCATGTCCACAAACAAAAGGCTTGTCCGTGCTTGAGCATGGCTGGCAAGTGCGCGACTATTTTAATGACTTAATCGCACATCTAGAGCATGGAACGGTGCTTATTTATGAGTGGCGTCTGCCGGAATGGGCGTCACCAGCGATCTTAATCTATCTCTCTGATCTTGAGCGTTTAAATACGTATCAGTTGTATCATGACTGTGGAAAGCCGTTTTGCATTGAATTTGATGAGCAGGGGAGGCAACATTTTCCCGATCATGCAGCGGTGTCAGCGAAAGTTGCTCGTGAGCATGGGTTTAGCGAGAGTATTTGCACGCTAATTGAAAAAGACATGCAGATCCATTTATTAAAAGATGTCGGGGTGGCTGCTTTTTGTGACGATCCAGACGCGATTAGTCTATTGCTCACCGGTTTAGCTGAAATCCATGCAAATGCGGCCATGTTTGGCGGCATTGAGTCGGTGAGCTTTAAACAGAAATGGAAGCAAATTAATCGCAGAGGGAAAAAGATTGTGAATACAGTTATAAATAAGAGTGGTTAAACTGCCGTAATTGTCACGTTTACAGGGGAAACCAAATAATATAATAGCCATACTACACAATGTCGACAAACGGGAAAATCACATGAACTCTCAACTTAATGAAGGCGTTATGGTCACGGAGGCCGCTGAATTAACGCTGCCAGAAGGCTGTAAACAAGGTCAATTACTCTATCGTGTCCATTTTCGCATTGATACGCCTAGCTACCACTCCAATAAAGGCCTGGGCTTTCACAATGACGAGGATAAAAAACACTTTGCAGACGCGGCCAGCGCCTTTCTTGCAGAGCAAGGTTTTGAACCAGAACGTGGGCCATACATGACAAAAGGCGGCTTTAGTCGCCTTTATATGCATCCTGATGAATTTTCAGGGGAAGTGACCATGGAGGACATCCATCTTATTCATGAGGCACTAGATGATCACGATAACGTGTTTAAAAGCCGAAAATGGACGGATGTCCTTGAGGCCTATGAGGTGATTAGCATTCCTGAATTAACCAGGCGGCTGGTGTTATTTAAAGAGGATATTAAAGATATTATTAGCCAGCGTTTTGTTACCACGCGTAAAGATAAATATTGGCCAGTAAGTGCATGGGCTGGTTATGCAATGGAATTGCCGGCTTTTAGGTTGCATACATCAAAAAGAAAGAATCCAGTTATTGAGAGTCAATATAGGCATCTGACTCAGGGCGTCCTTAAGATAGTCGATGAGATGGTCAAACAAGGTACTTTTAAAAGGCTGGAAAATGAACAAGGTAAACGCTTTTATCGTTCAGCCAATAAAACGGAACAAAAAGCACTTGCTGCGAAAGAAAAATCCTCAACAACAACGCTGGCAATGTGATGCTACATTACACCACAAACTGCGGCCAGTATGTGCAAACTGATGAGCGGGGACGTAATCACCACGGCCCCTGGGATGAGGTGGGACTTATATTTACCCAGTTTGCCCCTGAAGAAGGACAAGCGCCTTTTGTTTTGCTAGCCAAGCATGGACAAGCCAGTTCAATTGAGAAGCTTTACGTTAAAAAGGTGGCTAAGCAACGACAAGCCGGCCTCGATACAATGGCACATGACGTGATGATCAAAGGCAAATTTAAACTTGAGAGTTTAAATAGACTAATTAAAGGCGGCAGTGTTAAGACTTTTTTGGCCGATCACGGCCTCACTTTGCCAGCACCTACTTTTGCGTCGGACAATACACGCTTGCAGTCTAAGCCCTCTTAGCAATAATGCTTTGGTAAGTATGTAACTGTTATATGCCTCACAATCACATCGATTCCGTTACGCTATAGTTGCACTATAAGATAATGTGGAGGCCACAACGTAGTTAAACCTGGTGTCTAGAAGGCATGAGTTCTAATAGTAAACAATAAACAATAATCAAGGTTAACCATGTTTGAATATATTAAAGATGAAAACGGTAATTATAGATTAATCGATGAAGACAATGTTGTTTTAGAACAGCCTATGCAAGAAGTCGCTATTGGCTTTAATAAAACAGGCGCCGATCTGCGTCACGGCTCTACTGAAGCGGTTCAGAGCTGGTTTGACAGCACTGTCGAGGCTTATAAAAACAAAGGGTTTAATGAGATGGCTAATGAGTACCGGATCGTTAGCGGTAAATTTGATCTTGAACAATTAAATAAATTAATGAGTATTACAGGTTATCTTCCCACGTTTCTGGCTTTTCATAATTTAGATATAAAGCATGATAAAAGCAAGGTGCAAGCAGTAACAGGCCCTTAATACCTATAATCTGTCGACAGAATAGTAAAACATAAACAGATAGAACTAATAAGCTTATTTCATAAACACAATAAAGCGAGACAATGATGGAAAATAATCATAATATTACCGCAAACGATGCAGCCTTTACAGCCATTTGCCTGCTTGATGATTTTACAAACAATGCACAGACCGCTGGCGCGTGGGAACAGCTATGCACGCACTATCGAGAGGATAATGGCTTTTGTGAATGGCGTGACAGGCTAGCTGAATTCGCCATTAATGTCCGTAGTGTCTATGGCGAGTTGAATGCTGTGTATGAAGATGGCCTTATGGAACAGCTAGAAGGCGATTTTTATGATTATGATTTTCACTTGGTGCCGTACCTTACTGCTCAGGCCGCTGAACGAGGAAAGATCGCGTTAGACAAGGAGGAAATCACTGCCATCATCAATTTGATGCCTAAACACAAGGTGAATCAGCCCATAATGTCAGCGGCAACATTCATTCCTGACGACGTTGACGGCGACAATAGTAAAGACGTCAATGACAAAGAAAAAGTGAGCTTAAATGACGCGGCGTTCACCGCCCTTTGTCTGCTTGATGATTTTACAAACAATGCACAGACCGCCGGCGCGTGGGAACAGCTATGCACGCACTATCGAGAACAACATGGCTTTTGTGAATGGCGCGACAGAGTTGCTGAGTTTGCTATTAATATTGAAACCGCTTTTAACACGGTGAATGCATCGTTTAATGGTGTGCTGATGGAGATTTTAGAAGACATAGACGCTTATGATTTCGAGTTAGTCCCCTATATTGCCAATGAGGCTGCAGCGCTGGATAAGGTTACATTGGAGGTTGAGGAAATTACAGGCATTATTAGCAAGCAAATAGATAGATCGAAAGTGCAATCAGTGTCTGAGCAAGATGCACAAAGTGGTTTTCGTGGCGTTACGCCAGGACAATAAATAAAGGGTAATGACCTTGCAAGAAAAGACAACGATAACGGCTTATCACGGCAGCAACAGTGCAAATATAGAAACACTCACACCTTCTGCTCGAGGCAGCTTTGGGCCTGGGATCTATTTTGCAGACACGCTTTCGTCAGCCAAAGCCTATGGCCCGGAAATACTAAAAGCTAGGTTCATACTTTCAAATCCGTGGATCGTATCAGCAGACTATGAATCCAAATTGGCTATTGAAGAGGACTTTGACAGCCCTAGTGTCGATGCGATCTTGTCTTTGCTTGGGGGAAGAGCGTTGCTCGATGACGCTCGCCAGACAGATGGCCTCTACGACGAACGTCTACAGGCGCTATTGATAGAAGCCGGTTATGATGGAATTATCGCCACATATAGGAAAGATAACTGCAAAGAATACGTTGTCTTTTCAGAGAGTAGTTTTACGAACGAGCTTGAACGCTTATCGAAAAGTAGTGGATGGGTAAAGATTAACAAGACAAAAACAAATGGACATACTATTTAAAAAGATCCCGTACACTGTAATTGGATTGACAGGTCTGCGAAGAAGTGGTACTGTATCACCATTAGCGTGATAAAGTATGGAGATAAACAATGGGAATGTTCGACACGATAACCGTCGTCAATGTAAGCGATCCTGACTATAACAATGCAAGCAAGTCTTACCAAACAAAAAGCCTTGCCTGCAATGGCAGTCATTATATTGTTTTTAATGGTCAATTGTGGATAGACCATTGCGGTATAAAAAGTGAAACATACAAAAATGCCAAACCGATAAACCACACAGGTGCAGTAAACATTTATACAACGTGCAAACGCGGAGATAAAGAATACTGGATTGAATATGACTTGCAGTTTATTAAAGGTACTTTTGAAAAAGCGACGGTAATTGATGAGAGGATCACAAAAGATCACTCAGACTTATATACTTTAAAGCCTCTTCCTCGTTCAACAAGTCCTTCCATTACCCTTGATTTTCACGGTGTTGATGGTGAGAATTATCAAAACTTCATGAGTGATCTTGACGAAAATGTTGCGGCATTAAGAAAAGCGGCATGCTCACCAAAGGCGGAAGTCATTTATAAAAAAATCAAGCCAAGCGGAGCAGGAGTTACTGGGTTAAGTCTGGGGCGTTGGATCCATAATATTGTTCAAGACAAGAGTGATTTTGAAGCGGTGTCCCAAAATACATATTCACAAGAAGATAGGCACGGCAATCAGATGACACTGCTTGTAGATGAGTTTCATTCGTTTTCGGAAAGTGGACTGCAGCACGATTGATTTTCCAGGTGCATTGAAAAACACATGAAAAGGCAACACTAAAGGACAGCAAATGAGTGATGACATTATGGAAGCGGTAACAGCGGCTTATGTGAACGCTGACAAGCCTTTATCAAACACTGAGCTCTATCAAAGGGTGGCTAAAAAAATAGGCTTATCTCTTGAGGAGTCGCAAGAGTATAAGCCAGTTGGCAGATCGCGTAATAAACATAATCTATATCATCGCAAAGTGCGGTGGGTACAACAATCACTCAAACAGCAAGAAATCCTCGTCAATATAACCAAGGGAATATGGGCTATATCAGGAACAAAGAAGATACAATTAAGAGCCATCCAAGAGGGGAAACGTGTCATTGCGATGTCGACAGAGCTAGGACTGTGCTTGTGGGCTAAATCCGACGCTATTTTTAATGACATTATCGATGAGCCTATTCACTTAGTACTGACATCACCACCGTATCCTCTTAAAGTAACAAGGGCGTATGGCAATGTTCAGGTTCATGAATACATTGATTTTGTATGTCGCCTTTTTGAGCCAATCATCGACAAGCTAGCTGTCGGCGCTTCTATTGCGCTTAACGTTTCAAATGACATATTTGAAAGCGGCTCACCAGCCAGATCAACCTACTTAGAGCGGTTGATAATAGCGTTTGAAGATAGATTGGGGTTAAAAAAGATGGATACATTGCAGTGGGTAAGTAATAAAGCACCTGGACCTATTGCATGGGCATCAAAAGAGCGCTTTCAGCTCAACACAGGGTATGAACCGATCCTGTGGTTTTGTAACGATCCGTTAGCATGCTTTGCTGATAATAGGCGCGTCCTTAAACCCCACAAAGCAGCTCACGATAAATTCATTAAGCAAGGCGGCTTAAAGACGGCTCATCAAAACGCAGATGGCAATTATAGAAAAAAAGCGGGTGCGTTCTCAACACAAACAATCGGATCGATCCCGAAAAATGTTTTGGAGTATTCAAATTATTGCCACTCAGGACGGCGTGTTAATGCGTATGCAAAACACTTGGGACTACCTGTTCACGGCGCAAAAATGCCAGGCAGTGTCGCTGATTTTCTGATCCAGTTTTTGTCAGGTTTCTTATATTTGAAGAAGCTATATTCACCAGGTTAAAAGTGACTCTCGAACTCTGTTCGGGTTATTGGGGTTTTTGTTCCAGACAAATATCAGTGACGTAAAGCCCGTCACCTAAAGCGAAAGAATAAAAGCATGTTGACATCACTGTAACGCTGTGTATCATCTATATGGTACAAAACACATTAGTATCTATCAGTACACTGATAATGCCTCTTTGAACACCCATCATGAGTGCTTACATGCGTTTCCATCAGTATTTAATTGCTTTACTCCTTTGTGTCAATTCGATTAATGTAATGGCGGCGTTCGAAATGCGCTTACCCATAGGTGCAACCCCTGCGGTATATACCTTTGATGCAGGGCCATGG
>Ga0105350_10000363_pt1 | contig 31111 bp, 30 predicted proteins | sample EN1Hudsemesocosm_FD_83506 | JGI IMG/M metagenome (GOLD analysis project Ga0105350, IMG submission 83506) | Methane-oxidizing microbial communities from mesocosms in the Hudson Canyon - EN1E Hudson Canyon | ecosystem: Environmental > Aquatic > Marine > Cold seeps | place: Hudson Canyon... | reverse complement strand
GATTTCTGGTTGCTTAGTCGCAGAGGCAACAGGCGTAACAACGGGTGCGGCCTGACTCACAACTAAAGCCTCAGGCGGTGAGCTAAATAAAACCAATATTTGCTGGAAATTAGCTAAAGTCCAGCCGAAACCCAAACCGCCTAATGCAATAAACGCGGCCAACGAATAACGTTTAGTATAAAACTGCCAAGCTGAGGGAATGCCTTGTACCGAGGGTAAAAATAAGCTGCGATGAAATTGATCTGACAATCCATCTTCAATTCGCGTATGGGTAACCTTGGTACTTTCGAGCATCCTTTGGGTTGCTGATTTCTTAATCTTTGGTGCTTTAATTTTAACTTCAGCTTCAACTTCAACTTCAACGGTTTGGTCAGAGTCAATTTCGACTTGTTGAATGCCCATTTCAATCAAACCTTGCACCATATCTTGGCTAGTCACTAAACCTGATTTCTTGATTTTGACCGGCCCATTTTGCTCAGTGATCTGCACAATCACCATGCCTGGTTTTAAATTCTGAATATCTATTTGTCTAAGCATTAAATTTGCCTATTACAAAACCAAGGGTTGTGGTGGCTAAAAATAGCCCTAATAAAATATAGGTCCAACGTTTTCCCTGACGTTGTTTTACCACATCGTCACCTAAGATTTGCTGCGCTGCGGCAATAAAAATGTGTTGTGGCACAACCGGCAATTGTTTAGTAAACGTCAGCGTTAACGCCCTATCACACAACAAATTAATCACCCTTGGAATACCACCGGTAATATCAAACGCAGCGCGAATCGTTGCTTTTGAAAATACACTTAGATCGCCATTAGCCACATTTAATCTGTGTCCAATGTAGGACCCCACCTCTGAGGAGCTTAAAGGCAAAAGATGATATCGAGCAGTAATACGCTGAGCTAACTGCCGCAGTTCATTGCGTTTTAACAGCTGTTGTAATTCTGGTTGCCCAATCAACACGACTTTTAGCAACTTCTCTCTATTGGTTTCTAGGTTAGTTAACAACCTAAGTTGCTCTAATACTTCGGGTAATAAATGTTGGGCTTCATCAACAATCAACACTGTATTGATGCCATGTTCATGGTTATTGGCTAATTTGGCGAGAATTTGATCGGTAAAATATTTTAAGCTGGCATGTTTACGTTTGTATTCAATCCCCAGCTCATTGCAAATTGTGCCCAATAACTCCAAGGCAGATAATGTAGGATTGACTATCATCGCCACTTGGGTATTTTCCGGCAACTGCTGCATCAGCTTTCGCGACACTGTGGTTTTGCCTGTGCCCACTTCACCGGTTAACATCACAAACCCACCACTTTCCCTTAGGCCAAAAATTAAATGTGCCAAGGCTTCTTTATGACGAGGACTCATATACAAATAGTCGGGGTTGGGCGCAATTGAAAACGGATTATCAGATAATCCAAAGTAGCTGAGATACATAAGTTAGGCAGGCAAGTCCATGAATGAAATACTGTATTAATAGTGAGCCTAAACTACCCAGTTAGCCAGATATTGTCAAAGACACTGTGCTTATTTTAAAGTGAGTTTTCAGTTTATTCGGCTTCTGCAAAGCTTATGTCTGAGGCATAATGGTGGTAATGAAACAATCTAAGATTTTATGCAAACATATTTAGTCGGTGGCGCGGTGCGCGACAAGTTACTTGGCCGCCCTGTAAAAGACCAAGATTGGGTGGTGGTAGGTGGCACCCCTGAACAAATGTTAGCCCAAGGTTATCAATCTGTTGGTGCTGACTTTCCGGTGTTCTTGCATCCCAAAACCAAAGAAGAATATGCCCTTGCGCGTATCGAGCGAAAAATTGGTGTGGGTTACACTGGTTTTAGTTGCGATGCTTCCAGTGAAGTCAGCCTAGAAGACGATTTAATGCGCCGCGACCTCACCATCAATGCGATAGCCATGGATGATCAAGGCAATATCATCGACCCTTACAACGGCCAACAAGATTTAAAAGATAAACTTTTACGCCATGTCTCAGATGCCTTTGTTGAAGATCCATTACGTGTTTTGCGGGTCGCTCGATTTGCAGCTCGTTACCACAACTTAGGCTTTAGCATAGCGCCAGAAACCCTGTCACTAATGCAAACCATAGTTGCGAATGACGAACTCACGGCTCTTAGCGCTGAACGTGTATGGCAAGAAACTGCGCGCAGCTTGATGGAAACTCATCCAGAAGTATATTTTGAAAACCTGAGAGCCTGCGGAGCACTAGCCGTTTGGTTCCCAGAATTAGATGTGCTTTGGGGTATCCCAAATCCACCCAAGTGGCATCCTGAAATTGACACTGGCATTCACACCATGATGGTATTGCAACAAGCGGTAAAGTTGTCAGATAAACTTAGCGTGCGTTTTGCTGCCTTAGTTCATGATTTAGGCAAAGGGGTGCCCCCAGAAGAAAACTGGCCCTCTCACCGAGGCCACGAAACGCTGGGTTTAGCGTTAGTCAACACACTTTGTGACCGGTTAAAAGCACCCAACGAGTGCCGCGAGCTGGGTTTAATGGTCAGTGAATATCACACTCATATTCACCAAGCTTTCGAACTCAAAGCCAGTACCATATTAGGCATGTTGAATCGCTGTGATGTATGGCGTAAACCACAAAGGTTTGCCGACCTTTTAGTCAGCTGTAAAGCGGATGCGAGAGGTAGAACAACCTTTGAAAACTGCGAATACAAAAACGCCGACTATATTTGGCAGGCTTATGAAGCGGCGGCAAAAGTCGACGTTAAAGCCATAGTTGCCAAAGGCTACCAAGGTAAAGCGATTAAACAACAAACTGAACAACAACGCATTAGTCTTATTCAAGCTTTTAAAAATACGTTTCAAAAATAAATATTTGGATGTTTTTTACCACTTTTATTAACCATTAACCCATTGAATTATTTATTTATTTATTTATTTATTTATTTATTTATTTATGGAGTAAAAAAAAGACCTTGAAAGTTCAATTTAGTTAGTGTAGTTTTCTTCGCCTGAATTATTTCACGGAACTGAAATGTCGTTATTCAGAAAAGAAGCAATCGCCCACCAAGGTGAACGATTAACAGGTGTAATCACACTAGCCCAGCCTTTATCTATCAAGCTAACTGTACTCATTTTAGTAACAGTTGCTATGGCAATTGTGGCGTTTATTTTTAGTGCTGAGTATTCCCGCAAAGAAACCGTACGTGGTTTTTTAATGCCTAATAAAGGCATGGTCAAAAGCTTTGCCAACCAAGGTGGCACTATCGAAAAACTTTGGGTGCAAGAAGGTGACAAGGTAAGCAAAGGCCAATCACTGGCCACTATCGTGATAAAACAAAACAATAGCCAAGGCATTGATTTAAGCACCCAATTAATTGCGCAATTGCATCAGCAAACACAGCTGCTAGATGATGAAATCAAACAACATCAACAACTTAGACAGCAAGAAATCGCCAATCTAGATGATCAATAACAAGCCCTAAAAAAGCAGCGCTGGGCACTTAAAAGTCAATACCAATTAGCCAACGAAAAGCTCACTATTTTAGAAGCGCAAAAAAAGCAATTAAAACAACTTAACCAACAAGGGTTTGTTACAAGCGTAGAAAAAGACCAGCAACAACAAGCACTGCTTGAAGCCAAACAAGAAAAACAAAATATTGCACGATTATTGTTACAACAAGAAAACGACTCAAACCAAGTGGCTTTTAACCAAACCAATATTCCCCAGCAATATGCATTGCGGATCAACAACCTTAAACGTCAACAAGCCGACCTCCAGCGACAATTAGCGCAAGTAAACAGTAATCACCAATATACAGTTACCGCCAGCAATAGCGGAATTGTCACCAGCATACAAGTTGTGGAAGGCGAAACACTCAGCGCAACGAAACCGTTACTGCATATTCTGCCCCAAGGCTCAGAGCTGATTGCCGAATTATTACTACCCACACGCTCAGCGGGTTTTGTGCAAGTAGGCAATACTACCCGTTTACGCTTTGATGCCTTTCCCTATCAACGTTTTGGTTTTATCGAAAGTCAAATAACCCGTATCGATCAGGCATTAATTAACCCAAACGAAATCCAATTGCCTATCGCCCTACAAGAGCCGGTTTACCGTTTGCGCGCCAAACTAAACCAACAGCAAATGTTAGCCTTCGGCAAAGCGTTCAATTTAAAAAGCGGTATGTTGTTTGAGGCCGATATTATGTTAGAGCAACGCACCTTAATCGAATGGTTACTTGAGCCTATATATAGCTTAAGAGGCAGAGTGAGTTAATTCATTAAAAGAATTTTTCTGATGAGGTGATGAATTAAAACCAATCACCTTTTTGGAAAATAGAGTGGCCGACTTTAGTCAACCTTTAGCGAGAACAACTAAAGTCAGCCGTATTAATCGTCAACTCATATTGAGTTGGCAAATTAACAACCCAACACTCTTTATTTAAAGAAAGGTTAGATATTTGGAGTATAACATTATGCGTGAATTAAACTTAAGTGAGATAAAAGAAGTAAATGGTGGGGTTGTACCACTTATTGGGGTTGCGGTTGCAATAGCTGGACATGCTGCAGCGCGCACTCTAGGTGCTTGGGTTATATCTAGAGTTGGGACTATAGTGGCTGTTTATAGTGCAGCAGAAGCATATGGCCCTAAACCTACAAAGAAAGACGACTAAAGAGAACAAGGAAAAGGATTTCCTTGATAACTTTAATTTTTTATTAGTATTAATACAAAGAGCAAAAAAAACTAATAGAAAATACCCATATTGTGACAAATTAAGGGGCGATGCGGATGAAGTATATAAACATACGTTATCTTAATACTGTTGTTCTCCGACCACTTAGATAGCTAAGTAATGTTGTAGATGTTGACTGTTTTCCCTTTTAACATCAGTTTAGTTTTCATTGCATTAACTAATGTTATTGAATTAATAAAGATAGAGGTGATAAAAATAATGTCTAGTATTCGCAAAACATATATATGGTATGCATTGGAGATATTAACTTTTTCATTTGCGCTCATGAGTGATGCTTTTTCCTATTGGATAAAGCTTATAATACTGTTTGGGATTGCAGGGTTACTTGCCTCCTTTTATTATAAATTACACAAACTAGAGGCTCTTAATTTACTTAATAAAAAATAGAGACGTTAAATATGACTAGAGTATTAAGAACATGTCCTAATTGTAACAATAAAAGTGTCGATATAGGTGAACTAAGCTCAGGTTCAACCTGTTTGAGTTGTAGGAAAACAATAGAAGTAAATCATTTTTATTCTTACAGCGTACCTATCTTTTTATGTACTATGGCGCTGCTATTCTTTAAATTTTCTCTTACTATTTTGGGTATTATATCCCTAGGTGGACTGTTGTTTTATAACAGCTCCCACGAACATTTGACAACACGATATTTTCCTTTAAAAAATTATGAATAAAAACTTTACCTGTGGTTTAAGAACTGATGAAAAATAACCTTATAACATTAACGCTAGTGGCAATTGGAATAGGAGCAAGTGTGTTTGGCATCCCCATAATGTGGATTATATTGCTCGTCGTGGTTGGCACATTGATTGATTTTGCATATTTTAGAAAAAAATGAGAATGGCTATCCTAAGAAGTAAAAAAAGGAAGTGTGTGTATTGCATATTCATTGCAAAAAATAATGTATTTAATTGTCAAACAGAAAGAGAAATACTATTGCTTATGGCATGCCTTTACCCAGCTATTTTTAATGAATGTCCGCAAATAGGTTTAAGTGATCAAATATTCAAATGATTTCCAGCCAAACCAATCTATTGAATTTTTCAATGGCACAATCAGTTCCGTTAATCTTACAATCTGAAATAGCTGAATGTGGTTTAGCATCCGTGGCAATGGTTGCTAGTTTTTATGGCCATACACTCGATATGCCTGCTATGCGCAAGCGTTTCTCTGCCAACTTAAAGGGCATGGATCTTCAACAATTAATCGATTTAGGTGACAGTTTAGGGTTAGCAAGTCGCGCCTTACAATGCCCTATGGATGAAATACACAAACTAGCAACACCGTGCATTTTACATTGGGATTTAAATCATTTTGTTGTGCTGACCCAAGTGTCAGGAAAAGGAAAGTCGGCAAAATTCTATGTAAATGATCCCGCAGTGGGTAAAATTACATTATCTGCTGAAGCCTTTAGTAAACACTTCACTGGAATTTGCCTCGAACTTACCCCAACTAGTAAGTTTGAAATAAAACAAGAACAAGCCCAAATGAAATTCACCCAATTGTGGAGTTCAATGTCAGGTTTAAAATCAGGGCTTATAAAGTTGGTAGGTTTATCTATCGTTTTACAACTGTTTGCTCTGATGGCGCCTTATTATATGCAATGGGTAGTCGACGAAGTACTGATTGGTTTTGATAAACCTTTGCTAACGGTACTCGCTATTGGTTTTGCCTTAATTTGTATTATTTCAGTGGTAACTAATGCGGTAAGAAGTTGGTTGATTTTGCGGCTATCTAGTCTACTTAATATGCAAATGGGTGTTAATTTACTCAGGCATTTATTACGTTTACCTATGAATTATTTTGAATCACGGCATATTGGTGACATTGTTTCTCGTTTTGGCTCATTGGGGCATATACGTGAGCGTATTACCACGGGTTTTGTTGAAACTCTTGTAGATGGAATAATGGCTATTACTGTTTTAATCATGATGGCTTTGTATTCCCTAAAATTGACTGCTGTGGTACTTGTTGCAATAGCGTTGTATACCATTGTGCGTTTAGCACTCTACCGTCCATTGCATCAAGCCACTGAAGAAATGATCCAAAGCTCAGCCAAAGAGCAATCAAATTTTTTAGAGAATATTCGTGGTATGCAAACCATAAAGCTTTTTGGCAATGAGTCCCAAAGGCAAAGCATATGGCAAAATCGTTATGCTGAAGTCATTAATAGCGAAATCCGTTTAGGCCGCTTAAATATTAGCTTTGATTCGTTTAATAAACTCTTATTTGGCTTAGAAAATGTATTAGTGATTTATTTTGCCGCAATTATGGTCATGGCAAATAGTTTAACCGTAGGTATGGTATTGGCGTTTATTGCCTATAAAGGTCAATTGACCAGCCGCTTTACTAATTTAATAGAACAAATTATCCAATTTAAAATGATGCGCTTACATTTAGATCGTATTGCTGATATTGCTTTAACAGAGCAAGAGGCTAACCGAGAAGGGGTAGTTTCAAACCGGGAAGACGACGAATCAAAAGGGCAATTAACCTTAGAAAATATCTGCTTTAGTTACAGCGATGATCAGGCTCCTATCTTAAACAATGTAAATTTACACTTGAATGGGGGCGACTCTATTGCCATAACGGGTCCATCGGGATCAGGTAAAACAACCTTAATGAAAATCATGTTGGGATTGCTTCAACCTTCATCAGGAAAAGTGTTATTGGACGGTAAAGATATTACGCACCTAGGACTTAAAAATTATCGTCGGAAAATAGCAGCAGTCATACAGGACGACACACTTTTAGCGGGTTCTATAGCGGATAATATTAGCTTTTTTGACCCACAACCCAATTATTTAAAAATTGAACAATGCGCACACATGGCGGCGATCCATGATGATATTAACAAAATGACCATGGGATATAACTCATTAGTGGGTGATATGGGCTCTAATTTATCAGGTGGTCAAGTGCAACGTTTATTGTTAGCGCGAGCGTTATACCAATCACCCTGTGTGTTATTTATGGATGAAGCCACCAGCCATTTAGACAAAGACAACGAAACAAAAATTAGTGAACAAATTCAACATTTACCCATGACACGCATTATGATTGCTCACAGGCAAGAAACGATTAACAAGGCACAGCACATTTACTCACTCAATGAAGGCACACTAATAAATCTAACTGAAATTGACTCAAAAACAGCTAGTTAAGATTGTATTGCCCCTATATTATTGATGCTTGCTAGTTAACTGCTATCTCAGAAAACAAATACAAACATCAAAGGACAAACACCACTATGCTCAGCTCAACCCAACTCGCCACTATGTTATCTCTGCAAGACGGCATGAACAAAAAAGTTAATCCTGACTGGCTTAACGCCGGTTATGCGTATTTACGTGCGGCCATGATTGAGTCAGTTGAAGGCATTGAGCATCACGGTTGGAAATGGTGGAAAGCCCAACAAAAAGATTTACCCCAGTTACAAATGGAACTGGTTGATATTTGGCACTTTGCCTTATCAGACATCATTATTGGTTTTAAAGGTGACATTCAACAATCAGCCAACACTATCGCCGAACAACTTGCTTCGAACCGCAGCCAAGTAACCTTTGATGGCAAAGACTATTTGTTTACTGAACAAGACATTCTCGACAACTTAGAACTCATGGCTGGCCTATGCGCTGCTAAACGTTTCGATGTGCCTTTATTTCTGAAAATAGTCGAACAAGCAGAAATGGACGCTGATGAATTGTATCGCCAATACGTAGGCAAAAACGTGTTGAACTTCTTCCGTCAAGATCATGGTTACAAAGCAGGCACTTACCAAAAAGTATGGAACGGCCGTGAGGATAATGAACATTTAGTTGATGTGTTAAACAGTCTTGATATTAGTCTAAGTGACTACAGCGATAAAGTGTATGCTGGCTTAAAACAGAGATACCCGACTGACTAACGGGTTGTAGTTTTCAAATATAGTAGTTTCAAAATAAAAGTTCCAAAATAAAATTTTAAGGAAATGTTATGCGCTCACTATCTACCCTTTGGTTAATGATATCTTTCAGTTTCATAACCGCCCCAATATTAGCCAATCCAGACAATAAGTCACCATCAAAGCGATTTACTGCTGAACGTGTATTCGATATGGAATACGCCAACGATCCTCAAGTGTCTCCTGACGGCAAAACCATTGTTTATGTGCGTCAAAGCATGGATCAGATGACCGATCAAGACGCCGGAAAATTATGGATATTAGATATTAAATCTGGCACAAACAGGCCATTAATCGCAGATAGAAATGCGTCTTCGCCGCGCTGGTCGCCTGATGGAAAAAGCCTAGTATTTAATAGCTCCCATGACGGTAAGCCGGAATTACGCAGAGTCTTTATCGATTCAGGTATGAGTTTTTCACTGGCTCAATTACATAAAGGTGCATCGGGCGTAGTGTGGTCACCTAATGGCAAACAACTAGCCTTTAGTATGTTTGTCGAGGCCGATAAACCCTCTTTTGCTAAACCTGTTAAACAACCCAAAGGGGCTAACTGGAATAAACCTTTTAATGTCATAGACGACATGACATTTCGCTTTGATGGGGCTGGTTATTTACAAGACGGTGCCAGTCAAATATTTACCATTCCAGTGAACGGTGGTACACCTAGGCAAGTCACCTTTGAAGACGCTGGCCTTGCATCTCCTCAGTGGTTGGGTAATAACACACTACTACTCACGGGAAATTTGGCGAAAGACAGAGATCTCGATCCTATCGAAAGTGAGATCTATACCCTAAATTTGGCCGATTTGAACATTGCTCCACTCACCACACGGGATGGGCCAGACCATTCCCCTGTTGTTTCGCCAAACGGCGAAACCATCGCTTTTCGTGGCTACGATGATAAAACACTGTCGTACCAGCAAGACGACCTATATTTAATTGATGCTGACGGTTCAAATGTTAGGCCATTAGCAGAGAAATTTGCCGGCAGCATAGGTCAAACTGTTTGGGCACCTAATGGTAAAAGCCTATTGGTGTTATCTGAAGATCATGGCGTCCTCAGCCTGTTCAATATTAGCTTAAAGGGCAAAGAGACTAAGGTTGTCACCAATATTGGTGGCACTTCCATTGGCCGACCCTACGCCGATGGCAGCTTTTCAGTGAGCAAAGGTAAAAAGCCGGTTATTGCTTTTACCGCAGGATTCAGCGATCGCCCAGCTGAAGTGGGTTTAGTTAGTCTAAATGGCAAAAACAAACAAATCTTAACCGCATTAAATGATGATGTATTGCCCTACCTTGAGATGTCGCCTATTCAAGAAATCAAAGTCAAATCGTCACACGACGGTCAAGAAATAGAAGCATGGGTCGCATTTCCACCTGATTTTAAAGCCGATGGCAGCTACCCCATGATCTTAGAAATACACGGTGGGCCATATGCTATGTACGGGCCCTTTTTCGCCAGTGAAATTCAACGTTATGCAGCCGAAGGTTATGTCACAGTGTGGGTTAACCCAAGAGGCTCTACTGGTTATGGTGAAGAGTTTGCACTGGCCATTGATTTAGCCTACCCAGGGTATGATTACGATGACTTAATGACGGTGGTAGACGAAGTGGTGGCCAAAAAATACGCAGACCCAGAGCGTTTATTTGTTACCGGCGGTTCAGGTGGCGGCATTTTAACGGCTTGGATCACCACTAAAACCCAACGTTTCGCTGCAGCCGCTTCTATAAAACCGGTCATCAACTGGATGACAATGGCATTAGCAGCTGATATTGGTCAATATGTGCGTAGGCACTGGGTACGTGCCGACCCTTGGGCAGACCCAGAAGCATTTCTTAAACGCTCGCCCATTCGTTATGTGGATAAAGTGAAAACCCCCACTCTGCTGATGGTAGGCGAAGAAGATTTCCGCACCCCAGCATGGGAAGCAGAGCAATATTACACAGCCTTAAAAATGTTAGAAGTCGATACGGCGTTAATACGTGTGCCCAGTGCACCGCATTATATTGCTTCTCGTCCTAGCCGCTTGATCAGCAAAACCGATAATATTATGGGTTGGTTTGCTAAATATGATCCTGCTAAGAAAAAAAGCACTGAAGCGAAAGCGGAGGGTGCTAGTCAGTAACTGTTATTCAGGCACAGCTTGATGCTGTGCCTGAAAATTATCTCTTTAAGTTGAATCCTTCCATACAAGTGACTCTTTTTATAAAGCTCAGCTAACCCCTTTTGTCGGCAAAGCCGATTCTTTTGATTTTCCCCTCGCATTTATGTTCGCCAATTATTTTTGATATTTCGTAGGTCAATTTGCAGGGATGCAAATTGAGTCGCAGAGTGCCGGGAGCACATTGTGACGACCTGCTAAATATCAAAAATAATTGGATGAAGAACATAGTCTGGCGAGCGGCCTTTTTTGCCTACTTTTTTTGGCTGTAGAAAAAAAGTGGGTCGTTTGGCAAGGATGCCAATCGAAAAACAGCATGGATGCTGGTAAGCGTCAGCGCATGCTTTAATGCTGCGAAAAATATAAAAATCTCGCTACGCGCCTTCATCCGTGAAGGTTTTTGTCTCGAATCCCTTCGAGCCAGATACTCTTTTACAACAGCGAAAAAGAGTATCCAGAAAACGCCGCTCGCTACTAAAGTTTTTAACCGCACAAAAAGGCTTATTTTAGCGTCGTTATAAATGTATCCCTCCAACTTCCACTCAAATTGCATCCTTGCCATTTGCCCCTAAAATAAGCCTTTTTGTGCTGAAACTTTAAATGCGTAAGAGCAGTGGCGGAGCCACCAAAGCGGTTATCGGCAAAGCCGATTGTTTTGCATTCCTAAAATGTGTTTTCTTATAATTTATATCAACCGCTCTGACCCTATCGATTTTCCCAAACTACCTCACAATTTTTTTTGTCCGTTTTTCGCTCAAATATTTGAAAGCATTTTCAGATAGCCAAAAATACTAATTGAGCCTCAAAAGCGAAAATAGTTAGAAGACGATGTGGATCAACAGGATCTCCGGCTACCCGATTATATTCAGCTCTCGAAGAACGCTCTGATCTCGGTAGATAACACTGTTGGGGCCTCTTCAATCACAAGTTTGGAACCTTCTATTTTACTTTGAAGTAAATAAGCCTGCTTGCACGGTATCCATTGGTCTTCTTCACCCCATAATATGAGAACTGGCGCATTTACCTCGTTAAATTTTTCTTGAAATTGATCAGTAAAAATTGAGTCGGCTTGGGCAATTTGTCTATAAAATGCTGATTTCCCCTGCTCTCCGCTCCATGGTGCTAAAATTCCATCGATTGTTTCTTGATCAAGTTTTTGGTGTGCTGCTGTTTTTACATAAGCTTCAACTATTGCAGAATGAATGTAATCGGGCACGCCAGAAAAAGCACTTTCATGTTTTTCGATATGCTTAAAGAATGGCGATCCCCAGGGAGACAATGCAACAGGGTCAATGACAACAATCTTTTTATAGCTACGCTTATCTAAGATATGATTTCTCAACACTGTCGTGCCACCGAAATCATGACCGACAATAAAAGGCGAGTCCAATTCCCAGTGTTCAATTAAAGCGTCTAGTAACTTATTCTGTATTCCAAGAGAAACATCCGCTTCACTTTTATCTGATTCTCCATACCCAAGCAGATCAAAGTAGTAAACCTTATAATGACAGGCCAAGTCATGAATCAAATGCCTCAAGTTGAAAGACGACCAAGGTGTACCATGTACCAAAATTAGAGGCTCTCCCTCACCTTTAATACCGTACTTAACTTCCCGCCCTTGATATTGAAATGTTTTTGCGAGACTCCAATTGCTCAATTTAAACTCCTTGAATATAACGCTTTATTTTTCGTTGTAGTAACTTATGTACGCCCAGCATGAGCATGAACTATGTTTCTCTTTACGATGGGTGCCTAGTTAGCGCTCAGACTCTGCCACAAGATACTTTAAAGGAATACGGCCCCTTTATCCCGTTTTGCATTCCTACAATGTGTTTTCTTGTAATTTATATCAACCGCTCTGACCCTATCGATTCACCCTATCGATTCATACAATATTAAAAGCACGCTGCGCGCCATCGACTGTGATGGTTATTGTCTAGAATCCTTTCGAGCCAGTTACTTTTTCTTCTACAGCTAAGAATAAAGTAACCAAAAAGAAGCCGCCGCTACTAAAGTTTTTAACCGCAAAAAATGGCTTATCCTAGGGTGAAACTGGATTCTTTAGAAGCACGGCTTCGCCCAGTTGAACATCTCGACAAGGAAGTCGAGATTGGGTTCATATCATCATGGAAGTGCCAGTGACCAATACAAATTATGTACACTACTCAAATGACTTCCCTGTCATTTGCCCTAAGAATAAGCCATTTTTTGCTGAAACTTTAAAGGCGGAAAAGCAGTGGCGGAGCCACCAGCGATGAAATTGGCATGGTCGATTTATTTGCCTTCTTAAGATGGGGTGATTTATTAATGACGATTAAAAATCGATATCAATAGGTCAGCAACGTCACACCTGTTGCCATAAAATGAAACAAATAAACCAACGTAATTGGTTAACACCTTACTAGATAAAAGTAGTTATGCTTTGTTGTCAGTAGAGGAGAGCTCACGATCTGTCTCAACTAACACTTCAATTTCCTATTGGATTTCAATAATGTCTTCTTCCTGCAAATCTTTCATAAATGCACTGGGTAATACATTTACTCCTATCTTTTCCCCTAATTTGACAATAAAAGGTAAAGTGATGGGTGAAAATGGCAGCACTGCGAGTACACCTAACCCTAGACCACGAATGACATCTACAAATTGTCTATGGGCTTCTTGCATTTCTAGCTTACTGGCTTGGCCTTTGATGAATCGTTTATAGGTCACTAGCATAACCTTTGTCTCACGGCTTTCCTGAGCCAGACTGTGCTTAACCGCTAACAAACTCTGTTTGAGAGGAATGAGCGCCTTGTGTTTTATCACAGAGTTTTGGCGCTTGATAGATTGGGTCACTCTAATAATATGGTGCTTCAAAACGCGCTACCTTTGACATTGCATTAATTGATTATGGTGTATTGCGGGATCATTTAATAGTAACCTGATCAAATGCTTAATAAGGTAAAAATGGAGCATGTGGTGAATTATTACCTAGTTGTTGCGGGTTGTTTAAGCGGGATGGCGGCTTTAATGCATATTGGTTGCATTGTCTTCGGTGCACCCTGGTATCGCTTTTTTGGCGCTGGCGAACAAATGGCCAGTATGGCTGAACAAGGAATGATCAAGCCTACTATCATTACCTCAGTTATTGTTGTTGTGTTATCTCTGTGGTCGCTTTACGCATTTTCTGCTGCTGGAATAATAGGGCGTTTACCCCTTATGCGCTTGGCTTTGATTGTTATCACAGCTATATATCTTATACGCGGTCTTGCAGGGTTTTATTTTGTTTCTAGCCCCCTAGGACGAAGTCCTGAGTTTTGGGTTTGGAGTTCTGTGATTTGTTTAATTATTGCTATGGTGCATGTGATTGGATTACGGCAACAATGGAATACGTTATAAACCAGTGTACTCAGCTTGTCGTGATGAAGAGCTTGTTTACCCGCAACGCATATCATTAATCTAACGTCTACATTCAGTCATTGACGCGCCTCGAATTGAAACGCCCGAGTCGTTCTGAAACGCGCATTTTGAGGTGATATGGGTATATAATCATCACACTTAAAAATTGAAGAAGTAGCAAGACCTTGCGGTTTTGACGACCCTAGGCAGTTTCGTCGCTGTGGGCCAGACACCACAACAGCCCTGCTTCAGTATTTCACCAAGAGATCTCTTAATAATGCGTTATATGCTTTTACTGTTAGCACTACTGTGCACACTTGTTTTTACTTTTCCTGTTTCGGCACAAACCAAACCTGAGTTGCAACAGCAGCTACTGAATATGGCCCAGCAAAGCCAACAAATACAAACAAGACAAAAAAGTAACGCCACTGAAGTATTAAAAAACATGGCAACTAAAATCACCCAATTACACACTCAAACTCTGAATCAAATTGTCCAGCTGCAAGGTTGGCCGAGCAAAGAACAAGTCACAGAGGCAGGTGTAAAAGCCGCTTTTAGGTTAGTTAATCATTCAAATAATTTAAGCTTTCAGCAAAATATGCTGCCCTTTATTATTCAATCTTATATGGATAAGCAAGGTCTAAGTGGTGAAGCAGTGGCGATTTTTACTGATAAGGTGTCCATCGCTCAAGGTAAAAATCAAGTTTTTGGTACACAAGCAAATGTAATAGGCGGCAAATTAGTGTTTTTCAAAATTGAAAATGAAGACAGCGTAGATCAACTAAGATCCCAAATGGGTATGCTACCTTTGACTGAATATAAGAAATCTTTAGAGATCTTATATGGTGTTAAAGAATAATGTTAGGCTCAGATAACAGCTAAGACCATTTTTTACCTTACAGTAGGAGACTCTCATTTTGAAAATAGAAGGGGCAATTAAGAACTATACGGGTAAAGATCTTGCAAAAACATTCAAACAGTTGCAGCCATCACCAGAGCGCACATCGGCGTTAATCACCCAAGACTTTAATAGGTTAATGTCTGATGGTTATGTGATAATTGAAAACCTCATTACCCCTAGTCAATGCGCTCAAATCAAAGACGAATGTATGCCTTTAATGAGCCACACGGGTAGAAATAATTTTGAGGGTGAAAAAACCCAAAGAATATACAATGTTTTGGGCAAGACAAGGTGTATAGATAGGTTAGCAGACCACCCTAGAATACTTGGATTAATGGATTTATTGTTTAGACCAAATTATCTACTGAGCCAAAGTCAGGTGATTAATATCTTACCCGGAGAAAGCCAACAAGCATTTCATTTTGATGATTCGTTTTATCAAATCCCTCGACCAAGACCTGCCTTAGGCGCTGCGAGTATTTGGGCTATCGATGCTTTTACCGAAGAAAATGGTGCTACCGTTGTTGTTCCTAAGAGCCATGAATGGGACGGTCAGCAAGTGCCAACTACCGAAAAAACCATCAAAGCAATCATGCCTGCTGGCTCGGTGATATTTTTCCTTGGTACAACTTGGCATTCAGGAGGCGCAAATCAATCAAACGCCCCAAGACTTGCTGTTACTCATCAATATTGCGAAGCTTTTATGCGCCAACAAGAAAACTACTTGTTAGAGTTAGACAAAGATATTGTACGTGCGTTGTCTCCAGAGTTACGCTCTTTGGTTGGTTATTCAATTTATCCTCCTTTTATGGGTATGGTAAATGGCAAACACCCTCTTCGACTTCTCGATGAATAAATCTAGAAGATGGTTTATTCTATTTTCAAGCTTTAAAACTTGGCATAAAACTGGGGAGTTATTTTGATCATTATAGAAACGATAAGAGCTATAGTCTTCGGTGCGTTACCTATTGCCTGCTTTACGTTTTTGACTGTGCAATGGTCGATCGTCAGTGGGCGGTTGCCCAGATTTTCAGACGTTAAAGATCTGCAAGCTCAATTCAAAAAGAAACGTGATGAAATCAAACAAGCCAAAAAACTCGCTAAGCAAAATAAGCAGTTCGAAGAAACAAAAATAGAACAAGAGCATCAAGAAAATGAACCGTTTTTTCACAAACGAAAAGGCGGTGATTTACTGTATAACAAGCTGTTATTCTTCGGAGGCGGCTTCTACGGCACCATGGCTCTATTTACCTATATGATTATTGAAGTTGTCGAAATACTGGCATTTTTCGGCAAAATAATTGATGTAACCCATTGGCAATTCACCTTCAGCATTCAGTTCCTGGTTGACCTGTTTGTCAATTCCATCATGAATATCGTTGCGGCTTTTATTTGGTTTCAAACATTACCTAAATATGTCGATGTGAATAACGGCTTTATCTGGATAGCCGCTGCTTACCTTGGCTATTTAGGCGGGGTACATTTTACCCAATTAAAAGGTGATGAGGCTTGGCAGTTTTTATCCACAGGCTTGCAAAAAATCAAATACAAACTAGGAAAAAAAAGACCTAAGCTTCGTTCTTAATTTTCAACTATATAGTCTACGATTTTTTCTAAACGCGGATCACTGGGGTCTGATGTACGTGTGCTGCCAACAATGTGCCCAGATTTATCTATAAATACCGTAGTGGGCGTGCCGTTCACATTAAATAAGTTTCTAGCCATATCAGTACCATTGACCAGGGTTTTAAAACTCATGCCTCTGCCCTCTAACTCTTTTTGTGGAGTGGCTCCTTCGTCTTCTCTGATGCTTACGGCAATCATTTGCAAGCCATCAGCTTGATACTTTTGATAAAGCCGATCTAAGCCGGGTTGCAGCTTTTTACAATATGGACACCAAGTCGCCCAAAAATGGATCACCAGTGGGTTGCCCAGAAAATTCGACGACTTAACTAACAGCCCTTCCTCATTGTATAGCTGCCATTGTGACATCAAAGGTAACTCGTCTGTTTCTGGCGCTACTTGGGCAAAAGTCAGAGTTGTAAAAAAGATAAGCGTAAAAAACGTAATAATCCGTAACATAGCAGTAGTTCCAATCTATGGGGTTACAGACTAAAAAGCGTAAACAAACAATATCTTTCAGAGTAATTTCTTTGCGCAGAATAGACATGTCTAACCAAATAACCCTAGGTCAATCAAATGTCTAAATGGAGATGCCGTCTTTGGCAGAATCTAAGCAGTTTTTGAAAAACGATTATGCTCATTAAGAAATAAACTAAAAAATTGTGCAAGGTTCGATAATCAGCAATAGGTTTTCTTTGTATCAGATCATCAAATTTGTTAATTTAGCGCTCTTATTCGTATTTAAAATTAGTCAATAATCTAAACGTGAACTTTCTTTTTCTCCTTCTAAGCCAAGTGATTATCTTTCCTTCGCAGCCCAACATAAAACTTAAAGTGGTTGGTCAAGCTGCTGGTAATCCCAATTGGGCATTTTTTGCTCCACACGAAAACGAAAACGTGGTGAATGATTATGTCACCCAACAAATCATTGAACGTGGTGGGGTGTTTGTCATATTGCGCCAAGACGGCAAACGTTTGTTACGCTTCGACATTGACCCTTTTGAAGTCAAACTTGACCCCAATCGTATTTTTACGAAGCAAGGCAGGCGCAATAACATCATCAAACACAACCCTAAATTACGCACGAATACGTATGTGTTTCACAGAGCGATGCGCCTTTCAGCTGCGTTGTCTGAACTCATTATCAGCCACTTAGGTGGCACGGACCCATCACGACAATGGGTCGCTATACACAACAATACTCAAGGATATTTGGGAGACAATAAACAAGGCATTGGTAATGTCTCTATTACGCAGTACCAACAAAAACTAGCCAATGGCGACTCGTCTATCATTGCTGTGAGCAAACAACACAGAGATGAAGACAATTTATTTTTTGTCACCGAATTTCAAGATTTTAATGCCTTAAAGCAAAATGGCTGGAATGCGGTATTACAACATCCTCAAGTAGTGACTGACCCATCTGAAGACGATGGGTCTTTATCGGTTTACGCGCAAAAATTGGGTATTCGATACATCAATATTGAAGCAGAACGTTCAACCAATAACTTTGGTGAAAACCACTTAATCGAACAAAAACAGATGTTAGATTTTATTTTAAAGCGTTTATATAGCAATAACACCCATATCAACTTGAGTGACTAACCACAGGGTTACCTTGTTCTTCTTTGACTAAAGATATACTCCTTCGCAGCTGCTCATTTTTATACATTCACTGCTTATAAACCAAGCCCCCCTTCATCACAAATTCAACGGTTTCAAGTACAGTAATATCCTTAAGAGGGTTAGTGCTAACTGCCACAATATCCGCATATTTACCTTTGTTGATACTGCCCACATCTTTTTGCCAATTGAGCAAATCAGCTGAATTAATAGTGGCAGCTTGAATGGCTTGTAAAGGCGTCATACCAAATTTAACCATACGCGAAAACTGCTTGCCGTTATCTCCATGGGGATAAACAGCTGCGTCAGAGCCAAACACCATTTTTGCACCTGCTTTGACTGCCATGCTAAAACTTTCACGCTGGCGTGTGCCCACTTCTCGCTCTTTGTTTATGTTTTCTTCTGGCACACCGTTTTCAGCACCTTTGGACAGCGTATATTCGGTGTTGTAGATATCCATAGAAAAACTGGTACCCATTTTTTTAGCTAACTTAATGGTTTCTTTATCTAAGAAGCTAGCGTGTTCGATTGAATCCACCCCTGCCTGAATGGCAAATTTAATGCCTTCGGTGCCATGCGCATGGGCAGCAACGATTTTTCCATGGGTGTGTGCTTCATCAACTATGGCCTGCATTTCTTCGAGCGTGTATTGGCGCATACCCACTTTTGTGCCTTTAGAAAACACCCCACCTGTGGCACAAAACTTAATTAAATCAACACCATACTTAACGTTCTTGCGCACCATTTCACGCACAGCCCAAGGGCCATCAGCCACACCGTCGGCTTTAGATTTAAACGAATGATTAAGAGAGTTATTGTCACAATGCCCACCGGTTATACCTAAAGCAGGCCCTGATGCGGCTATCCTTGGCCCTGGCACTTCGCCAGCGTTAATAGAATTACGTAATGCCACATCCATATAGTCAGGCGACCCTACATCTCTGACAACAGTAAAACCTGCCATCAAGGTTTTTTCAGCGTTGACTACACCACCAATCACCGCGCGGTGTGGTGATTGAAACAAACCAGCAAAGAAGTTTTTATCCAAATACCCCATAAGATGAGTATGCATATCCATAAAACCTGGCAGGATGTATTGCTTACTCAAGTCAATCACAGTTGCACCATCAGGTATGGCTGCACTTGCCGATTGAATACTGCTGATACGTTCATCATCGATGAAAATCAGTCGGTTCTACTGCCACTTTCCTGACTGCACATCTAAAACGTAGCCGGCTTTAATAACAGTTGTCGCTGCTTGGATATCAGTACATAACAATAATACTAGCGGTATGAGGTGACGAATAAATGAAAACCGAGTCATAAACCATTCCTAAAAGTGAGATTAACTTAGTACTCACTCATTGTGCCTAGGCTTTCATACCAATTCCACTATTGCATTTTTTTGTGTCATTTCACGCCGAAAAAAGGTTTCAACAATCGGCTTTTGCACACTATCTCATAACCCAGCCAACAGCCTAAAAACGTACCAAATACTAATAGTAAAGCTTCAATTCCAATAGGCAAATGCCACCTTGATAAATACACCGCAAAGATAACAATCAAAGTTTGATGCAAAATATACCAAGGTAAAATAGCCTGATTAGCGTAACGTATAAATCCATTCGAAAACTGTAGATAACGCCCAGCGTAGCCAATAACTGCCAATATCCAAGCCCAATGATTAATGCTTATTAAGATATTGTGGGTAAACTGAATAAGCCATAACTCGTCCAATTCTTGCCCTACATTCAGCCAGCCTTGCCTGTCCATTAACAGCCATACGTAACCTATCAACGCCAGTATCAACAAAACTCTGCGACAGTCCACTAGTCGCTGCCACAAGTGTGGTACACGTGGCAGCATAAACCCCGCTACAAACACCCAAAAGTAGTGGGCGTGATTGAACCAATCGTCTACCAATGCATGGGTTACCGGGAAGTCTTTACTTAAAAGTAAACGAATAACAGCAGTCCCTAACAACAAAATAACTAAAGCCAACCAAGCAGGAGTTTTGCTGGTTATTTTGTATTTGCATACCCTTGCAAATAGTGGATAAATCAATAGCAGTAAAATGCTGTAGCACCACAAGTACGGCAAAAACCATAGATGATTCCAAGTTAACAGACCAATAGGGCTTTGTTTCTGTGGAGCCAATTGTGTATTGATATCCAAATATTGTTGCATGAAAACAACATACCCATCCGTAAAACCATAAAATTGCTTTAACTCATAAAACAACTGAGGAGGCACCACAACAATCATGGCAAAAACTAAGGGGACCAATAACCGTTTCGAGCGTATTTTGACTAAACTAAAAGCACTAAATTTGTCACGGCTCATCACTAAAGACATGGCCATTGCAGAAATAAAAAATAACAAAGACATGCGCCAAGGATTAGTTAACAACATCACATTCTGCAACCACACACTTTGCTCAGTACTTTTAATATGCCAGCCCCAATCTGCCACGTAATACATACCCACGTGATATAGGATTAACACAATAAATGCCAAGGTTCGCAACCAATCGATGTCATAACGTCTTTGATCTATTACTTGAGTCATATTTCCCTCTGAGGTTAAATAATCGATTAGATGATGAAGATGAGTTAACAGGTTTGATAGGGTCAAACGACCAATAGTGACAAAATGAGGACAAGCGGTGGATAACAGGGATAAAAACAAATGACATGGTTTGAACGTTTTGAGCAGCATAAAGCTCGCTACATTTATTTATTGCTGATCGCCTATTTTTTAATTAACAGCACAATAAACGCAACCTCTGTTTGGATGGAAGAAACCCGAGATGGCGTCGCAAACTTTCATATTATAGAGCCCTTTGTGTGGGAGTATTCCAGAGCCATAAGCGTATTGATATTACTACCTTTTCTGGCCATGTTTTGGCAACGCACTCCGTTAAAGCTCACTCAGGTTAAAAGCCAACTCGGCAAACACTTAGTTGCGTCACTGCTGTTTTCGATATTACATGTGGGCATCATGGTCTCGTTAAGAGAAATCGCCTACTGGACTGCCGATAGTAATTACGACTTTGGGCCAATCTTGCGTGAATTCATTTACGAATACCGTAAAGATGTGTGGGGATATGCGTTTTTCTTACTTTCTTATCAACTCTATCAATTCGTATACAGTCGCCTCAAAGGCGAAGCCAATCTGATAGACGCCGAACCAGAACAACAAGCAACAACTCAAGTACCTGACCATCTACTAGTCAAAAAACTCGACCGAGAATTTTTAGTCAAAGTACAGAACATCGAATGGATGGAATCAGCAGGCAACTACGTTAATTTACACAGCGATGGTCGCATCTACCCGTTGCGCTCTACGTTAGCCGACTTAACTAAACGACTGGCTGAAAAAGGTTTCTGCCGTACTCACCGTTCTTATGCGGTTAATTTTGCAGCCATAGATCACATTAGTTACCAGCCAAGTGGTGATGGCGAGATTAGTTTAAAAAATGGCAGCGTAGTGGCCTTATCAAGACGCTATAAGGAAGAGTTTAAACAAAGGCTAGAATGACCTAGTGTTTATACCCATTCTTCCTAATTATTCTGTGTCGCATTAATATTAGGCTTAAAACAAACAACAACCATAACAACCCAATACTGCCACCACCGTTACTGTTTTGTGGCACTTCAGCAACTATTGGTTTGGAATTCAGATCGTTAGGATCGGTGCCAGCTTGGAACTCTATAAGGTTACTGCTGCCATCATTATCCGCATCTTGTTGGGCGTCGCTAGCATCAAGTGGATTTAAATTGTTAGCCGTTTCATAGGTATCAGGTAAATTGTCATTATCGTCGTCGGTATCTGCATTATTGCCGGTGCCATCATTATCAGTATCAACACTTTCTGTTGCATCCAATGGAAAGGCGTCATCAATATTATTGACTAAGTCACCATCTGAATCATGCTCTCCATCTAATCTAAATTCATCTTGTGGTAACCCAGCAAACACTAAGCTTACAGGTTGATTTAGGCCACCAGCGCCTGTTTCTATAAAGACACTTAAGAAGACACCCGATGCGCCATCATATTTGAGCACTTGATCAGTATCACCGCTACAGATATAAATATTGCCATCAGGCCCTATGCTTAAACAGCTGGGTTGACCTAGCCCGCCACTACCCGCACTAATAATCTTGCGCACAAAGTTACCGCTGCTATCAAACTGACTCAGGTCTTTGCTGCCCGCATTGGTCACATAGATATTGCCGTCGCTGTCAACGGCTAAGTGCTCTGGTTTATTAATACCTTGGCTACTGAAGACTTGTGGTGCAGCCGTTAAATTATCCACGCTAAGCGCCAATAACCTATTGGTATTTCTTTCGGCGATGATAAGCCTGTTATCGTTTAGTATTACAAAATCTCGCCAAACATTTGAATCATTGGTGGAATCACCAAACAAATTACCCGTTGCAGATAAACTAAAGGTTTGAACATTACTGGTGCCTAAACCATTGTTAACCAGTAACTTAGTCTCATCTTGAAAGGCCAAATGTGCAGGGAAATTGGTACTCAGTTCGCTACGATCAATTACCGTTCTAATTGAATTAGTTTGTCGGTCAAAAGCCAGTACGTCGCTAAAGGCAATAAAATGTAGTTGCTGAGCATTCGATAAAATCGCATCCGAACGAAATGAAAAGCCACCTGCCGGCACGTCTAATAAACTCGCTATAAAGGTGCCAGTTTGACTGTTATATCGCAAAATATTGTCGCTACCGGCACTCACCACCCAAGCTTCGGTGTTAACTAAAAGAGTCGGTTGAAAGTAATCAGGCACACCGTCATTGTCATCGTCAAGATCTGCTCGGTCACCTAAGCTATCTTGGTCATTATCTTTGGTTTCTTGAAAATCGTTGTCTAGCTGATCTGAATTCGCCCCTACTCCATCAGCATCGACATCCACTGTTTCTGTTGGGTCGAGAGGCAAAGCATCGGCAAAGTCGTCGGTACCGTCATTATCATCATCCTCATCAGCATTATTGCCAATGCCATCCATATCACTGTCTAATTGTTCGTTAAAATCCTCTGGAAAAGCATCTTGATTGTCGCCGACTCCGTCCAAATCTGAGTCTAAAAACTCAGTTGGATCAAATGGAAATACATCAATGTCATCAAATACAGTGTCACCGTCGAGGTCAGTGACACTTGGCAAAAGCGAGGGTACTTCTGTTTCACTTATTGCTACTCGAAGTGCCGCATTTGTAGGTGTAAAGTTGTTCATCGTTGCAGCATTATTCGCCACAAACACATCACCACAAGACACCGATGCACAAATAATGTCTGGATTAGAAAAAATCGCTAACCCATAGTCACGATTGATATCACCGGTGCCAATTGAACTCATCATAGTATTAAACTTGCCTCGCACAACCAACGCACCGGCCGCAGACTCTGCACCTTGGGAATTACCATTTACCCGCTGATGCCCTGCCCCAAAGTTATGCCCAATTTCGTGGGTAAAGGTATCAAGACAATTTGAACCACCGCTAATACCTACATTGCTTACGTTAACCAAATAGTCGACGTCAGGATTGGGGAACATAGCAATGCCGCACACTTCCCGTTCATTTAGATCATGGGTACGGATCATAGACACCACATCAGCTCCAAAGGTATCTCTCAGACTAGCCACATTTGCCAACGATGGCTCGGTACTGGTACTTGAACTGTCATCTAATGCATCACGCAACTGATTGAGCGCAACTATGCTTGACGGGTTGGGATAATCAACAAACTGACTATGTACAAGGCGTAAACGCATATTGATACCGCTATCAAAAAACGTCTGGTTGGCTTTGAAAACGACATATTCCATTAACGTTTGGGTCATGTCTCCGGGGAAGGTATCGACTATGTTCTGAGTAAACAAAAGCATGAGGTCGACTACAACTAGTTCATCTTTTATAGCCTCTTGATTCAGGCTTTTTCCAAATGCTTTAGAAGCGGTTAGCTCTCCCACCACATCATTTTCATAAAGACCCGGCGTTAAGCCAGATAATCCTAAATCCACAGCAAACACTTTTTCACCACGCTGTTCTATCAACAAATGTTGCCCGTTACCAAATAACTCACCAAAACCACTACTTTGACCTTGGGTATAAATGAGTTTCCAATCTTTATTATCTGTCTTAAATGACGACGAAAATGAGCGTGTTCCAGACTTATTTTGCACAACCTTATCGACACCAATATCGATAGACGCTTGGCGTAAATTAAGTGCAAAACGGTAATTGACTGCGCCTGATTTTTTCGACAATAAGGTTTTACGTGAAGTCGACACTTTTTGAATTGAGTGAGCTTTGATCGTTTTTAAATGAGCAGGCACTGAGGCAGAGGTGTCTGTGGCTTGTGCAAATTTAGGCGTTAAACAAAAAATAAATCCAAGCAGAGTAATTAAACGGATAGGACTAAACATAAAAGATTCTTTTCACGTCATAAATTTTGAAGTTTCAAGAGTAAAGGTCGCACCTTGTTTATGCAAGAACACCGAACAAATAGGACTCAATGCTCCCTTTAGGGATGTAAAAGGTGGTTGCCATGCAACCACCTTTTGAGTTTAGACATCGAATTAAATACTGCCTCTAATATGCTGTTTAACATCCTGCATATAAAATGTAAACAAAGCTTGATGCAAGTCTTTACTCAAAGGCGGTAAACTAGCCACACTGGCATTTTGTTGCACTTGTTGAGCAGAGCTTGAACCAGCAATGACAGTGGTGACTTCTGGGTGATCTATGATCCACCTAAGTGCTAATTGAGACAACGCAATGTCATTTGGCACCAATGATTTTAACGTTTCTGCCAACTGCACGCCTTTTTCATAAGGTAAGCCCGAAAAGGTTTCGCCTACATTGAAAAACTTGCCATCTTTGTTGAAGTTTCTGTGGTCGTTTTCACTAAAGTTAGCTTGTAGTCCAAATTTACCACTCAATAATCCGCTTGCTAGTGGCAGTCTGACAATAATGCCTACATCTGTAGACTTTGCTTTTGGCAGTAATTGTTGAATAGCATCTTGGCGAAAGATATTAAAAATAATCTGTACAGACGTCAGCCCAGGTTTGTCTATACACAGCAAACCTTCTTCAATGGTTTCAACACTTGCACCATAGTGTTTGATAAGTCCTTGCGAACGACAATCTTCTAGAATATTCCAAATATTATCTTGTTGTAATTCTTTAGGCGGCACGCAGTGCAATTGGACTAAATCTAAGCTGTCGACTTGCAATCGAGTTAACGACGCTTCAATACTTCTCATAACGTTGACGGCGCTATAACCGTCTGGATAAAGAGAGCCGTCACGCCCTACCTTTGATGCCAAAACTCTAGGTTTCAAGTGTTGTTGAGTCCAATCACCTATAGCTTGTTCACTTTTACCCGCACCATATACATCGGCGGTGTCCCAAAAGGTAATACCATTACTGTCAGCTGCTTGTAATATTTCTTGAGTGTTTTCGACCCCTGATGGACCAAAATCTCCGCCTAATTGCCAACACCCCAATCCGATAACGGAGGCGCTTAAATTACTTTTGCCTAAGGTTCTTTTTTCCATTGTCATACCTACTTTTCTGAGGTTAAGGAGAAGCTCATATCAGTATAATTACATTGCCTAACTGTTCATTTTACGTTTTGTAGTTTAGCAATAACGAAACATCGTGAAGCAAGGTTTGCAAGTCTATGAATATGTTAACTTATTGCAAAACTGCTAATTGAATAATGTATTTTAAACTTTGTATGAGGTCACTTAAGTGATGAGATCTGTTTTTGTTGTAATCTTGATGTTAAATTTTTTAGTCCTTGCAGGCGTCGCGTCTGCCAAATCGGCTTTTAATGGCGAGGATGGTTATCGCTTATGGATGAAATACGATGGCTTAAATAACAGTCAAAAAAGCCAACAGTACAAAGGTTATCTGCAACATATAGATCTTAGAAGTAAGTCAAAAACAGCGGATATTATTCAACAAGAATTACAACTCGCAGCAACGGGTTTATTGAATATCCAACCTACATTCAAATCATCTAAAGCCAAACTAGTGATAGCCTCAAAAAGTCAGTTACAAGATACTGAACATTGGTTATTGCCTTCTCTTAAAAAGGTAGGTGATGAAGGCTATGTGATCAATAACCATGATGGCGCGATATTTATCAGCGCGAATACAGATATTGGTTTGTTGTATGGCACCTTTCACTTTATTCGTTTAATGCAAAAATTGCAGGCTATCGACTCTCTTTCTATAGTGCAAACCCCTAAAGTCAAACTACGCATGTTAAATCATTGGGATGACTTGAACCGTCATACCGAGAGGGGTTATGCAGGCCAATCTATTTTTGATTGGCATAAACTGCCAGATTATAAAGAACAACGTTATTATGACTATGCACGGGCAAACGCATCTATTGGCATCAATGGCATTGTGCCGATTAATGTTAATTCAGACTCGTTAATTTTAACCCCAAAATACCTAGAAAAAGTCAAAGCCCTTGCTGATATATTTAGACCTTACGGGATCAAAGTTTACCTGAGTTTGAAGTTTAGCTCGCCACAACAACTCGATGGTTTAAGCACCTCAGATCCTTTAAACAAAGAAGTACAACAATGGAGGCAACAAAAAAACCAACCAAATTTATCGTCTCATTCCTGATTTTGGGGGCTACTTAGTTAAAGCCAACTCTGAAGGACAACCAGGTCCAGGCGACTATGGCCGTACCCATGCCGAAGGCGCTAATATGCTAGCCAAAACCTTGCAGCCACATGGTGGCGTGGTGTTATGGCGAGCCTTTGTTTATAGCCATAATTCAGACACTGAACGCAGTTTACAAGCCTATGACGAATTTGTGCCTTTAGACGGTGAGTTTGCCGAAAATGTGAGCATCCAAGTTAAAAACGGGCCTATCGATTTTCAACCCCGCGAACCCTTTAGTCCACTGTTTGGTGCTACGCCTAAAACATCTTTGGCAATGGAGTTTCAAATGACCCAAGAATACCTTGGGTTTAGCACCCACTTAGCCTATTTAGGCACCATGTTTAAAGAAACTCTTAACGCAGATACTCATGTTCTGGGTAAAGGCTCTACGGTCGCTAAAGTGATTGATGGAAGTTTGCATAATATCCCTTTAACTGTCATGGCTGGAGTGGCAAACATTGGTGTCGATCGCAACTGGACAGGCCATATCTTTGGCCAATCGAATTGGTATGTGTTTGGCCGTCTTGCCTGGGATCATGAATTAACAGCCGAGGACATTGCCAAAGAGTGGATAGCAATGACCTTAACCACAGATGACAACGCCACCACGCATATTTTAGCCATGATGATGAATTCAAGAGAATATGTGGTGGATTACATGACACCGCTAGGCCTACACCACTTAATGGATACAGGCCATCATTATGGACCGGGACCTTGGGTCGATAATCTAGGTCGAGATGATTGGAACCCTACTTATTATCACCGGGCAGACAAAAATGGCATTGGCCTAGACCGCACTTCGTCTGGCACCAATGGCGTGTCTCAGTATGCTCCCTATTGGCAAAAACGTTTTTCCAACCCTAGCACCACACCTAAAGAGTTATTGCTTTGGTTCCATCACTTAGATTGGGATTACCCCATGCCTAACGGTGACACGTTGTGGCAAGCTTTAGCCCATCATTACGATAAAGGGGTAGCTGGCGTAGCTACGATGCAGGCCACCTGGTTAACCCTAAAAGATAACATAGAGCCTAATCAGTTTAATCAAGTTGCTATGTCGCTTGCTATTCAATTAAAAGAAGCCAAGTGGTGGAGAGATGCATGTATGTTGTATTTCCAATCTATATCGAAAAAACCTTTCCCCGCAACATTTGAACCACCAAAACAAAACTTGGAGTACTTCCGCAGTTTACAAGCCCCTTATGCACCAGGTCAGGGATAACGTATGTTTGTAAAACTCTTTAAGAGTCTTTTAATTGTTGGCTTAATTTATAGCGCATGTTGTAGCGCTGACGTTAAGTTACCTCGTTTAATTTCAGACAACATGGTGTTGCAGCGAGACGCAGAAATTACCTTTTGGGGCTGGGCCGACCCTAACGAAAAAGTCACTGTGCACCTCGATGGTAAATTAGTAGGTACAGTGCAAAGTGGTGCTAAGCGTTGGTCTATAGTACTAAAACCACAACCGGCAGGCACTCAACACACGATTAAAATAACCGCCAACAATACGATTACGGTTACTAACGTGGCATTTGGTGAAGTCTGGTTAGCCTCTGGACAATCCAACATGGTGTTGCCGATGGAGCCCGTTAAAGAACGTTACCCAAAGGATATTGCCGAAGCAAACTACCCGGACATTCGCTATTTTACCGTACTTACTGTATGCAGTTTCAAATCTCCCGAAGCAGATTATCCAGAAGTGCAATGGCAAGTGGTTAACCCCGAGTCAGTGATGAAATTTTCTGCCACTGGTTTTTTCTTTGCCCGTGAGTTGTTTCAAACCTATCACATACCAGTAGGTATTATTAATGCCAGTGTCGGCGGTTCACCAGTCGAAGCTTGGATGAGTGAAGATGCATTAACGCCCTTCCCTAAACCTTTTGCTGAAGCCAAACTGTTCCAAAACGATTCACACATCCAAGCCATTCAAAACGCCGACAATACACGCAGCGATAACTGGTATGCCGACATAAATGCTCGCGATGCGGGTTTGTCTGATGCATGGTTCAAACCAGAGTTTAACGACCAAAACTGGAAACCATTTAGCCTACCGGGTTTTTGAGAAGATCAAAATGTGGCGCCGATGAATGGGATTGTGTGGTTTCGAAAAACGATAGACGTGCCTAAATCCATGGTTGGAAAAAGTGCTAAGCTGATGATGGGCGCCATAGTGGATGCCGATACCATTTATGTTAACGGCGTCGAAGTCGGTAACACCACCTACCAATACCCACCTCGCCGATATACTGTGCCTAAAGATGTGTTAGTAGAAGGTGAAAATGTTATTGCTGTTAGGGTAATAAATAATCGAGGTAAAGGTGGTTTTGTGACAGAGAAACCTTATTGGTTAGGGGAGCCAAACGCACACATCGACCTCACCGGTACTTGGCAATTTAAAGTCAGCGTATTAGCCGACGAATTGCCTAATCACACTTTTATTCATTATAAACCTACAGGTTTGTTTAACGCCATGATCGCCCCAGCTATCGATTATAAAGTTAAAGGCATTATTTGGTATCAAGGTGAGTCAAACACCGGTAGCCCTTCAAATTATCAGGCGTTATTTACCAACATGATAAAAGACTGGCGTGAAAATATGAATGTCCAAGACTTGCCGTTTCTGTACGTTCAACTCGCCAATTTTATGCCCGCCAGTGAGCGACCTAAACAAAGCAACTGGGCCGAATTACGTGAACAACAACGTTTAAGCCTAAACGAGCCCAATACCGCCATGGCGGTGATAATTGACTCGGGTGAATGGAATGATATTCATCCCCTAAACAAATATGCACCTGGCCATCGCTTAGCCCTAGCCGCGCAAAGTATTACTTATAACAACATTAGCCTAGTTTATTCAGGGCCAGAAATTAACACTGTCCAACAAGAAGACGGCGCATTATTGCTTAGTTTCAGACATATTGGTGGTGGTTTAGTGGCTAAAGGTGGCGACCTTCAAGAGTTTGCGATTGCCGGTAAAGGCGGCAAATATGTCTGGGCCCAGGCAAAAATTATTGGTCAACAAATCAAGGTGTGGAATAACAAGGTAATTTCACCCGTAACGGTTAGATATGCATGGGCTGATAATCCCGCCAATGCAAATTTGTACAACCAAGAGGGGCTACCTGCCTCCCCCTTTGAAGTCACTATAAAAAATAAGCGTTAGGTTAATCTAACGCTTATTACTGTTTAAAGTTTAACTTTCGTAAGCCTTGATACATCAGCTGAATCTAACATTGTACCAATCACTGCAAAGCACTCTTTAACATGAGAAGACTGTGAGTGCGCATTAAGATCATCTTCTGATTCCCATGTTTCGTGAAACATAAAAATTGAGTCATCAGCATTATCAATGTGCAAGTCATAGTTAATACACCCCTGCTCTTTTAGCGTTGGTTGAATCAGTTTTGTTAATTCAGATAAAACAATTTTTTTGTGCTGTTCTTGTGCTTTGATTTTTGCGATACATGTCAACTTACTCATTATGAGTCCTTTTTAATACGTTTAACTAACTTGTTATTTTTTTACCTCAGAACCGACATTAATTGCCAACTCTTCGCCATGTAATTTATGCCTCAAGGCACATGTTTTACATATACATGCTTTATTTTTATCTGCATCAGAGACTTGGCTTAATAAACTATCTGGAAAGCTTATAGCACTATCAACACACCAACAGTCTTCACCCTGATTATTTGCTGATAGATTTCCGCAAAAATTATTTTCACCACACAAAGGACAAAAATTAGGAGTATCATTTTTTTCTAAAACCAAAACTGACTCCTATTAAATAAAACTATCAGGTTACATGACTTATTTGGTCTTTATTGACTAGCTTTGTCACCTTTTGAACACAAGCTACCATCTATAGTTTCAAGCCCAATCATCACCGCCATGCCTAATATACCGATGATAAAAATCGGCCAGTTGGGATCTAATTGACTCGATAGTTAACCTCAATCCTGTTTAAGCAATGGAACTAAATGCCTGTTCCAAGATCAGATCTTTCGACCAAAAACATCTGATTTAAACAAG
>Ga0105350_10000354_pt1 | contig 31381 bp, 24 predicted proteins | sample EN1Hudsemesocosm_FD_83506 | JGI IMG/M metagenome (GOLD analysis project Ga0105350, IMG submission 83506) | Methane-oxidizing microbial communities from mesocosms in the Hudson Canyon - EN1E Hudson Canyon | ecosystem: Environmental > Aquatic > Marine > Cold seeps | place: Hudson Canyon... | reverse complement strand
TTCAAGATGAGTATGCACTCCCGTTTCAAGTCAATTCCCGTGCATAAATGCTTATCGGGTCAAGAAACTAACGTCACTATCGAACACCGCAGGGACTGTTGATAATGATACGCCTATTTTTTTATGATGATCATTTTTTTTATAATTCTAGCTGTCGTGCTTCTTCTAAAAAGAAGCTAACTTTATCTTTCATCTGCAAAATACTTTTATTTAACTCTTCGACGTCACCATCATCATTATTCTGTAAATTGATCAAATCGTGCGCTAAATTTAATGCTGCCATTACCGCAATTCGGTCTAATCCGACAATTTTTCCGCTTGAACGGATCTGTTCCATATTGTCATGAAGCAGTCTTGCCGATGCAATTAGCGCATCTTTTTCTTCATCGGGGCAAGCAACTTGATATTCTTTGCCTAATATTTTGACTGATACGGGTGAACTCATAGCTCTTCATCCAACTCTTTCAGACGGCCCACCATATTCTCGATTCTCGAGCGTGCTAAGTCCGTTTTTTCTACTAATTCAGTACGTTCCGCTAGCCATGCTGCTTGTTGAGATTTGAGCAACATATTCTCTTCACGTGTACGTCGACTAGCACGAAGTAGTTCGTCAACTTGTACTTCTAATTGTTGGATTGCATCTTTTTCCATTAATATGAGTTCTTAGTTGTGCGAAAATAATGACTTACTATAAGCGTGCCCGAGCATTTCGGTCAACAATTGTCTTAAACTATTTTTTAAATATAGGTTGTATCATCATGTCTGAATTGTATTTTCCTTCTCTTTCTCCCGAAAATCCTGAAGGCGATGGTCCATCCAGCACGTCTGAATTACAAGGCGCACTTTGCGGCTTATTATGTTTCAACTCACAAGCAAGTCGCTCAGATTGGTATAAAAGTATTTTTCAAGACTTTCACCCAGATGATGATGAGATTTTAGATTTAACCGCATTATTCGATGATACTATTCAAGCATTAAATAGCCTTGATTTTGATCTGCAACTTGAACTGCCAGAAGATGATGCCCCTATTGCTTCACGTATTTATGCGATGACCCAATGGTGTCAGGGTCTTATATTTGGTCTAGGTGCTTCAGGTCTTACCGATGAAACTGAACTATCTGAAGAATGTAAAGAATACATCAGCGATGTGATCAATATTAGTCAAATTAGTTCTGAAGAAGCAGATGATAATGAAGATGAAGCGAACTTTGAAGAGCTTGTAGAATATCTACGTATGGGTTTGTTTTTATTATTTGGTGAACTGCAACCTGTTGAACGACCTGATCAAATAGAGCACTAAACACATCCTATGAACAAAAAAGAATTTGCCAAGCGTCGCCGCCATTTAATCGATATGATGGGAACCGACAGCATTGCTGTTTTACCAAGCGTGCCGATTGCTAACCGAAATCGTGATGTGGATTATATTTACCGTAGCGATAGTAGTTTTCATTATCTGAGCGGTTTTGATGAACCAGAATCGGTCATTGTTATCATTCCTGGTCGTCCTCACGGTGAATACATTCTCTTTTGTCGCGAACGTGACTTAGCGAAAGAAATCTGGGATGGTTATCGTGCAGGTCAAGAAGGTGCCATAGAAAATTTTGGCGCAGACGATTCCTATCCTATTTCTGATCTCGATGATATTTTACCGGGCTTATTAGAAGGTAAAGAAAAAGTCTATTACACCATGGGTAATGTACCGACATTTGATCAAAGAATGGTCGGTTGGCTTAATCATCTTCGTGGTGCCTCGCGCCAAGGCATGCATTCACCCACTGAAATTATTGAGTTAGAACATAGCTTAAACGAGCTGCGTCTGTTCAAAAGTAGTGCTGAAATAAAAGCCATGCAAAAAGCAGCAGATGTATCTACAGCAGCACATATTCGTGCCATGCAATTCACTGAAGTGGGTAAATGGGAATATCAAGTTGAAGCTGAAATCATTCATGAATTCATGAAAAATGATTGTCGCTCACCCGCCTATCCATCCATCGTTGGTGGTGGTGAAAACGGCTGTATTCTTCACTATATTGAAAATAATCATAAGCTCAAAAATAATGATTTATTACTCATTGATGCTGGTGCTGAATATGAATATTACGCCGCTGATATTACCCGCACATTCCCTGTTAATGGCAAGTTTACGGCCTGTCAAAAGACCTTATATAACATTGTCTTAGATGCTCAAAAAGCGGCTATCGCTGAAGTAAAACCAGGTAATCACTGGAATCAGGCTCATGAAGCGGCGGTGCGTGTGATTACGCAAGGTTTATTAGATATAGGCCTATTAAAAGGCAAACTTGAAACACTGATTGAGCAAGAAAAATATCGTGAGTTTTATATGCATCGCACCGGACACTGGTTAGGTATGGATGTCCATGATGTGGGGGATTATAAAGTTGGTGGTGAATGGCGAGTGCTTGAACCTGGCATGGTACTGACCGTTGAACCGGGTTTATATATTCGTAACCCTACACATATTGATACAAAATGGCATTTTATTGGTATCCGTATTGAAGATGATGTTTTAGTCACAAAAACAGGCAATACAGTACTAACCGATGCCGCCCCTAAAGAAGTTGATGAAATTGAAGCGTTAATGGCAAAGGCAATATAAAATGGCAAAGCTGGACTTTGATCTCATCATTGTAGGTGGCGGCATGGTCGGCGCAAGCTTAGCCTGTGCACTCAAAAACACCTCACTAAAAATTGCTGTCATCGAAGTCTTTTCCCCTAATTCTGAACAACAAGCAAGTTATGACGATCGGGGCATTGCGCTAGCCTATGGTTCACAACGCATTTTTGAGGCGATGGGTTTATGGGACCAACTTGCCATGCACTGTACGGCTATTAGTGATATTCATGTCTCAGATCGCGGCCACTTTGGTGTCACCCGTCTATCTGCACAAGATGAAAATGTACCCGCCTTAGGTCAAGTCATCACCGCTCGTGCTATGGGGCAAGTACTTAACCAAGCATTGAGCCAACAGAACAATCTAGAGATTATTTGTCCTGCTAGTGTTGTTGATCTCACGCAATATGATGACCACGTTGAACTCACGCTTAACGATGATCGTCATCTGTCAGCAACATTAATTGTCGCTGCCGACGGTGCTCACTCGACCATTCGCCAGCTACTTAATTTAGGTGCATTAGAGCAAGATTACGGACAAACGGCTATCACCGCTAATATTACGCCTGAACGCCCTCACCATGGCCGTGCATTTGAACGCTTTACAGATTCTGGGCCACTGGCCCTATTACCGATGTCGGACAATCGCTGTAGCCTTGTATGGACGGTTCAAACAGGTGACGAAAAAGCCCTACTACAATTATCAGACAGTGAGTTTTTACACACCCTACAAGATCGTTTTGGTTACCGGTTAGGTAAACTGACTCAGGTAGGCCAACGAAACAGTTATCCGCTAAAACTGATGCAAGCAGATCAGCCCGTGCAACAGCGTATCGTACTCATTGGTAATGCTGCTCACAGCCTGCACCCTATTGCTGGACAAGGTTTTAATTTAGGTTTACGTGATGTAGCCGCCTTAGCCGATGTACTTGCAGACAATACTGATGATTGTGGCAATCCGCGCCTATTACATGCCTATTCACAATGGCGACAACAGGATCAAGATGCCGTGATTGATAATACCAATACCCTAGTGACTATTTTTAGTAATAATAATCCACTATTAGGTCATCTACGTGGTGCCGCATTAACAGTGATCGATGCATTGCCCGTAGCCAAACACGCCTTAGCGAAAAAAAGCATGGGCTTAGATAGAAAACAACCACGACTTGGCCGAGGAATCACCTTATGAGCAGCCATTATGATGTCATCATTGTTGGCGGTGGTATGGTCGGAGCGACACTGGCTGTTGCCTTAGCGGAACAATCAGATTTAAATATAGCACTTGTCGAAGCAATGACACCAAGTCCAATCACTGAACAAGATAAACCCGATTTACGAGTTAGCGCACTGACCAGAGCAAGTGAAACCTTATTTAAAAACCTTGGAATCTGGCAACAGCTTATGCCTAGTCGCATCAGTCAGTTTAGCAATATGGAAGTATGGGAAACACCGGCCAGTACCTTACACTTTGATAGTGCTGATATTGGTGAACCGCTACTCGGTTATATTGTCGAAAACCGTCATATTCAACAGGCCTGCCTCGCACGTTGCAAACAGCTAAGTAATATTTCACTACTCTGTCCAGCTAAACCCACATCACTGTCAGAACAAACACTGACACTTGAAAATGGCCAGGTACTGAGCGCCGACTTAATTGTTGGTGCCGATGGCGCACGCTCTTTATTACGTGATTGGGCCAATATTGATACTCATGGCTGGGATTACCAACAAACGGCCGTCGTATGTACTGTGACCACACAACAATCACATCAGCACACGGCATGGCAACGCTTTTTACCTGAAGGCCCCCTCGCCTTTTTGCCTTTAGCCAATGATAAACAATGTTCAATTGTATGGTCAAACTCAAGCGAAGAAGCTGAACTACTGTGTGACTTAGATGATGAGCATTTTACTGATGCCATCGCAAAAGCCTTTGGCAATAAACTGGGCGACATCGTAGCTATCAGTGATCGTGCTCGTTTTCCACTTAAACTACGTCATGCCGATCATTATGTTGAACCAGGCTTTGCACTTGTCGGTGATGCAGCTCATACCATTCACCCACTTGCCGGACAAGGTGTGAATATCGGTCTGCTTGATGCTGCAACCCTAGCTGAAGTGGTATTAGAAGCTCATGACAAGGGCCGTAATATTGGCAGTCTACATACACTCAATAAATATCAACGACGTAGAAAAGGCGATAACCTTGCTATGCAAATGACAATGGATGTATTCAAGCGTGTATTTACGAGTGACATAGCCCCTATTCGTTGGGCAAGACGATTTGGCCTGCACACTGTCGATCAACATAGTCTATTAAAAAACCTATTCATGCAGCAGGCTTCTGGCCACCGATTTGCCAATCCAATATCAACAAAGCAACTGGTAAAATAGTACTCAAATGGCTAAGTTATAATCTGAAAGCCGTCTTGTTCTTTTGCTAGATACATAGATAAGTATCAAACAAATCAATCACATATATTCTTTGAACGTCACACAATCAATAATGAGATCTCATCAATAATTTCATCAATATTGTTTTCAATGATTGTCTTATGTGAAGCAAGTAAAACTCAAGCATCAATGTTTAAGCTTAATAATTCCATACGACGTTTAATGTCGTAATCCGTGATGTTCATTGTGTACGATTCACAATGAGTCCTTTATATTATATTGCTAGTTATCTATGGCTCTAATGAGATTTATCGAGTTTGTTGGTCGATTTTCTGCTGTTGTAATGCAGCTGCATCTTGCATCATTTTTTCTACATTTTTAGCTTTATCAATCATGTCTGTTTGTCCTTTCCAGACATGATCTTGTTCGACTTTCTGAGGTTTATCTGATTCTGAACAGGCCACCATTAAACAGCTTAATGTCACTATCAATATACATTTATACATACGTTTCACTCCTTTGTTAGAACAACTGACAAAATGGTCATTCTATGCTCTTTTAGCTTACTATTCTAAGTTAGTCTACTCACTTATATCATCAAAAAATTGATAACATGATTTTCCTGATGTTTTGGCAAAATACATCGCCTTATCTGCTTTTTCAAGTAGATCTTCAACACTGTCGGCATTTCGTGGAAACAGTGCAACTCCTATACTGCCTGTCACATGCGCCTCATTGCCTTCAATAATCATGGGTACAGCTACTTCTGCGAGTAATTTATCCAATAACACTTTAATTTCACGGTCATCCGCTAGGCCACCTAAGACTAAGACAAACTCATCACCACCAAAAACGTGACACTGTATCAACAGCACGAACAGTTCTCTGCAAACGTTTAGCAACTTCAATTAATAAAGTATCACCAGCAGCATGACCCAAATTATCATTCACCGCCTTAAAACCATCTAAGTCTAAAAAACATACCGCTATAGACTGTTTATTACGCTTAGCCTGATATATCGCTTGTTGCAAGCGATCGACTAGTAGTCTCCTATTCGGCAGATTGGTTAACAAGTCATAATTAGCAGCTTGTTCCAAAGTTTGTTGGCGCTGAACCAACTGCGACATACTGGAAAAGACACCGACATAATTAGTGATGACACCCTCTTCTGACTTAATGGCTGAATAAGTCAACCACGCGGGTTCCTGACGACCTTGGCCTGTTTCAGGCCAGACTTCACCAACCCAATGGCCTACCTCATTCATACCTTCGTTAATTTCTTCCTTGAGCGGGTATTCATTTAAAACGGGTTTAAGATCATTGATATGCTTGCCTAACACCTGCTCTTCAGTTAATTCACACATGGCTGAAAAAGCAGGATTATAATCAATCACAATATGTTTTTCATCGGTGATAAACATTGCTTCTAAGGAATCTTCAATCACCTTACTGGTTAACCTTAGTTTTGCTTGTGCTTTTTCTCGTGCGGCAATTTCCTTCATTAAAGAAAGCGTTCTTGTGGACAGGCTGTCATACATATTAAGAATAGTTTCGATCAAGACCTGAATCGCACCATTCATTTGCTCAGTCGCAGTCATTTTTGCTTGATCCAACGTCTCTCCAGCCTGGACGGCCAGCACGGCTTTTGACATTCGTTTATCTGAATCCAGAATATGAAATGCTAACCAATGGGTAAGAAAAGATAAAATATCTTCCAGCACCTTTTCTAAATCGTCACCACCACCTTCTTTAATCTCGAGTACTTGATTTAAAAAAGAGGCATGGGTATTTTCATGGCCTTCAACCCAATCATCACCATTTAAATACTGATGCCAGATTTTTTCTTCTGTTTCAAAGTGATATTGTGCATACTCTTTTAGATCGCCAAATATCTTAGTCAGCGTAGTACGATCTGATTTAAACGCGATATGTCTTGCTAATACATTAATCAAAGTCACCAATTGCTGGTGTTGTTGATCAATAATGTCGATCCCTGTTGCAAAGTTGTCATTCCATGGGAAAATTTCAGCTGTTTCAATCATATGGCCTCAAAAATCTCAAAATTAAATGGAGTTTCAACCTTACATTATATAGGTAAAAAGACCATTGAAGCTGCTTTAATTACAACCGTTTTGATAATACGGCCTGATTTATGAGCAATAATTTCTGCTAAATTATCTTGTGTGGCGATTAATCGACCAATCAGCCGTTGGTAACTTAGATTTCTCTGTTCATTTTCTAGGCTATCACTTAATAACAGTAGATCACCTTGAATATTACGCTTTTCAGCTAACATCCATGCAGCAATTTCTATATTACGGGCACTGTTATACAATTTTTGTTGATCGATACTGGTTAAATAGAAAAACTCGGTGTGATTATCGTAGGATGACATGATCATTTTGCGCAGACCAAAAATGAAGGGTAAAACACGATCTGAACCTTGATACGTTTCATCTAAGGCAATTCGCACAATGTCATTCGCTTTCATTGTTTGCCAATGAGAAAAGTCCACATGGGAGGGTTGTGAAAAGAACAGATCAACACTTTGTTCAATTGTCCGTAACTCTTTATCGTGACGACCAGTAGGGTTACGTCCGTATAATTTAACCATTAATGTTTTCAGATCACGAATGACGGCACGTTGGTGATGTTCAACTACCTCATTCATATCACTTTTTGCTAAACGTGACACCCCTGCCTTATTCGGATCATCTGCCACTGTTTTTTGCGTTGTCTGCAGGCCTCCACATGCTGAAATTAACAAACAAAAACACGCAATTACAAGCTTATACGATCTCATCAACAATACTTTGTGTCGGACTGTTTTGTAGCTCAGCTATCTGCAAATATTGCTGTACACCTTGAGGTAAAGGCGGTGCTGACGAGGCTGTTTTTTGTGTCGATGACGACAGCTCATCGCTGGTCGAAAAAAATCGCACAAAGCGCGCTTGTTGACCCTCATTAACGTTGATTTCTACTTGCTGAGCTTGTGGCGCGGCTTTTACTTGCGATGCAGCAGCATCGTCAAGTTTAAAACTGGCTGTGGCATCAATGGTAACCGGCTTACGCGTTTGCTCCTGAAGCTCTAATGGCTTGGGAGCAAAAGCAGTTGCAAGGTGGGCACCGTTAATCTGCATGGCTTAGCTTATTTATTGCCACTATGTGTCGGTTTACGACGAGGTGGATGTGAATGCCTTGGTTTTTGCCCCGCACCCTGTTTTTTACCTGGTAGCGGTGGTCTTTTTTCAGGACGTTTGGCTGGCAAAGGTTTTTCTAAAACCTCATCAGATGTCGTTGCCACTGGCAATTTATGTTTAATATATTGCTCTATATCAGGCAGTGAAAAAGCATAATCTTCACAGGCAAAACTAATCGCTACACCACTAGCACCGGCACGTGCAGTACGACCGATACGATGTACATAATCTTCAACATCTTGTGGTAAATCATAATTAAATACATGACTCACTTCAGGAATATGTAAACCACGTGCAGCTACATCAGTGGCCACTAAAAAGGGAAATTCGCCATCTTGGAAATGTTTGAGCAAACTTTCACGTTTCTTTTGTGGCACATCGCCTGACAATAAGGCTGCCTTATGACCATTACTTTCTAAAAATCCCCAAACACGATCAGCAGCACGTTTTGTATTGACAAAGACAATCCCCCGAGGTGGCTGAATACGTTTAATCAGAGCCAATAACAAAGGAATTTTTTCTTCATTGGCAGGGTAATAGACCGTTTCTTCTATTCGATCGCTGGATACTTTACCTGCTGCAACTTCAACCTTTTCAGGGTTATTCATATGTTCATAAGCAAGTTCAGCCACTTTGAAACTTAAGGTGGCTGAAAATAACATGCCCAAACGTTCTGATGGTGCAGGCACGCGACGTAAAAAATAACGCACATCTTTGATAAAACCGAGATCAAACATACGATCCGCTTCATCTAATACCACTGCTTGCACGGATTTGAGGTTAAAAACCCGCTGCTTGTGATAATCAAGTAAGCGACCAGGTGTGCCGATTAAGATATCAACACCGTCGGTGATGGCTGTTTTTTGCTTATCATAATCTTTACCGCCATAAGCGACAACTATGCGCAAATTCGCATCCTTATTTAACAGGATGGCATCTTTTGCAATTTGATTTGCGAGCTCTCGAGTAGGGGCCAAAATGAAAGCACGAGGTTGTTTACCATCCCAGTTTTTTGGTGCTTCTTCCATTAATAATCGTTGAAATGTGGCCAGTAAAAAGGCAATCGTTTTACCCGTTCCCGTTTGCGCCTGCCCCGCTACATCTTGCCCTGCTAGTAACAGTGGTAGTGATTGTGCTTGAATTGGCGTACAAAACTCAAAGCCCGCACTGCGTAGACCATTTTGCAGGGTTTCATGTAAAGGTAATGACGAAAAAGCTTGCTCAGTTAGATGTGCACTCATAGAAATACTTGCATTACCTTTGATGATGATAAAAAATGTTAACCAATATTGGAATGTGAGTATAGCGTTTCAATGGCGTAGGAGCGAAATTTAATGATAATTGCTTCTTAAATTACCACTGGAGAATAAAACATGAGCGAAAACGTCACCCAAGTGACTGATGGCGACTTTGAGAGTCAAGTATTGCAGTCAGACCTACCTGTATTAGTAGATTACTGGGCAGAATGGTGTGGACCGTGCAAGATGATAGCTCCTATCTTGGAAGAAATCGGCACGGAATACGCTGGTAAACTTAAAGTCTGCAAGCTTAATATTGATGAAAATGCAGAAACACCACCTCGTTATGGCATCCGCGGTATTCCTACCCTGATGTTATTTAAAGGTGGCGAAGTTGAAGCAACTAAAGTAGGTGCTTTAACTAAATCACAATTAGCTGCATTTTTAGATAGCAATATCTAAATTCACTAAGGTTTTCCAATTCGGAAACCTTATGTAAAAAACACCAAAACACTGGGCATGTTGATCATGTTCAGTGTTTTTCTGTCTTTATCACCCCTAAATTTGAAGAAAACCTGAATGGATGTTTCCGAATTACTAGATGGTCTGAATAAACCCCAACGAGAAGCTGTCGCGGCACCATTAGGTCATGCGCGAATCTTAGCCGGAGCTGGGAGTGGTAAGACACGCGTTTTAGTTCACCGTATCTCATGGCTCATTCAGGCAGAAGGTTTATCCCCCGCGAATATCCTTGCCGTTACCTTTACTAATAAAGCAGCAAAAGAAATGCGCGCTAAGATTGAAGATAATCTTGGTTATCCTATTGGGGGTATGTGGGTAGGCACATTCCACGGCTTAGCACATCGCCTATTACGTGCCCATTGGAAAGAAGCCGACTTACCACAAAGCTTCCAAATTTTAGATAGTGATGATCAATTACGCATGCTCAAACGACTTATTCGTGGCATGGAGTTAGATGAAGCACAATGGCCAGCCAAACAAGCACAGTGGCATATTAACGCCCAAAAAGATGAAGGTTTACGCTCACAACATATTCAAGCTGGCAATGACCCTTATTCTCAAAAAATGCTCGCTATTTATCAAGCATATGAACAAGCCTGCCAACGTGCTGGTGTGATTGATTTTGGTGAAATTCTATTACGTTGTCATGAATTATGGCTTAAACGTCCTGATATTCTCGCTAGTTACCAACAGCGCTTCCAACAGATCTTAGTTGATGAGTTCCAAGACACCAATACCATCCAATATGCTTGGTTACGTCTGCTTGCTGGCGACACAGGACATTTATTTATCGTCGGTGATGATGATCAATCTATCTATGGCTGGCGCGGGGCTAAAATTGAAAACATTCAAAAATTCCACCACGATTATGACGATGCCAGCTCTATTCGCTTAGAACAAAATTATCGTTCTACTGGCCATATTCTTGCTGCTGCCAATGCTGTTATTGCTAATAATAGTGATCGACTGGGTAAAGAGCTGTGGACCGATGATGATGATGGCAAACTAATTCAACTGTATAACGCTTATAACGAACGTGATGAAGCGGCTTATTTAGTTGAGCAAATTAAAACGGCTGTAGATACCGGTAGTAAACGAGCAGATCATGCCGTGTTATATCGCTCGAATGCTCAATCACGCGTTATTGAAGAAGCCTTAATGCAAGCCAATATGCCGTATCGCGTTTATGGCGGCTTACGCTTTTTTGATCGTGCTGAAATTAAAGATGTCTTGTCCTATTTACGACTGGTGGCAAATCGTAATGATGATGCTGCGTTTGAGCGTGTCGTTAATACGCCCACACGGGGTATTGGTGCCGCAACGCTGACACAATTGCGCCAGTATGCCCGCGAACAAAATCAAACCATGTGGCAAGCCTGTGTCGACTTACTAGCAGCTAAGTTTTTTACTGCTCGAGCAGCTAATGCCCTCACTGGCTTTTTAACCTTAATCGATTCTTTAACACCTGAAGATGACAGCATGCCACTCAATGAGCTGACATCGCTGGCAATTGATGAAAGTGGTCTACGCGCCCATCATGCCAAAGATACCTCTGAAAAAGGTCAGGGCCGCATTGAAAACTTAGATGAACTCATCAATGCAACCCGAACATTTGATCCTCCCGAAGAAACTGATGACATGCCATTATTGGATGCATTTTTGTCTCATGCGGCATTAGAAGCAGGTGAAAACCAAGCCGATCAATGGGAAGATTGTGTACAGTTAATGACCTTACATTCCGCCAAAGGTTTGGAATTTCCTGTTGTCTTTATGGTCGGCATGGAAGAAGGTTTATTTCCAGGACAAAAAACCAGTGATGACCCTACTCGTCTCGCAGAAGAACGTCGTCTTTGTTATGTGGGCATGACTCGAGCACGAACAACACTATATTTAATACATACAGAATCGCGCTTTTTGTATGGCCAAGAAATGTCACCATCGCCGTCGCGTTTTTTACGAGAAATCCCCCAGGAACGCGTCGAAGAAATCCGTGCTCGCAAAAATGTTGTCAGCAGTGGCAACCCAAAATTTGTTGCACCTAAACACACCAAGTCAGTCAATGAAACCGGTTTTAGTCCGGGCCAACAAGTACATCACCATAAGTTTGGTGCAGGTACCGTCATTGATACCGAAGGTGGTGGTAAAAGTGCTCGTGTACAAGTCAATTTTAAACATGCTGGCACCAAGTGGTTAGTCACTGCTTATGCTAAATTAGAAACGGTGTAAATGCTTTAGAAAGCTATGAATTTTAATAAAACTATTGTCATTCCCGCGCAGGCGGGAATCCAACGATAGTTGAAACTTAAACAGCCCATGGATCCCCGCATACGCGAGGATGACACATTTATTTTGAATATTTATATATTGCGTTAGGAACACATATGAAACCTTATTTTATTATTCTCATCACTACTCTGAGCATGCTGCTGAGTGCGTGTGGTCCTGAAAACACCGCCGATACCAGCTCAGCTGCCATTGATACCAGTAAAAGCTATCGCTGGAAAATGGTCACTACTTGGCCACCAGGCTTTCCGGTATTACAAGAAGGCGCTGAACGCTTTGCTAACAATATCAAAGCCATGTCGAATGGCCGATTAGAGATTAAAGTTTATGCCGGTGGTGAACTCATTCCTGCCTTGCAAACCTTTGATGCGGTGTCACAAGGCACCGTTGAAATGGGTCATGGCAGTGCTTATTACTGGGCAGGAAAAGTACCCGAAGCACAATTTTTCTCCACCGTACCTTTTGGCATGACAGCGCGAGGTATGAATGCCTGGCTTTATGATGGTGGTGGTTTAGAGTTATGGCGTGAAGTCTATAAACCTTTTCATGTTGTGCCCTTCCCACTTGGCAATACGGGTGTGCAAATGGGCGGCTGGTTTAATAAAGAAATTAACTCTTTAGAAGATATTAAAGGCCTGAAAATGCGTATTCCTGGCCTAGGCGGCAAAGTCTTTGCTAAAGCAGGTGGTAATCCTGTTTTATTGGCCGGCAGTGAGGTTTATACCGCCTTAGAACGTAATACCATTGACGCAACAGAGTGGATTGGTCCCTTCCATGATCAACGTTTAGGACTCTACCGTGCTGCAAAGCATTATTATTACCCTGGCTGGCATGAGCCTGGAACCGTATTAGAGCTTACGATTAATCAACGTGCATGGGATTCATTACCCGCCGATTTACAGGCTATTATTAGCAATGCGGCGATGGCAGAAAATGTCCGTATGCTGTCAGAAATGGAACAAAAAAACATGTCGGCACTACAAGAATTAAAAGCACGACCTGACGTACAAATGCATCGTTTCCCTGATGATGTTTTGGCAACATTAAAAACATTGACCGATGAAACACTTGACGAAGCAGCGGCTAACGATGCTAAGTTCAAACACGTCTATGACGCTTATCAAGCTTTCCGTCTTCAAAACGATGCTTGGTCAGACATTTCTGAAAATGCCTATTTAGCGATTGAAAAATAATGATTATTTATCTTATTTTTAGCCAACAAGGTTTCGACGAAGCTAAAGAGTCTATTTTGGCTGATAACGCGACATTATGGGTTAATGCAGATTTTTTATCTGAGCAACAAATTTCTGAGCTCAGCCAAGCGAAGATTAATGTTCAAATATTCCCCGAGCTAGTCAATGGAAGCAATGAAAAATCAATTCTAAGCGCCCTAAAACCGATTGAAGAACACGCCCCTAAAGCTGAAATATTAATAGAGTATCTCTAAGCCCCCCTAAAAGGGGGGAATAGTTTGTATATAAGTCTTTTCACATATAGAATATAGCTTATTACTTTTACACACGGATGTTCAAACAAGCTAATTTGACCTAAATGGCCCTATTAAAAAAACATCGCCTGTTTCTAATTCTTAGCCTCTTAATTGCCATTATTGATGGTTTTTTTGTCGGCATGACGTATTTACAAGCGCAACATAATTTACATTTAGACGAACAACAAAAAGCAATTAATCATTTTTCTGCTTTTGATATTGCCTACCAAGCTACACAAGAAAATATGCTGCAAGTAGCTAGTATTGTGGCCAATACACCCACGTATCAGCAACTATTTTTAAAGGGAAAGCTGGCTGTAGAAGCAGAAGGTGGTGGTGCAGGTGGCATTCAATCAAAAGCCGCACGTGATGCACTTCATGCTGCACTCGATAAAAATTGGCAGCAATTTAGCCAGCGATTTTTAGCTCGGCAACTACATTTTCATTTAGGCCCCGGCTCAACCTCATTTTTACGGGCCCATAAACCACAAAAATTTGGCGATAATATGGATACCATTCGCCATACTATTGTAGATACCAACAAATTTCAGCAAGCTATTATGGGCTTTGAAACAGGCCGCGTATATTCAGGCATTAGAGGTACAAGTCCTGTTTCCATCACTAATACTGATGGAATCACTGAACATATCGGTGCTGTCGAAGCAGGTGTTTCATTTGGTTTAGTGCTGCAAAACTTAACCGCTAAGTCCAATGTGAATGCAGCAGTCCTTTTATACCAAGATCACTTAGCCGAAAATGTCTGGCCAGACTATTTAGACCAACGTTTAAAAGCAACACCCGCTATCAACAACTTAGTCTTAGAACAAACAACCAGTGATCAAATAACGGCATTATTAAAACAGGCCAGTAATACATCTGCCCCAAATAGTCACTTGCACATTGGCAATCCAGAGGTGACAACACAAGTCATCGAATTAAATGGCCAGCCTTACCTCTATGCCACAAAACCACTACGAGATTATTTAGGAACAACAGATAAAACTATTGCTGATGCGGGACAAATTGTTATCTGGGAAGAGTTAAGCGAGCCCTATGCCTTATTTAATAAACATCTAAAAATTAATATTTTTTATGCTGTTATCGCCTTTTTCATTATTGAATTGTTTGTTTTTATTGCCATCCGCCTTGTTTCTCGTCGGTTAAACCATACTATTCATATACAAACCCTAGAGCTAAATTCACGCAATCATGTGCTGGAACAACTCGCTCGAGAAGAGTCAACCCACACGATTCTTGAATCACTAGCCCATATTATTGAAACGGAAATACCTGATGCTTTATGCAGTATTTTACTGCTTGATAATGAAGGAAAACATTTAACTATTGGTGCTGCACCTAGCCTGCCTGACTTTTATAATGAGGCTATTAACGGACTCAAAATTGGTGAGGGTGTTGGTAGCTGTGGTACTGCTGCCACACTAAAAAAACGCGTTGTTGTAAAAGATATCCAATCTCACCCATATTGGACACCATTTAAGGCTCTTGCAGCTAAAGCAAATCTTGCAGCATGCTGGTCTCAACCTATATTAGATCACAATAATAAGGTATTAGGGACCTTTGCAATTTATCACCACACACCAACCACACCCGCCCTTACTGACTTAGCACTTATCGAGTCAATTATAAGCTTGGCAACACTGGTTCTCGAACGCAAGCAGGCTGATGAAAAACTGCATTTATTTTCACGTATTTTTGAACAAACACATGAAGGTATTACCATTACCAACACGGATGGCATCATCACCAATGTGAACTCTGTTTTTTGTGACATAACAGGTTATACACGAGATGAAGTTATCGGCCATAACTCTAATATTCTCAGTTCCGGCAGACAAAGTCCTGAGTTCTATGCAGATATGTGGAGTAATCTCATTCAGCAAGGCTATTGGCAAGGTGAAGTATGGAATCGTAAAAAGAGTGGTGAAATATACGCCGAATTACTCACTGTCTCATCGATACAAGATGAAGAAAATATAACACGTCATTATGTGGGCTCATTTTCAGATATTACCTTAAACAAAGAACAACAAAAAGCACTTGAGTTTATGGCTCATTATGATGTGCTAACCCAATTACCTAATCGCAGTCTATTTGTTGACCGTTTTAACCAAGCGATTGCCCACAGTAAACGTAGTGGCACCTTACTCGCTCTTTGTTTTCTAGATCTAGATGAGTTTAAACCGGTGAATGATACTTATGGTCACGATATTGGTGATGAATTACTCATTCAGGTATCGCAACGGATTAAAGATAATATTCGTGAAGAAGATACGGTCTCACGTCAAGGTGGCGATGAGTTTGCTATTTTACTCGGTGATATCGACTCCAGTAGCCAATGCAAACAACTATTAACACGGCTTAATAAAGCATTGGCAAAGGCTTATCTTATTAATGAGTACTCAATTAAAGTTAGTGCTTCCATTGGTGTCACAATTTATCCCCATGATGATGCTGATTTAGATACTTTACTACGTCATGCCGATCAAGCAATGTATCAAGCTAAGCTTGCTGGCAGAAATAGGTTTAGTCTGTTTAATCCTGAGCAAGATAAACAGTCTTTACAAAAACAAAGTCAACTAGTTGAAATTGAACATGCTCTAGAAAGTAATCAATTTAGTTTGTATTACCAAGCAAAAGTAAATATGAAAACAGGTAAGGTATTTGGTGCAGAAGCTTTGATTCGTTGGATTCATCCAGATAAAGGAATTATTCCTCCACTAGATTTTTTACCTATTGTTGAAAATACTGATCTAGAAATCCAACTGGGTAACTGGGTTATTAAACAGGCATTACAACAACTCGAAAGTTGGCGACAAAAAGAAATAAACATGCAAGTGAGTGTTAATATTTCTTCACATCATTTACAATCGCCCACCTTTTTTACCGACCTTGAACAGGCTTTATATAAGTATCCACAACTTAATTCTAACTATTTGCAGCTAGAAATATTAGAAAGCAGTGCTTTAGGTGATCTTGCCGCGGTTAGCAATATCATTAAAACGTGCCAACAAGGTTTAGGTGTTAATGTTGCACTTGATGATTTTGGCACCGGTTATTCATCATTAACCCATTTACGCAACCTGCCTGCCAATACCATAAAAATTGACCAGTCTTTTGTGCGAGATATGCTTGATGATCCTAATGATTATTCCATCATCGATGGTGTTATTGGCTTAGCAGAGTCATTTAATCGTGAAATCATTGCTGAAGGTGTTGAAACAACTGAACATGGCCTAATGTTACTATTGATGGGCTGTGATGAAGCACAAGGCTATGGCATAGCTCGTCCACTCCCTGCCGATCAGTTTGAACACTGGTTAAATCACTATATACCTAATAAAGAATGGTTAAACTGTGGCAGTAAATACCATTCTGTGAAAGAAACAAAAATCAAACTACTCAGACTGACGACACAGCACTGGTTTGACGAATTTAAACATAAACAACAATCGCTCCAATCTACTGATGAGTTTTGGCCTTTTATGAGTCATAAAAAATGCCATCATGGCGCATGGATTGAACGAGCAAAAAAAGAACAAACCTTTGAGCAAGATTGGTTAAATCAACTTGAACAAGCGCATGAAACTATGCATCAAGTCGCTAATAATCTTGTCAAAAACCGTATAGACAGCCATCAATCTATATCCGATGCTGACACTGCAGAATTAGAAGTGGCCTTTAATTCCCTCAAGCTCATTTTAGGTCAATACGAATAAACTTTATCAATGTTAAACTAGTCACCATGTTAAATTTTATAATCATATTCTTATTCACCATTCTGTCATTTAATGGTTTTGCTACTGATTTAACTCAAGCAGAGATTAAAGTCTACCGTAGCCCGACATGCCAATGTTGTCATAAGTGGATCGCACACCTTGAAGATAATAAATTCAATGTCCTTGATATACTCAGCAACAATATGGCTGAGGTTAAAGATGCAGTGAAGCTACCCAAGCCGATGACCTCCTGCCATACCGCAATCATTGATGGTTATATAATTGAAGGCCATGTACCTGCCAAAGATATCCGCCGTTTATTAGCCGATAAACCTGATATCGCAGGACTTTCTGTGCCACAAATGCCTGTCGGTACCCCAGGAATGGAAATGGGCGAACGTAAAGATAACTTTATCGTATTTCAGTTTGATAAAGCAGGTCAATACAGTGTCTTTAACCGCTATGAAGTTGATACTGAGAATCAATATCACGATCATCACACTACAGAACATCATTAAGTGGAATTAATTGTTGTTTTTGGCAGGTTACTATTTTCAGCCTTTGCCAATGTATTTCAAAAGAAATTAGCCAACCAAGGCCTGCATCCCTTTTTTATCGTGATGGCCTCTTATTTGGTGCTCAGTGCACTCTGTATACCTTTATTGTGGACTTTTAACCCTTTTGGGCTCAATCAGTCTTTCTGGATTAATATTTTCTTTGCCGCCCTACTCGATATGGCAGGCACATTATTCTTAGTCATGTCTTTATCTAAAACCGATCTGTCTGTTTTTGGCCCTTTAAATGCCTATAAAGTGGTTATTTCGATGATTTTGGCAATGATCTTTATTGGCGAAGTGCCCAGTACACAGGGATTTATTGGTATTGCCATTATTGTTTTGGGTAGTTATTTTCTATTTCCACCCAGTGCTAAAACATCTCAAAACGCCTTATTACATTTAGTCTTACAGCGTGGTGTGCAATACCGTTTTTTATCGATTTTATTATTTTCAATCGGCACCCTACCGCTCAAAAATGCCGTTATTGCAGGGGATGCCATTGCCACTACTGTATTTTGGTGTTTGATTGGTTTTCCACTAGCAGTGCTTGCCCATACTGTCTTTCTAAAAGATAATTTTAGCAAAGACTTTGCCCAAAGCAAAAATCACGTTTATCAGTTTTTTTATTTAGGTGTGCTGATTTTTCTGATGCAATATATGACCATGATTGTATTTTCCAAACTACTGATTGCCTATTCACTGGCCTTATTTCAATTAGGTATGGTCTTACAAGTCTTTCTTGGCTACAAAGTCTTTAATGAAAAACATATTATCAGGCGGCTTGCGGCCAGTCTTATCATGATTATGGGTAGTTTATTGGTGCTTAAAGCTTAGCCTTTGAATTGTTCATCTACTCTGTTGAAGCGTCGATAAAATATTATTATGTGTCTCTCTATCAAGCTGATATTTTGATATAGCCCAATAAATAGCAGGCGTAAACGCAAGTAATAACCATGCTGGTACCATGGCTAGATAATAAGCCACCTCAGTTGATTGCTGTGTTAATGTCGAATCAAAACCAATAACATCCATAATAAAGCCACCAATTAAAATGCTAATGGCAATGCCGGCTTTATAAGCAAAGTTATACAAACCAAAATAGAGCCCTTCTTGACGTCTGCCAGTTTTGATCTCATCTTGATCCACAACATCGGCAACCATTGAAAAAGGGATAGACATAAAGGCGCCATTACCAATGCCTGATATCACAGCAAATGCCAACATATAATAGATGGTTTGAGGTTGATTCAAAGGTAAGCACTCGAGCCAAACAAAAGCCAGAGGCATACCTATAAAACCAATCATAGCTAATAACATGCCGATAAGAAGTGCCGTCTTTTTCTCAGAGCCTCGACTTATAAATAACAGTAGTGGCTGTGAAAATATTGAAAAGCCCAGCACTGTCAGGCCAATAAGACCAATTTGCGGGCCGGTCAAATTATAAGTAAATGTATTGACATGGAAACCAATAGCAACGGATACTTGAAAGGCAACTTCGACTATAAAAATCATCACTATCACTGCTCTGAGATTAGCATTTTTCAGGCTAGTAACGGCTAATTTCCATACCGTTGTTTTTTGAGTCACTTCATCTTTACTCTGCTGTCTTTTATCTTTAGGAATAAAAACAACAGACAGGATGGCAATAAACAAGGTAATCACTGCAATCGTTAACCCCATAACGGGGTAAGCCTCAGGGTTGAGTTGCCCTCTCGGAAACGCATCAGTAGCCCGAAATATAACGACTGTCACCCCCACAAGGGCGATCATCATACCAATCAGGTGAAACGTAGCTCGATAACTTTGAATACTGCTTCGTTCGTCGTAATTATCACTAATCACACCACCAATAGCAAAATAAGGTGCGCCATAAAACGTCAGCATCGTTTTAGTAAATAACACCCCAATCAGTAACAAGCTTATTTTGTAAAGTTCACTTGCTTGTGGTGAGATAGACCATAAAAAGACAGTGCCCATGGCCGTGCCAATACCACCAATCAGTAAATACAAATGACGTCGGCCAAAGCGAGCGGAATAAGTACGATCAGAAACATGGCCAAGCCAGGGATCAGTAATTGCGTCCCAAACGACAGAAATAGCTAGGATCACACCGGCAACCATAGGCGGAATATGCAATATCACTGTGACATAAAATAAAAAGAAACTCGCCATTATTTGATTAGGGGCAGCATAAGCTATCGCCCCTAAACCATAGGCAAGTTTCTGACCTATTGGTAAAGAAGTATTGGAGTCCATCATTTTAGGTATAGTTTGCATTGATCAGCCATCATACTTCACGCCTAAATAAATATGCAATAGCACAATATTTACTATTGTCTTTATTTATAAAGACAGCTGGCATCATCATCTTTATTTATCTGCCAAGGCTGGAATCATTCTTTTTAAAATTTTCATTCTTAATCGATGTAATGGATTCTTAGCCCCCCACCAACGATAACGTTGCGTATAAGTGCCTGTATAACTATCAAGCTGGGAAAACCAAGGTACAAATTTAGCTTGTCGTCTATTTAATACCAGACTGATCAGCTCGGTTGCAGCAATAGCGGCACCGATCTGACAGGCAAGTCCTAATGAAGGTGCGGCACCTGAGGTCGGATCAACCCCTTTCACATCCATATAGTTTAAATGTGGCCCTTGGCCAGCAATGCCTGCCATGAAATTTAATATCATTTCTTTTTGGTCCATGCCATCTTCTAAACCAAAAAAGGTATCGTAATCCATGCCATCAGGAGAGATGATAAATAGCACTGCGCTGAAACCAACTGGCCCTACTGAAATAACAGGAATACCTAATTCATAGGCACGACGAAAAATGAGGCGACGTGCATCCATAGCAAATACTTCTAAGGCATCAATCATCACATCAACATCGGCTAAAAACTCATCGACATTATCATCATCAATTGCTGCATTGATCACTTTAACGTCAGCACTTGGATTGATATCTTTAATGATACTTTCCATCACCAAGGCTTTATCTTGACCTACGGTACTGGCCATTGCACCATATTGTCGATTGATATTATGTACATCAAACTCATCAAAGTCAGCAATCGTAAATTTGCCAATACCGCTACGCGCTAAAGTAGCTGCATGTAAGCCACCCATGCCGCCCATGCCTGGAATAGCCACCCGTATTCCGCGCAATTTTTCTTGCTCAGTTTCACTGATCAAACCACGGTTACGGAGAAAGCTACGCTTATAAAAGTCATCTAGATTCATAGTAATAATCTGCTATTTACACTAAATGAGGCATGAGTTTTTTTACCAAGCGTTTTTTGAGTTTGAACAGTGGGTTTTTGCCGCCAAACCAATTATGGTGATGTTTGAATTGTCTGACATAGGGGTCGAACTGCATAAAACGCGGCATCGCTTTCATACCTGGTATGCCCAAAACATATTTGACAACTTCAGCGGCGATCATGCCAGCACCTAATTGTGTTGCAGTAGTCACTACCGGTGTGCCGCCTGTCTGTGAATCAAGCATATCAACATCGGTATATTTAAATTGTGGTCCCCAAGGAATACAGGCAAACATAGCGACTATCATTTCTTTTTCGGACATTGAATCATCTATATCAAAAAAGCTATCAAAATCCATCCCATCAGGTGAATACAGGCTAAGCATCGTGCTAAACCCTATCGGTGCAGCAGCGAAAACGGGAAGACCTTGTATTTTTGCCTGCTTAAGCATTAACCGTCTTGCCGGCAGTACAAATATATCCAAGCCATCAATCACCACATCTGCATCGCTGAGGAACTGGTCCATATTATCCGGACCAATAGCGGCATTAATCACTGTCACCTCAGCACTGGGATTAATATCCTTGATAATAGCCGCCATCACCTGAGCTTTATCTTGTCCTATTGTGCTGACAGTGGCCCCATATTGGCGGTTGATATTATGGATTTCAAAACAATCAAAATCAGCAATCGTAAACTTACCAATGCCCGTACGGGCTAAGGTAGCAGCATGCATGCCCCCCATACCGCCCATGCCGGCAATAGCCACACAGGTATTTTTTATTTTTTGTTGTTCATGCTCGTTAATCAAGCCGCGATTACGGCTAAAGGCACGATCATAAAAATCATCAACATCACTGTCCATACAAATCCATATATTCCATTATTTATCTACAAAATAACAACTTCGCACCTATCCGTGTGAGACAGGCTTCTCAATTCAACAATTAAAATTTAATACTGGCTGTAACACCATAAGTACGTTCTACTGGCGCACCGACCACCGCTTGAAAAGCCACTAAGGGATTAGCTGGGTTTGTAAAAGGAATGGCATTGATTGATTCATCATCATCAAATAAATTTTTAACCCATAAATTCAAGGAATAACGTTCATTTTCTAGGCCAGTACGTAGATTAACAATGGTTCGATCAGGCAGGACAGCAATATTATCAATAGCTTGTATTGCTTGTTCGGATTGATACATTACATCGGCTCGTGTTTTCCAATCTAGTCCTGCTACGCCATGGGGCATCACATATTGTACTGATGCATTAGCCGTCCATTCCGAGACAAATTGTATATCATTGCCATCAAGAGTCGGGTTAATACCAAATAATGGCAATACAGCAAAGGTATATTCATCATAATGTGCATCGGTATAGGCAAGTCCAAGCGCTACATCCCAATTTTTAGCTGGAATGGCTGCTATTTCCAGTTCAAAACCTTGCGAAGTGCTTTCACCGGCATTAGCATTTAATAAAGCAGGAGGTAATCCAGTGCCTAATGAACGGACAATCTGGTCATCCCATTTGATATAAAATAGCGCTAAATTTGCCGTTAGGCGATTATCAAACCAAGCACTTTTAACACCGATCTCATAATTGAGGCTTTTTTCTTCATCAAAAGCGCGTTCATCTTCAGTAGGAACTGTGCCTGCAACCGCCGTATTAAACCCGCCTGATTTAACCGCTTTAGCCACACTGGCATAGACCATTGCATCCTCTGTTAGCTGATAATCTAAAGCAATTTTAGGCATGAAGTTTTTAAACGTAGCACTTTCATTAAAACCATTTGGGTTTTCTTGCACCGCTAATTTAGATTGTTTGCGTTCATAGGAATAACGGCCAGATAATGTTAACGCCCATTGATCGGTCAAATCAAATCCAAGAGAACCAAACCCAGCCCAATTACGTGTACTTTCTTTGCTTGAAGAATCAAACGCAAGTTGGGCAATTTGAGTATCGCTATCTCTATCAAGGTTATAATAATAAAGTCCCGCCATCCAACGTACTGCTTGATGAGCAGATGTTAATCGCAGCTCCTGACTAAACTCGTCTTGATCTGTTTGTATATTACTGAATTGAACATCAGCTGCCGAATAATCCAAGTCTACAGCCGTATCTATTTCTAAATCGTTATAAGCGGTAATGGATGTAAAGGTAACATTAGTCAAGTCCCAATCTAGTCGAAATGAGGTGGTGATATTATCACGCTCATTATGGCCTGGCGTTACAGCAAAACCATCGGTCACACTTGGTATACCACCTGTTATTAATTGCGGCTGATTAAAAGAGGCTAATACCGGATGAGCTATTGGCAATGCACCAAAGGCATTATTGTCAACAAACTGTATCGCATCATCACCATCATTGGTGTTTTCAATTCCTATTCGGAAGACCATTTCAACATTATCAGCTGGCAAGGCAAGCAATGACAAGGAATAAACATTACTTTGTTTTGTATCTAAATGACTGCCATCCAATTCATTGTCATAAAAACCATCAGAACTTGAATGCATAGCACCGACACGATAAAACAAACTATCTTGGCTTATGGCACCACTATGAGAAAATCGTGCATCTTGTCGCCCTTCATTACCCAGTGTTATTTCAAACTTACCTTTGCTTTCATTAGTGGGCTTTTTAGTGACATAGTTAATGGCACCGGCAAAGGTATTACGACCATACAATGCATTTTGTGGGCCTTTAGCCACTTCAATACGCTCGAGTTCATCACCAAACATCGCTTCCATAGCAATACGTGATTGTTGATAACCACCATCAATAAAAAAACCTACATTAGGTTCACCAATTGTTGTTGTTTCACCTCGAATAACGGGGTTACCCAAATAACCAAATAATTGCGTAAAAGTGAAACCGGGGGTCATTAAAGCAATATCTTCGATGCTTTGTAGGCCAGCGTCTTGTATGAGTTCAGCTGAAAATGCCGTGATTGCCATAGGCACTTGTTGCAAAAGTTCTTCTCGTTTACGCGTAGTGACAATCATTTCATCTAAAGTGATTGAATTAGCGCCAGAAGCAATTTCTTCAGCATGGGCAGTTGTGGAGAGTAAAAGTGTTTGCAAACACAGCAAACTTAGAATAGTCCGTTTCATCAGCTAATTTTCGTCCTTAAAAAACATGCAAAAATAAAGTTAACATTAATTTTACAATAAATCACGTCTTATCTTTATCATTTCTAATATGAGCTAACAATGGTAGGAAAAGTCTGCTTTAAATAATGTGAGGCAACACTCGTATTTGCATCGTTCAACTGCGTTAAAATGACTCTTACAAAGCTAATTGTAAGAGATAAATAAATACAATAGCACTGCAAAACACAGCTAAAAATGATGCACTGTCTTGCTGAATCAGACATTTTCACGTAGTTTGATACTACAACGTAATAATTTATATATGGATATACATGATTAACGGATTAAAAAACTTACGTATTTGCTTGGTAATGCTATTTTTTTCACTTGCTATAACGTCGGCAAATAGTGCTGAACCTAGGCCAATAGTCTCCCCAGCCCACCCTGTTGCCATGACAGCTTTGGCTGACCTTCTTTTTTACCCCTCTCGTGAAGCCCCTGCCACCGTTGTCAGTTTAAATAATAGCCTGATGAGTGCTGAAATATCAGGCCAGATCGTTGCATTACTCGTGCAAATCGGTGATCACGTTAAACAAGGCGATGTATTAGCAAAAATAGATTGTGCAGCTTATACCATTGCAAAACAAAGAGCTCAATCAGCACTTAATGCAGCTTATGCCCGAAATAAATATGCCAAACAACGTCTTAACGATGCTGAAAAACTGCGTAAAAGCAAAACAATCTCTTCTGATCAGCTGAATTTACGCAACTCTGAAGCCAAAGCGGGTGCAGCTGATGTCGGTGTTTTAACTGCGGAGCTAAAAGAAAGTAGCCGACTTATTTCTAAATGCATTATCAACGCTCCTTTTGATGCGGTTGTTGTTGAACGACTAGCAAGTGTTGGGGATTACACTATTCCTAGTTCCCCTTTGGTTAAATTGCTCGATCTTAATAATTTAGAAGTCAGTGGCAAAATTCAACAGCAAGATGTCGCCAGCTTAGAAACAGCTCACCAAGTGATTTTTAATGTTTCCGGCACACACTATCCTGTAGCACTTCGTACTATCGTACCGCTTGTTGATAGTCGCATTCGCAGTTTTGAATCACGATTTCAGTTCATTGATCAGCATGCCCCTTCCGGTTCTGCTGGGCGTTTGTCTTGGATCAGTCCTGATGCCCACATTCCTGCTGATTATATAGTGCAACGTGATGGTCAATTGGGTGTGTTTATTGTTGATAATGACCGGGCCCATTTTCATCAGCTAGACACTATAGGTAATGGTCTTCCTGCGCCGATTAATTTACCCGCTTCAAGTCAAATTATTAGCACGGGCCGCTATGGCCTGATTGACGGCCAAAAAATCAACGTCATCGTCAACCAAGACTAATACCATGTATCGTAAATTACTCACCAATACAGTACTGGTTAACCTCAGCTTCCTGCTTGTTATTCTTGCTGGCTGGATTAGTTATAGCACCATGCCAAGGGAGCAAGAGCCTGATGTCAATCTTAATTGGGTAGTGATCAATACTGCCTGGCCTGGAGCAACGGCTGAAGATGTCGAACAGCAAATTACCACGCCCATTGAAGATGAAATAGAAACTGTGGCCGATGTCACTCGGGTTTCAAGCAGCAGTCACACTGCCTTCTCCATCATTACCGTTCGTTTTGCAGATATCGAAGCCAGTCAATTTCGCCAACGGGTTGAGGAACTACGTCGCAGTATTCAATCTGCTGTTAATTATTTGCCTACAGATGTCCATCAGCCTGTTATAACCGAATTTTCTAGCTCCAATACTTATCCCACTGCTGTCGTCACCGTATCAGGAATAGAAAATGATGAAACGTTGCGTAAATCATCTCGCAATGTGGCAAAAGATATTGCCCGACTGAAAGGCGTAGATAGTGTTAATACATGGGGCACTGAAGATCCAGAGCTACAAATTCATTTTGATCCAGCCAAATTAATTGGCTTGGGTGTGTCTCCCACTGTTTTGGCCAGCACAGTGAATGCCTATTTTAGAGACCTCACTGCGGGTAGCATTCAATTAGGCGAACAACAATGGAAAGTGAGACTCAACGGCACCAGCAACGATCCTAGCTACCTTGCTAATTTACCCATCCTGACACTCGAAGGTGAGTTACCGCTGCGCAGTGTCGCCACCGTTATTCTAGGTCAATCAAAAGCCAATCAATTGGTATCCTATGAAGGTCGGCCGGCAACCATGATCTCCGTATTTAAACGCGGCAATGCAAATAATCTGCAGTTATTAGAAGACCTACAAAGCTATATTGAAGATCGTAATCTCGTCTTAAATCCCTTGGGCATCAAACTGGATATTGTTGACGACCAAACACTTGCAACACGTTCCGCGATTAGCATGATGGAAAAAAATGCGGTCATTGGTCTCTGTTTAGTGATAATAGTGACGGCCTTATTCTTGGGCTGGAAAATGGCGCTATTCACAGGCCTAGGTCTTGTGTTTTCATTAATGTGCTCATTCTGGATCCTCTCCGCAATGGGGGAAACGCTCAATATTATGGTCTTATTGGGGGTTATCATCGTGCTGGGTATGTTGGTCGATGATGCTGTGGTGGTCGTTGAATCCATGTATGTCAATTTGAAACGAGGCATGAACTCGACTGAGGCGGCATTGGCTACCAGCAATGAAATGTGGCTCCCCGTCATGGTCTCATCACTCACCACTATTGCGGCCTTTTTACCACTGATTTTATTACCTGGTATTCTCGGTCAATTTATGCGTATTGTGCCAATTGTTGTCTCAGTATCTTTAGTTGTTAGTTTGATTGAAGCCTTCTGGTTATTACCTTCACATATTATTTCAGCCAATAGCAACCCAGCAAAATTGACGGTCATTCAGCGAATTCGAAATCGTGTCACTCATTGGATCCGCCATCGCTACATCAAACTACTTATCCCTGTTATGCGTCACCCAAAAATAAGTATTAGTTCAGGTCTACTACTTAGTATTCTCGCTGTATTTGCCGTGACGAGTAATATTGTAAAGGTCGATTTTTTTGCTAATGATCCCATTCGCCTGTTCTATCTCAATGTATATATGCCTGCAGGCACTTCCATTCACAGTACTGATGAAACACTAAAACGATTAGATCTTCGTATTCGCTCGACACTTGATAACAAAGAATTTCGCTCAATTTCCACCACCGCAGGTGTATTAATCACTGAAACTGGCTCCCAACTGAGTGAAAATATTGGTCAATTAATGTTCAGCCTGCCTGAAAAAACCAGCCATTTAAAATCTGTAGATCAGCTAATCAAAGACGTCCGACTAGCTGTACAAGATATTCCTGGGCCACAAAGCACGTCATTTTTGCGCCGCCATACAGGCCCGCCCACTGAAAGCCCCATTAGCGTTAAAGTCCGTGGCGATAATATTGAACAACTCCGTGCTGCGACGGCCGCCTTAGAAGAAATCATGACCACGCTTCCAGGTATTGAAGATATTCATAATGACGATGCTAAATCAGGTATGCAACTCACCATCAAACTAAACCCTGATGCCATTACCCGTACTCAACTTAATCCCGCAGATATTGCAGAAATTCTACGTTTATATGTCGATGGAAATACCGTCGCTAATCTACGTTTTGAAGGTGAAAAATGGGATGTCCGGGTTCAGGCTACACCTAGCTCACTACAAGATATTAAATCTTTTTTAAGTTACCCTGTTGGCCTTGCCGATGGTAGCGAAATAGCACTAGAACAATTAGTAAACTACAGTTCATCGTATGCTGAAGGTACGATTCATCATCGTAACTTTAGACGCACTATCACCATAGAATCTAATATTGACACGATGCTTAATGATAGCATCACAGCTAATAAGCAAATTGCCGAACAATGGCGCGACATTTCAGCTAAGTACCCAGATGTCACTTTAGATTTTTCGGGTGAAATGGATGACATCAAAGAAAGTCTAGCCGGCTTGGCCGTACTATTTTTATTTGGGCTTGGCCTGATTTATATGATTCTAGGTACCCAATTTAAAAGTTATAGCCAACCCTTATTGATTCTTGCCACCGTTCCCATGGCGTTTACGGGCGTTATTATTGGCCTTGTCGTTAGCCATAACCCACTCAGTTTATATACATTATATGGTGTGATAGCCCTTGCTGGTATTGTGGCCAATGATGCCATTGTATTGATCTCAACGGCTAATCGTAATTTGGCTAATGGCATGCAGTTAACCCATGCCATTACCCTAGCTTCTCAACGCCGTGTTATGCCGATTCTAATTACAACAGTCACCACCATGGCTGGATTATTTTCATTAGCATCTGGCTGGGGTGGGGAATCCCTAATGTGGGGTCCCTTGGCGACAGCAATTGTCTGGGGCCTAGGTTTTGCAACTATCTTAACTTTGTTACTTATTCCACCGCTATATGGTTTTATTATGCGTAATAAAACAGCTAAACAAACAGATTTTATAGCACCACTGCCCTTGCCTATTCATGTTTCTGGCTTGCTATCCTCATTGCGAGCTTTCTTTCAGCTCCGTCAAACAGATAGCATTGGGCTCAATGAAATAGCGGCAGATAAAGCCCTAAAAGCACTGTATCAAGATGCAGCATTCGAAATTGAAAATGGTGAGATCGAACTTGCTATCCGTAACTTCCAAGCACTGGCCAATCAGCTACCTGATAATTTCACAGCCAATCTGATGGCGGCACAATCATTGATGTTTTTTATGCAAAAAATAGGCTGGGATGTGGGTTATATTGATAGAGCCAAACGCTATTTTGTCCGGGCCAAAAAAATACATCCTGATGATGAACGTATTGTTCACTTAGCAACGCTAATAAAAGAACTGGATCAAGATTCAGAAATAGATTGGGAAAACCTCGCCAAATAACCCTTTTTGTGTTGAATAGACGTCACTAACATCCCAAATAGTGACTTCATTGCGACAAGTTAAACTGTCAAATCGAGCCTGCTATCGCTGATTATATCTAACATTTAACGTGAGTTTGTCATTCTCACCTTACCCTTTTTCAATAAATAAGTGATATGCCCTACTTATCTCTTGATCTATGTCATATCCAGTAAGTTGTTTTTCTAGTATAGTCATTTTAACATTAACCTTGGAATGACTAAATTGCTAAATCCTCTTCATCTTTTTCGCATTATAGTCATGATTAGCCTATTAGCTATGAGTGGTATTAGCCATGCTATGCCTCCAGTTACTGAAGCCCAGAGAACAGAAACGCTAAAACTTGCCTTTCCTTCTGTCACGCGTATTTCTGATAAAACTCCCATAGCCAACGATCAGCCTGAAATTAGAACACTCTATAAAGGTGATGAAATTATTGGCTATGCCTTTGAATCTAATGATGTTGTTAGCATCCCAGCTTATTCAGGTAAACCAGTCAATGTATTAGTGGCAATGGATACCTTAGGTGAAATAAAAGTTGCCCGAGTACTTGCACATCAAGAACCTATTCTATTGGTAGGCATTCCTGAGCGACATCTGTTTGATTTTGCAGCTCAATTACTGGGCGCTAAAGTGACTGAGCATATTGTTGTTGGTCAGTCTGGAAAATCAGCTGTGCGTAGTATTGACTCATTATCAGGTGCAACCGTTACCGTTATGGTTGTTAATGAAGTCATTATGCGGTCTGCTAAAAAAATAGCTCGGCTATTGGGCATTGCGGGCATGTCTGCAACAAATAGTGTGTTACCTGCATCCATTAAACCTGATGTGTTCACTAATGCAAACTGGACACAGCTTATGGGTGATGGTTCTATCCGTCATTTAGAACTAAATTATGATCAAGTTGATAAATCATTTGAGGGCACTGAAGCTGAATGGCTAAGTAAGGATGAACAGTCAGCCTCACAACGCAAACAAAAGCTATTTATTGATTTATATTACGCGCCTTTAAACATCCCTACTATTGGTAAAAACATATTAGGTAATGATGAGTTTGACTGGCTGATGTCCGAATTAAAACCGGGCGACCAAGCCATTGCCATAATGGGATTTGGTGACTATTCATTTAAAGGAAATGGCTTTGTCCGTGGTGGTATCTTTGACCGTTTCCAAGTGCAACAAGAAGAAAAGTCTATTATTTTTAGAGACGCTGATTATCACCGTATTAACGATATTTATATTGATGGCGCACCTGAGTTTGATGAGAAAGTTATTTTTATCATCCGTGACAAATATAAATTCGATATGGGGTCACCTTGGCAAGTGGAGCTACTCGTTCGCCGTCAAATTGGTGCTTTAGATAGTATCTTCACTCGTTTCTTTGGTGATTATCAAGCACTAGAACACTATATCGACCGACCAATTCAACCAGTCTTTATTGATGCAGAACCTGAAGCACTTTGGGTATCCGTATGGCGTAATAAGATCTTCCAAATCGCAGTATTAGTGACCAGTTTAGTGATGTTATTCACCGTTATTATTCTGCAAGATTATTTAGATAAACACCCTCGTTTCTTACGTCTATTCCGTAAGGTATTCCTTATTTATACTGTGTTCTTTATCGGTTGGTATACATTAGGACAACTGTCCATTGTTAATGTGTTCACCTTTGTTTTTGCAGCAACAGGTGACTTTAAATGGGATACCTTCTTACTAGATCCTATTATGTTTATTCTCTGGGGTTTTGTCGCTATGACCATGCTGCTATGGGGACGCGGTATATTCTGTGGTTGGTTATGTCCATTTGGTGCTTTACAAGAATTAATTAACGAAACAGCACGAAAATTCAAAATAAAACAATATGAACTGCCTTTTGCTGTACATGAACGACTTTGGGCCGTGAAATATCTTATTTTATTAGCATTATTTGCTATCTCATTAGAGTCTATGAGTGCCGCCGAACGTTATGCTGAAGTTGAACCCTTTAAAACAGTCATCATGTTGAAGTTCCAGCGTGAATGGGGCTATGTCTTATATGCCGTAATTCT
>Ga0105350_10000349_pt1 | contig 31694 bp, 31 predicted proteins | sample EN1Hudsemesocosm_FD_83506 | JGI IMG/M metagenome (GOLD analysis project Ga0105350, IMG submission 83506) | Methane-oxidizing microbial communities from mesocosms in the Hudson Canyon - EN1E Hudson Canyon | ecosystem: Environmental > Aquatic > Marine > Cold seeps | place: Hudson Canyon... | reverse complement strand
CGGAGTGGCCACAAAATATCTAGATCATTATTTAGGATGGTTTAGATATTTGGACAATGATGAAAAGTTCAATAAAAACAGTATGTTTAGTGTTCAACAACAGTTAATACAAACATAGCCTAACTAATTAATCTTTGGATTTTTTTAAAGTTAATAAATATTCATCAATTTCTTGCATAACCTCAATAGCATTGGGGTATGTTCGAGACAATTTAACGTAAAGATCATACTTAGCTAAAGTTGTCTTTTGGATTCCTGTAATTTGAAATTTATCAATGATTTGCTCAGATATCTGTTTATAAACCAAAAGATACTCTTTATTGCCTGATAGCAACTGCTCGAAACCATCTTCATGATTAATGGTGTAGCGGACAGACCGGCTTGCTTGACTTAATTTATTGTAATTTCCACCATAGGAGTAACTTGAAATCAAAATGAGATTTTTATCAACTAAGTCTTCTAATTTATCAACACTTGTCGTATCTGCCTTCCAATATACTTGCAGCTCCATAACAAATAATGGTTTTTTACTGACCAAAGCTAAATCGTCGCTTATTTGTGATTTATCTAAACCAGCCCACAAATCAACATTCCCTTTCTTAATAAAATCAAGTAGCCGTCTATGAGGTAAATAAACAAATTCAGCCTCTAGCTCTAAGGTTTGAGCTATTCCACGAAATGAGTCTATTAATAAGCCTTTTGCCTTTTTATTAGGCGCTTGGAATGCATAAGGCGGAACATCAACATATGCAATTTTGAAGTTAGCAAATGAAGGGGCTGAAAAGCAAAAAAACAAGAGAAAAGGTAAACTTTTACATCGAATAAAAGCACACAAAATCTCAAATAGAAAATGAGTTTTAAGCCTTTTATTTATAGTTTCTGAAATAATCATCTAGCCATAATAACTATCACTAGAAACGATGTATATATGGTGAGTAAAGATACTTTCTAAATTAATCGAATAGAATTCTCATTTCCTACATTGGTCTAGCTATCAGGCGTAAAAACGGCGATAAAACCGCAATTAACAATAAGAAATATTAATATAAAAACTTAATAGCCTCTTTTTTTCCAAAACTGAAGCTCACCATCACCGTGCTCAACCAATAAACTAAAGGTTTTCTCTGCTATGACTTTTCCATCACACTCAATAACCATGCGCCAATCACCCACTTTATTGTGGATTGGCGCCCAAACTGAGTCGCCTAGATAAAATTCCCAATCATTATTCCTAACATATACCACTCCCTCGAAAGGAGGCATGACCTGCCCATTTTCATCGGGCACCTCAGGATGAAAAATGGTCCAATCTAGTCGTTTGTCTTTGGATTTTTTAGCGCTGAGAATAAAACCAAATTCAATTTCCAATTCAGTTGGAATATTAGTCGTAAAGGTTTTAATTTTCGGAAGGTTTTTACTCTTTTCATCCCAGTTTTCATAAATACCGTAACTAGTCACTTCAAAAAATGTTCGCAATTTTGACAACACAACTCCTGATACTTCAATCTTTACTGCCTTTGATATTTTTATTATTACAAATAATCAGCAATCAATCGTATTTTATTGGAACATGTAAGAAATAAAGTATTTTGGAGAAAAGGGGCTGAATTGTCTTTCGACAAAATCACCTAGAGCTCAAAAAGCCGGCAAACTAAAAGTTTTCTAAGCAGTATGTTTGTTTGATCTCATTTAACATTGCAGTGCTTTTTATTACTTTGCTGTTAATTATTTTGGTATACAGCGCAAAAAGTTTACACTGAACTTAGAGACTTACTTATAAATATACGCTTTCAGGATAAAACATGTCTGAGCACTACGACAATCTCAGTGAACTTAATAAATACACACCATTGCGCGAAAAATTAATCACTACACATAAATCGGTTAGTGAATACTTCCCATTTATAGCGAGGATTGCTATTGCGATTTATGACCCTGAAACAACTATGCTCAAAACCTACTTGCACAGCAGTGGCGAAGATAATCCTCTGGAGCACTATCAGACATTGATGGATGATGCCCCGTCTCTAAAAAACATCTTCGAAAAAGGACTGCCCAGAGTCATCAATAATCTGCTTACATTTGAAGAAAGCCATAATGTACACACCAAAAGAATTGGCCGCCAAGGTTATGCTGCCATTTATACCTTACCCATTTTCAACAATGGCGTATTTATTGGTTTTGTGTTCTTTAATTCAAAACAAAAAGAAGTGTTTACCGAACAAGTTTTACGTCAGATAGATGTATACGCACATATGATCTCGTTAATGGTCATCAATGAGTTAGCCTCTATTCAAACCTTAGCGGCAGCAGTTAAAACGGCAGGAAGCATTACTCATGTGCGCGACCCTGAAACCGGTAGCCACCTCGACCGCATGTCTCGTTATAGTCGTATGATTGCCAAAACACTGGCCGATAAATACCAATTAGATGACGAATACATAGAACATATATTTATGTTTTCTCCCCTCCATGACATTGGTAAAATTGGCATTCCAGATAACATTTTACTTAAACCAGGTATGCTCAGCGATGACGAACGGATCGTTATGAACACACACGCTAGTAAAGGCCGGGAAATAGTGGATGAACTACTTAAAAACTTCGGACTAGAAAATGTTAAGTACATGTCAATGTTGCGCAATATTGCTGAATTTCATCATGAGGCCATCAATGGTGAAGGCTACCCACTAGGTATAAAAGGCGAGCAAATACCGATTGAGGCACGAATTGTAGCCGTGGCAGATGTATTTGATGCGTTAACCAGCGTCCGTCCTTATAAAAAGGCCTTGAGTAATCAAGAAGCCATCGATACCTTACTTAAAATGGCAGGTAAAAAATTGGACGAAAATTGCGTTAATGCACTCATTCAAAATATGCATGAAGTAGAGAAAATTCAGAAATTATTTATTGAAATCGATTAGGTATGTAAATTATTAAGCCTCAATTGATAATCAAAAAAGTACACGTAAGTTAGATAATAGTATATGGATAGGAAGCCCAGAACATTAGAAATTCTGGTGCTTCGCCGACTGCTCTCTGTGCTGCCAACTCTTAAATTAAAAGCCTTCTAATTTGACAATAACCAATCACCCTATTGTTATAGGACTTTTCTAGTGGGCATCACCACATTGGCAAATATTAATCCAGCCACCAGCGACATTAATATTAAGAAGGTTTCCTGACCGATATGATCGGTTTTGATAATATCTTGCCCAGAAATAAAAGAATTTAGCCCCATGTATGTTTTTGATCCCGGAACCAGCACAATTAGGCCATGCATAGCCACTATGGTAGAGGGAGCATTAGCGATACGTGAAAACATATTAGCAAACACACCCAATGCAAATGCCCCAACAAAAGCTCCAAGGCCGTTTTCAAGATAAGCCGAACTCCAGGTAGATGCGCCGTAAGCGATAAAAGTAGAAACGATAGCCCAAGGCACATGTTTCATACGAGTACGAAATATAGCGACCAGCCCCACACTTAACATGAGAACGCCCAACCAATTCACCCAAAAGGGCAACGTGTCTGCCATTACCAGCTCTTGTTGGCCAAATAATTGGTAACCTAAACTAATCCCTAAAAACGCCCCAAAATACAATTTGAATAGCTGCATGGTGGCATCCATTACCCGTGCGGTTCCTGAGACCAAATTGCGGGAGGATAATTCAGCTAAGCCCATGGTCAATGACAAACCAGGTACTAAAATAATCAAAGAAGAGAGTATGATCAGCCATATGTTGTAGCCTGATGCCGAATAATGATTGATCGCACAAGCTACAAAACCTACCGAAAAAGACGCGACAGGTTCTAACATCAAATTTACCCGCTTTGAACGACGTGCCCAAAGGGTCCAAAAATACACCATCAACCCCAGCAGACCTGAGTATATAATTTCAGACCAACCTGCCCCCATCAACATCGCAAATGCGCTGGTAGACAAACCAAAAGCCACACCCGTTAGGCTTTTGCCATATGGACTAGGCATAACATCAATTTCGTCTAAACGTTCATCAGCTTCAGCAAGAGTTATGTCTCCAGACAGCAATTCGAATGCCAGCTCATCTGTGCGGGACAAAGAATTCATATCTAGCTCGCCCGGTTGCATACGCGCAGAGTGGTTATATTCGTCTTCATGACGATCACTCCACAGCACGATAGATAGAGTAGTAGGTGTAGAGTTAAAAGACGCGTTTAGACCAAAATGCGTAGCAATTTCAGTTAAATACGCTTCAAGACGAAACGAGGGTGATCCATATTTATGTAACATTTTACCCAGCTTAAGGATAAAACGACGGATTTGAATAAACTCTAACTTGTCCATTTCTCTACAACAACTTCAATGATTAACGTAATACTAGCAGCTCTATTAAGCTACATGCATATTCTATGGTGATAAACAGGCGCGGATTCTATTGGTAGAACAAGCAACATACAACGTACATTTTTTAAGCACACAAGATTAGAAAAACTAATAGATACTAGTAAGCGCGGGCGTCATGGCTAACACCTATTCAACAACATCCGTTATTTATTCATTATTTTTGTGAACTAAGAAAGTTAAATAGCTTTACTCGGTTGTCAGACGTTAAGTAGTGATTTCCTGTGATTAAAGACGAATTGAAGGCTTCTTACTGATAGCACTCTGCAAGGTTTTGTTTCCAAACTTCATGAAATTTCAAGATAACTTTTCTAAGTGATAAAATTTCAGACTGAGCAAAATAATCTTTAAGTACAAAATAACCTTCTGAGTCATACAAACTGCTAATTTGACTTCGTTCGTCTATCATTAACACCCATAACCTCTAAATTTTCACAGAACAAAACGTCCTAGCTTTGTTCATTAATCTGCACTTGGAACAATACTCTAGAATCTGCATCTGCATCTGCAGCCAAGATTTCTTCCAAGAAAGTCCCTCACAAATACAAGCAACGTAAATGACAAAATTGCACAACGATTACCAAAATGCAGAAAGAAAGATGTGACTTAGTTGATAAATTTTCAAACTATTTACATGTTTACACTGCATACGTATTCATGTCTTTTTGAGATAAATTCAATGGTTGAATATTTTTTTTCAATTAGAGTTTTCTGTAAACAACTTGTCAACAGCCTGTTGCGCAAGTGTATTTTCCCAATAACAACAAAGGCCTAAATCGTGAAAACTGTACCTAAACTATTGACATTAATTTGCTTACTGATCGCATCTGACGCCCACGCTAATCTGCTGACAAATGGAGGATTTCAAAGCTGTAACTTTAATGGCTGGGATACCTATACTGATGGTGTTAGTAATTCCGTTCGCGACGGCGATTTTAATATCATAAATAATGCAGGCGATTGTCAGGCCGAGATTAATATTGACGTTAATACAGGTTCTAGCGCGTTTTATGCCAATACTCTGTCCACTGAACTTGATTTAAGTACCTCGGCTGATTCGCAATTATGGCTGAGTTTTGCTTGGGATTTTGCTGGCTTTGACGATGGAAGTGACGACGCCGACTTATTTTTCGTTAATTTTATTGATGATCTCGGCAATATCGTAGGTGCCGATGGCTCTTCTGGGTTTTTAATTGATCCCACAAGTGCATATGGCTCAGGCACTTTCTCTATGATGCTTGATAGCAGCTTTCATAATCAATCGGGTTGGTTTTTGGATTTTAATTTAGAAGCTGGGTATACCCTTGATTCATATTCTTCAACGCTGTTAATCGACAATGTGACACTGTTGGCTAAACCCACAGACGTGCCCGCTCCTCCAATGGCAGCCCTGTTATTGTTTGGCACTGTGGCTCTTTTTTCGCGACGCTCTCAATCCAACGGAACTCGTTAATATGAAATTATTTACGCAATTAAATTTATTGTTATTGCTGCTTTTGGCACCGTTTGCCAATGCAACTTGGCAAGATACTAACAATACTGAGTTTAGCTACTCTGAACGTCCCGTTTTTGATCGCATCAATCGGCAGTACAGCTCGGTAGTGACTCTCACTAACACTGGTAGTGAAATCAGCGCTCCCATGCGTGTCATGTTTGATGCCAGTAGTCACCTAATAATGAACGGTAATGAGTCTGAAAGCGACCTACCTTTTATCACTCTAAGTATCAATGAGCTTGCTGCAGGTGCATCACATAAATTCACCGTGAAATTGGGTTTGACTCGCGCAAGACTCTCAATGCAAATGCGCTTACAGGCTGATATTGTTCCTGAAGGTGAACCAGATACGGGCTTGCAATTAGCAGATAATCAAATCGCTATCTTTTATCAACGAGAAGACGCTAACTATCAAGGTTGGGGCTTACATTTATGGAACGGTGAAGGCTGTGGAGACTATGCAGCGCCAACTAGTGACAGTGACCACTTTGCCAACTGGGGTAATCCTTACCCAGCTGATGGAGAACATCCGGATTATGGTGCCTATTATATTTTAACTGTCACCCCAGGTTCGTCTTGTTACAACTTCATTTTGCACAGTGGTGATAACAAAGCCCTTGGCAGTGATAACAGCCAATTTGAACCTGCCAATGGCCAACAGGCTTTTACTTTTGATGGTTACCCAGAACTTTGGTATGACCCCCTTACCTCTCGTCCTTTTACTGTTGATGGTGCCAAAGCACATTGGATAAATGCTAATACTTTAGTTTGGCTAACTTCAGGCGACGCAGTTGAATATCGTTTATACTCCTCAGCCGATGCTGGTTTATCCAACGTCAATGCTGAAACGTTAGCTGCTGCCAGTTTTGCGCCTTTAACCATGGCTAATGTCGACCAAGCAGTGTACACCAAAGATCCACAACTTAACGGTTTTAGTGGGTTCACCCTGAACCTCAGTGCCGAACAGGCAAAACAATGGGCTACACAACAATTACTTGCGGTAGCACTAGACGCTCAAGGCGAACTAGTTGAAGCGACCCGAGTGCAACTTCCAAGGCTCTTAGACAGCTTATATACCGCAGCTGCAAACGATGCCGATGAAGCGCAATTAGGGGTAACCTACAGCAATGAAACTATCACTACCACAGTATGGGCACCAACTGCCCAAGCGGTTAATATTTCTGTGTTCGACAGCAATAAACAAGCCCTTGCTGAGCATGCAATGAGCTTCGATGACACAACCGGAATTTGGACTTACAGCGGACAAAAAGCAGAATTAGATCGGAAGTTTTATCGTTATGATGTCACTGTGTACCACCCACTTACCGAACAAATCGAACAGTTAACCACGACCGATCCCTACTCTGTTAGCTTGGCTACCAATGGCCGTTATAGTCAGTTTGTCGACCTGCAAGATGCAGATCTAAAACCGACTGACTGGGACGGTCATACTGTACCCACTGTCATCGACCCTGAAGATGCAGTGATCTACGAAGGTCATATTCGAGACTTCAGTATTCTCGATCAGAGTACTAGTGCCGCCCATCGTGGAAAATATATGGCTTTTACTGAACTGAACTCGTCACCTATGCAACATTTGCAAGGTTTACAGGATGCAGGTTTAACTCACTTTCATGTATTACCAGCCAACGATATTGCTTCAATCCAAGAAGATAACAATCTGCGAGTGGATGTGACCGATACTGTTGCTAAGTTGTGCCAATTAAACAACACGGCCCCTGTTTGTGGAGTAGAAACCAATCAAGCGACATTGTTGCAAGTGCTAGAAAGTTACGATCCCTCCAGCACAGATGCACAAGCATTGGTTGAGTCTATGCGTGCTTTTGACGGATTTAACTGGGGTTACGATCCGCAACATTTTGCAGCCCCTGAAGGCAGTTACGCAACAGATGCAGATGGCGTTAGTCGTATTTTAGAAATGCGTGCCATGAACCAATCGTTACATAACATTGGGCTTAGAGTGATCTTGGATGTGGTCTATAACCACACGGCTTCTTCTGGCCTTTACGACAACTCGGTGTTGGATAAAGTAGTACCTGGGTATTATCAACGTCTAAACGAAACGAGTGGTCAAATTGAAAACTCTACCTGTTGTGAAAATACAGCCACTGAACACAAAATGATGGCCAAACTAATGAATGACTCGTTGGTTAGTTTTGCCCAACACTTTGGCTTTGACGGATTTCGATTTGATCTCATGGGGCACATTCCGAAACAGGCGATTGTAGATGCTCGTGAAGCAGTGCGTGCCGTGGACGAGGATACTTACTTTTATGGCGAAGGATGGAATTTTGGAGAAGTAGCGAATAACCGTCGTTTTGAACAAGCTTCACAATTGAACATGGCCGGTAGTGAAATTGGTACCTATTCTGATCGTCAGCGTGATGCTGTGCGTGACGGAGCGCTGTTTACTGGTGGCAGTATTAGCGAACAAGACGTGATCCGCGTTGGCCTTGTTGGCAATGTGGGTAGCTATCAGTTTGTTGCAGCCAGCGATTCCTACATATCAACTTACGATTACCAATGGAATGGTCAGCCAGCAGGCTATAGCGATGATCCTGCCGATACAGTTAACTACATATCTAAACATGACAATGAAACCTTGTGGGACAAATTACAGTATGCCTTGCCTGCTGGTTTAGGCATTCAAGACCGAGTCCGTATTCAGAATTTGGCGCTATCGATTCCGCTATTAAGCCAAGGTATTCCCTTTTTACATATGGGTTCAGATTTAATTCGCTCTAAATCTATGGATAGGAATACTTATGACGCTGGCGACTGGTTTAACCGTGTTGATTTCACCCAAACTAGCAGTAACTGGAATATTGGTTTGCCTTTGGCTCAAGATAACCAAAACAATTGGGACAATATCAGCCCTATTAGCGCCAACACTACTACTGACTTTACTGGCGTTGATGTTCAACTTTCAGCGGCTTTGTTCAAAGAATTTTTGCAGATCCGCAGCTCAAGCAAATTATTCAGATTAAATAGTGCTGAGGATATCGCTCAACGCATCAAATTCTACAACACCGGTAGTCAGCAAGTTCAGGGCCTGATTGTGATGAGTCTTGACGATGGCATTGGCTTGGCTGATATTGATAGCAACAATGACTCAATAGTGGTGCTTATCAATGGCACAGCTGCAACTCAATCTATCAACGTTAATAACGCTAATGATTTTGTACTACATCAGAGTCAGCAGCAATCAGCCGACCCAAGAGTGCAAACCGCCACTTTTAGCAATGGTACTTTTAGCGTCCCTGCATTAACCACAGCAGTATTTGTTAAACCACAAAATGGCGTACAGGGTTATGGATTATCTGCTCTTCCTCCTTATGGTGAGCAAACTATCTATTTGCGTGGCGATTTTAATTCGTGGAGCACGTCATTACCTTTTGCTTACCAAGGTAACGACAGCTACGAATTAGATGCAGCTTTCTTGCAAGGTGATTACCAGTTTAAAATTGCCAATCAAGATTTTTCTAGCGTCAACTTGGGTGGAGAATTCACTATGCCAATTGGCTCCTCTGCAACCCTAACCAATGGTGCCAATAATTTAAGCTTGAGCTTGATTGCTGATGGTAACTACAAGTTTGTATTAGATGCTTCTAATAGCAACAACCCTAGCTTAATGATTATTCCTGAAGACCCCAATGCCATTCCAGCGCCTTATGGTAATCATGTTCCTTTATTACGAGGTGACATGAACGGCTGGGGTACCAATTCGCCTCTAGTTTACGAAGGTAACGGAATGTATCGAGGGGTCTTTAACATTGGCGCTGGCAGCTACAACTTCAAAATTTCTGATCAAGATTGGGGCGGAAGTGGCGGCTTAAATCTGGGAGCTAACACTGCAGTTGAATCGGGTAGCACAGTCACACTGTATCCCGGTTCAAACGATAACCTTCATATCAGTGTTGAAAATACTGGAGACCTGATGTTCGAACTAGATGCGAATAATCTAGCCAGCCCTACCTTGAAAGTAACGGCACAGCTAGACTAAGCAGGCAAATTATGGGGGAACCCATCAATAACAAAAAAGGGCGCTTGCGCCCTTTTTAAGGGTTTGTATAGATCGAATCTCCCGTTATACCAATGTGCAGAAACCTATAAAGATTAAAATTCATCAACTTCATTTATTTTTTGGTAAAAATAAATTGTCCTTCGGCATTGATTTCACGACTAACCTCGCCTGCAAAATATAAATAGTTAAGGTGAGAGAATGCTTCAGCAATCGCAAAAAACAGATTTTGAGCAGACAACTTACGCTTAAACAAAACAGGTAAACATTGCTCAATGGTTTTGCCTTGCTTACAAAACTCTCTGAGGTTATCTAAATGCACATGATGATGACTAATCAAATCGTTCACTCTGGTATGTAAACCATGAAAGGGTTGTCGGTGTGAGGGTAACACTAAGGTGTCTTCTGGCAGCTGGGTAAATTGTGGCAGAGTGTCTAAGTATAACTTCAATGAATTGGCATCTGGCTCGGTACTGTACACCCCAATATTGGGTGATATACCCGGTAACACATGGTCCCCAGAAATCAAAATATTAGTGACTGGATTAAATAGGCAAACATGCTCAGGTGAATGACCACGGCCAATATACACCTGCCATTCGTGTTGGCCTATGCGCAAGTTATCACCTGCCTGCAAACGATAGAACTGCAACGGAATAGGCCGAATAACCTGCCCTACTCCTTTGTTACTTTTTCGATTTTCTTTGGCATTACTCACGTATTCTTCAGACATACCACAGCGCACTAAATACTCATCATCCTGCCAATCAGAAGCGCCGCGAGCACCGGCTGATAAAGCCCGTGCAGTAAAGTACTCCACTTGACTCATATAAAACGGAACACGAAATTTCTCGACTAAATATCCTGCCATACCAATATGATCTGGGTGTAAATGGGTCACTATCACTTTAGTAATAGGCTTACCTAAAGTCTCGAGCAACACATCCCACAGCTCTTGTGTTTTTGGGGTACCAATACCGGTATCAATTAAGGCAAATCCATCTTGCCCATTTTGATTATCTTCAAGTAAGTATAAGTTGATGTGATCGAGATCAAAGGGTAACGGCATACGCAACCAAAATATGCCAGCAGCGACTTCTTGCAGCGTGCCAGGCTTTGGTATTTGGGTATCTATAAAAGTGACTTGCATAGTCTTTTCTCCGTTTGAAGCAATGACATCTTCCGATACCACCTATCTAACCTAAAATCGAATTAGCTGTTATTAGACCCAATTATGCCAGCGACTACCAAGCACCATTATGTATTGAGAAGTATCAAAGGTTTGAATTAGTAGGCAGAGCGAAACAAAAAATGAATTACTGTTCAGTTAATTACTCGACATCACTGAAGCGTACATATATGTTATTTGATTATTACCTGAACTATCAAAGGCTGTGGCTAAGTGAGTGCATAATGAAAAACAAATCATCTAACTCTAAATCGATGTTACAAGCCAACTACATAGTATTTTAACATGTCACATACACCTAGTGGCTGGGCGCCACTGCAACCAATACTGCAAGAAATTTTGCTAAGCCATAACAAGGGTTTATCGGAATATGAATTATTTAATCAGTTAAAATCTCCGCCCTATGCGTTGTTTACCTCCGGAGCATTGAGTGATCCCCTATCGTTATTCCAAAGTCACTTCATCCTGTTTAACGCCTTGTATCAGTTACAAGACACATGGCTTAGAAAAAAAATAGGGCTACTGCAAATACACTGTAGCTGCATTCGTCACACTCCTTGGCAAGCGGGACAGAATGGGCTGTTAACTCAAGACAAACTTCGCGCTTACTATCTTGACTGGACCAATCTAAGTGACACCGACCTATTGCAGGTAGAAGCATTATTAGACAGCTTTTGGTTGGCTTTTTCTGGCGTACCTAATCAGGTAAAAGAGAACAATATGCCTTTGCAAAAGGCGCTAGATTTACTCAACTTAACAAACCCATATACCACACAGCAATTGAAGCTGCAGTACCGGAGAATGTTACATCAGTACCACCCAGATAAAGGCGGTGATAATGACCATACGATTCAACTTCACAACGCTTATCAGCAACTGAAAGCAAATGGCTAAACCGAATAAAAAGGTCCCTGAGAGTTCAGTAGATATATACTGCAATGGATGTAAAACTCAATTATTTAAATATCGCAAAGGTGGCAAAGGGTCTCTGATTAAGTGTTTCAAACAACGTATCACCAAAGACTTCACTTTAGTGCCTTGCTCCTGTCCAAAGTGTAAAACTATATTCGCTAGAGATACCTTAGTAAGAGGCGTACCAGCTTTTAAAATGATCGGCACAAAAGTATTCACTAAATGAGACGCATAAATAATATCATCAGTCGACTTAGGAGAGTCAGGCCTGCTAGCTAGAATCGCCAGAGGCCCAACATAAGTCGACACTCAGCCATTTCTTATATGGCTAGAGTCAATATTTCTCGGCTAGTTTCAATCGTGATATCACTGTGTTCTCCCAATGCAGTCAATCTGTGTTGATCTAATCTATTAATCAATAAGTCAATATCATTACTGCCAAGATCCACATCAGACAAACGTATTGGTAGTTGCATCTTTTTAAAGAATTCTTCCGTTAAACGAATAGCTTGATCTATGCGCGCATCATCATCACCTTCGTTTATATGCCAAACGCGAGTCGCATATTGCAATAATTTTTCACGCTTTTGTTCACGTTTCACTTTCATAACCGCAGGCAAAACAATAGATAAAGTACGCGCATGGTCAATACCAAAAGCACCGGTTAATTCATGACCTATCATATGTGTTGCCCAATCTTGTGGAACACCTGCACCAATTAGGCCATTTAGAGCCATGGTTGCCGACCACATGATATTCGCTCTGACTTCTAAGTCTTCTTTAGTGGCAGGTGACAAAGCCTTAGGCCCTTCTTCAATCAAGGTCTGCAACAAGCCTTCGCTAAAGCGATCTTGCACCTTGCCGTTTACGCTATATGTGAGGTATTGCTCAATCGTATGCACAAAGGCATCCACCACACCATTACCAATTTGGCGATCTGACAATGACAAAGTCACACTTGGGTCCAACACCGAAAATAACGGACGCACTAACGGGCTAGCGAAAGGTAATTTATTACCGTTTCTTGTGACGACTGAATTACCGTTACTTTCAGAGCCTGTCGCAGGCAAGGTTAATACCGCACCAATTGGCAATGCTTTGGTAACTTTTTGATTTTTAGCTAGAATATCCCAAGGATCATCACCTTCAAACAATGCGGCTGCAGCAATAAATTTAGCGCCATCAACAACAGAGCCACCACCAACAGCAAGTAAATAGTCAATATTTTCAGTCTTGATTATCTCTTGTGCTTTCATCAAAGTGTCATAGGTAGGGTTGGGTTCTATACCCGAAAATTCAAACCAAGTATGTTTAGCAAGAGCATCTTTTGCCTGTTGATATACGCCATTTGATTTAATTGAGCCACCACCATAAACCAATAATACTTTTGCGTTTAAAGGAATTTCTCTTGAAATCGCTTTAATTTGTCCTTCGCCAAAATAAATATGTGTTGGGTTTTGAAAATTAAAATTTAACATTTTGTTCCTATCCTTATCGCAAACAGAAAAGCTAAGCGAGTTAACTAAGCTGAAAGATGTGTTAGTGATTTTTCAGCCACCAAAGCTGAATTTGCTAGATTTTGACCAGTAAAAATCAACCGTTTAGTACTACAAGACAGACCCATCTTTAAATTTTTGGGTACTCGTCACCACGTTTAATTGATGAGTATTAGACCCAATAATTGTAGCAACTACCAAGCATTCTTATGTATTGATAAGTATCAAAGGTTTGAATTAGTAGCCTAAGTTAAAGGAATAATTAATCTGAATGTCGGGCTAATTATCATGTTGAATGCCGATTAAAAAACATGTCATTTTTAATTAATAGCAACTATGCATTTACAATAACGTGCACTTGTAGATAAATAAGTATGCTTATTCGAACAAGGATAGACCCAGATTACTAATTACTGTTATCGTGGATGCTCGAGTGATTTTTGCGTATAAAGCCAGTAACTAAAACAGAGCAGAGTTGCGATAATATATGAGTTTAAATCCTATTACTTTTGAATTTGGCAACAAAATATTATTCGCTCAAGCGAAGGGTGAGCTATTGTTCGAAAACATTGTCGATCACTATAAATTATTGTTTGAACATCAAGATTTCTTTATAGGTATTCCAGCACTGTATGACTTTTCACAGGTCACTAAAATATCTGGCAGCATAAGTCATTTTGAGCAAACAGCAAAAGACATGGGGGATAGCAACCTAATTAACAAACCAAGCTATGTGGCGATAGTCGTTGCACCAGAAGATAAATCAATTAACACTGTTTTTAATGCCTATAGCCAAATGATGGAATATACCTTAATGAATGTTAAAGTCTTCCACACAAGAGAAAACGCTTTAGCATGGTTAACAAACATCTATTAAAACATTACAAAAGTAGCGACAAGCCCAATTCATCAAACAAAAACTTCGTCCACATTTCGTCGCTTAGAGGGCTTCACCCTAGGTGCCTCGCCGATACGTATCATCACCTGTGAAATCCCTCGGCTACTGATAGTTTTCGCCAGTTGAGGTCTCAAGTGTTCAACTTCAATAGCTTGGTGCAAAAAGGAAGCGCTAAGCCCTTCAGAACATAACTCTAAAAGCACTAAAGACAGCGCTCTGCCAGTATTTAACCATGCTTCTTGTTCATCCACTTCCGTGGTAAAAATGGCAATGGCTGGGCTACCCTGAAGAATTTTTCGACGATTAAATTTAGCTGAACTCTTACCATTATTAAACAAGTCCATGACAAATCTAGCGACAGGTGTGGGTAAATTTAAAGAGGCAAACCCAAAGCTCGACATCCCTGTTTTTCCAGATGTATGACGTCTTAAACGAGAGGAAAACTCTCGTCGAAACCAAGGTTGATTATGCTGGTGACGAATCGCTACTTCGCTTAAGTTAGCCACCCTTTTCTTATCTTCTTGTGAGGTTAAGTAAGTAAACTCCACGGCACATTCAGCAGCTAAGTTTTTACACACTTCCAGCAATGGTGTAGCAACGGGTTTATCAACAAAAAATCGACGATTGGTTTGACGCTGGATAATTGCGTTAAACAAACGGCTATTATGTGGATCATCAGGCACTTTGTTACCTAAAGTGATAGTGGCAACGACATCTGTGTCAGCCTTATGGCTACATATCTTTACTATTGGTTCAAACCCAAAATGTTTTGCCGCCACCTCCAAGTTGCCAATGGCAGCACCACAACTAATCTTCAGTTGTCTAAGATGGGGGTCAATAAAGCTTAACATTCTAGACTTGTCGATCATTACATCCATGCTGTCATCGTGAATACTGAATTTCCAAGGCTGACTATTATGATTTGACGGTGCCTGAATCGCATAATTCACCAGAAAGCGCAATTGTTCAGCCTTATCCATAGAATAAGGAAAATCTGCCTCGGCAATATTTCTTGAATCGTCTTTAACCCGTATCACCTTCATTACCTGCTCAAAATGTATTAATTTGAATTTAGCCTATAGCCCATGTTCACTAACAAAGTGTTGAGCATACATAAACCAGTAGCTTTTGTTGAGACTCACCATACTTGTCACTACAGTACATGATTTTGAATATCAAAAAGCGCTATAAACGTTTCGTTTATTACACTTAGTTTAGAACTGATACCAGTGGCCGTAAAGAGTTGCTCACTCAGAACGCCCAAACTCATTTGTACTAAGACGCAGTTTGTTGAAATGGCAAAGTCTTTTCTCTTATTTATGCTCACTGGTTATTAGCTGAAATTAGCCAGTATTGTGAGATACAGAGTGGGACTAAATCGAGTTTTAATAGACAGAATGAGCCGCATTGTGAGAGTGCACAATTCAACTCTCAGTTATATATTATGATTGAACATAAATGGTCCTTGTGGCAATAATAGCCAACTTAATGGAACGAGGTATTGTGACCAAGTTGAAATTTCTAGCGGTAGTTATATTTGTTTTTTTGTCTATTGCCAGCATTCAAGCTGAGACAGAGCTTACTATGGGCGTGGTAGTGTTTCCGCCAGATGTGATCCTCGATGAAAAAACCAAAGAATGTGTGGGAAGTAATATCACCCTTACTCGACAACTATTATTAGAGTACGGGATCAAGTTTCACGTAGTATGTGCGCCACCTCAAAGAATTATTCGTCTGATCCAAAACGGTGGAATTGATTTTACCATCAGTATCAAGAGCGTTGAGGCAATAAACAAACACGTAATATATAGTGACATCCCTGTAAGAAAAATCAGACTCAGTCTTTATACTCATAATGAGTCAAATAACAGTCAAACAATATCTGCTGTTAGAGGTTTTGAATATCAAGGCTATCGTAAAAAATTTAGCGAACAGGGTTTAGAGTTTATTGATCTTCCGAACATCGATTCAGCCATTCAGGTTTTTTTAAAGGGCCGCAGTGAAGCCATGATTTCTTATGAGTCACCGGTTCAGAATTACATGGATACAAATAATATCGCGAGACTAGATACCTATTCCATCACCCCATTGCTTGAAATTGACGCTTACTATTCCGTAGCCAAACGTTCCCCCCATCGTAAAGAACTAATTCAGGCTTTTAGAGGTTATGCTGTAAAACACAAGGTGCAGTACTTTGTATCGACATGGCAAAAAAATAACTCTGTGAAATAAACGGAGGGATTTTAAAAAACCGCTTTTTCTAAGCGCACAATTACATTCCTCGAGAACTTATAAAGACACCCAGTCTATGGCCGACCCATCGCCCCCAATTTTAAAATATCAACTAATAGCTCTGCTCTAATTGATTAATTGTAAAATATCGAAGGGAAGTATTGTGACCATACTATACTCTGCTTTCACATATATATTATGATTAAACATAAATAGTCCTTATGGCAATAATAATGACTTAATGAAGCGAGGCATTGTGACCAAGTTGAAATTTTTAGCGCCAGTTATATTCTTTTTTTTGACTATTCCCAACATTCAAGCTGAGGCAGAGCTTACGATGGGCGTAGTATTGTTTCCACCAGATGTGACTATTGATGAAAAAACCAAAGAGTGTGTTGGAAGTGCAATCACCGCCACCAGAGACCTATTATTAGAATTTGGGGTCAAGGTTCACGTAGTTTGTGCACCACCCCAAAGAATTATTCGCTTACTCCAAAACAAGCAGATTGATTTTACCATCAGTGTTAAGAGCGATGAGATACTAAGCAAACATGTGGTGTATAGCGAGATCCCTTTTCGAAAAGTAAGAGTCAATCTCTATATCCACAATGAGTTAAAGCAGTTCACAACAATTTCTGCGGTTAGAGGTTTTGAGTACCAAGGTTATCGAAAAAAATTTAGCCAAGAGGGCATGGAGTTTATTGATTTACCAAACACAGTTTCAGCCATTCAGTTTTTTTTAAAGGGCCGAAGCGAGGCCTTGATTTCCTATGAGTCACCGTTTAAGGCCTATATGGATTCAAATCATTTAGCTATGCCAACCACCGGTTCTATCACTCCCCTGCTAGACATTGACGCTTACTATTCAGTAGCAAAACGTTCCCCCCATCGTAATAAGCTTCTTCAGGTTTTTAGGGACTACGCTACAAAACATCAGGCGCAGTTTTTTCTACCTGCTTGGCAACAAAAAAACACTCTTAGAAAAACGGACGAATTTTAACAATCCATTTTTTTAACGAGCACAAATTCACTCTTCGATGACTTAAGAAACCACACTAGCTAAATATAGTGAACAATTTAGCTCGCCATTTGTATATGTATATATTTACAACTCAGGTAGAATTATTTGCTAGTTGTTTACAACCTTTAAAGTTGGAAACATAAGTTAATCAACTATTTGGCTTTTTGAAGGTGAAAGACAAAGTTTTGTTGCGTACCATTTTTTATTTTATCTGTTTTTTTGCCCCATCTGCCTATGCCGCATCGTTAAATGTATACATAGCTGAATACCCGCCTTTTCAAGTATTAGACGAAAAAAAAGGCCACACTGGGTTTTCTGTAGAATTGTTTAGAGAAATAACCAAACTCACTCAAATTGAGGTGGAATATATAGCAGTACCTTGGGTATGAGCGCTTAAAATAGTTGCTGAACAAGCCAACAGTGTATTGTTTACCATGGCAAAAACACCTGAAAGAGAAAAGCTGTATACATGGGTCGATACCATTCATTTAGTCAATGAAGGAGTGTTTGCCCTTAATGATAGAAAAGATATCACTATTAACACCCTAGAAGATGTGCATAAATACTCGATAGCCTTGCCACGAGGTGATGTATCTATAACAACCTTGAATATATTCCCCGATCATACTGATGACACTTATATAGTCGAGCATCAAGAACAGTGTATCAAAATGCTTAATTTAAGCCGAGTCGACCTAAATTATAACAATGACACTGGTTTTTTTGTGGCTGCTAAAATGCTTGGATTTAGTCCAGACCAATTTAAACAAGTTTTTATCACCAGGCAAACCGAAATGGGAATTGTCGCAAACAAACACACCAATATTGAAAGTATCAATAAAATTCGCCAGGCAATCGTAACCCTTAAGAAAAATGGTGTTTATGAAAAGCTTCAACGTACTTGATTTGGTGGTAAGTAGAGGTCTAAATTGGCATAAAGACATCTGTTTATATTTAAAAGCGAACCTTAAGGCTCGCTTTAAATATACGAAGACATGACTAAAAGTACATTTATTATGTTTTTAGTTTTAACACCGCTATTTTTGTTTTTCGCTAGTCGCTGGTTGCTCAAACTTAGCTGAACGGGGGCCATGAGGTAAACCATTATGCATTTCTGCGGACAACAGTCTTGTATTAGCGATAGTCGCTATATCAAAACCTTTATCGGTAACAGTTTCTAGGATTTGATTCACAGCTGCCTCAACCAGCATTCCAATTAATCCTCCACCACTATTTCCGCGAGTTTCAGCACTTGATGCTCTGGCTACGTCTTTCCATAAAACAGTACCAGTTTTAAGGTCCACTAAAGTTGCAGAAACACTCACTACCGTATCGCTCGAAATCAAAATATAGCTTGTTCCATATTCTTCAATGGTTAAATACAAAGCCGCATCAGCGGAAAATATTTCGTGCAATTTTTGCACGGGCACAGCATGAATATCACTAGCAACGGTCAAACCATTATTTTTAAACGTTTGATCTACCAAAGCTACAGGAAACACATAGAATCCAGATTCAGCAATAGGAGCAACCATTTGCGACATGACACTATAAGGAGCAATCACCTCTGTTGATTTATTAATAGGAGGCAGTACCAAAATAGAATGTGGATTTGATGCTCGAAATCCAGAGTAATCATGAGCAGGTGGGGCAGAAACACAGCCACTAAGCAAAGCGACAATCAATACAATTACTGCGAAATACAAAGATCTCATATGTTCATCCCTGAAGTGTTTTTAATTAAAAAGTCGATATAAGCAACTGACTCCGGAAATAACACTTTTTCTTGCTCAGAATGGTTTATTCCTTGTTCTTGATTGCCACTTTCAAAATAAAGCATACCCAGATGAGCATGCACACCCGGAGCAACAGGTTTGCCTTTGCCACTAGCTTGCACAATAATCTCTTCTAATATGATAATTTGCTGACTAACCGACGTTTCGTCGGCTTTAAAATAACTATAGACAGCTTTTGAATAGTCTCCGTAGTAATACATTGGCTCAGTCGTTTTACACCCTGAGATAAATACCATCGAGCAAAACATTATCAATATTACTTTTGTTGTAATACTCATTATATTTTCCAACTTCCAGTTTCGATACCACTGACTAAATTATTCACTGCTTCACGTATGGCCAAATCGAGTACTTTTCCATTTAGCGTGGCGTCATACCCTGCTGTACTGCCAAAACCCACAACTTCGCGTTGCGACAAACTAAACTCTCCTGCGCCTTGTACTGAGTAAACAAGCTCGGAAGTATTCACATCAACGATATTCAAAGTGACTTTAGCGTAAGCTATTTGTGACTTACCTTTCCCAAGCAAACCAAATAACTGTTTATCTCCCACATCTTTACGGCCAAATTCTGTGACATCTCCAGTCACAACAAACTTTGCACCTGAAATGCTTTGCTTTGAACCCGATAGGTTCGCTTCGCTAGTTAACATTTGCATATTATCTCGGTCTAACACCGAAAAACGATTAGTTTGCTGTAAATGGCTTAACAAGGTTGTTTTGGCTTGACCGCCTAACCTATCAGTACCCGACGAAAAGATACCATTTTGAAAACTTGATCTATTAACAAAATTTCCCACTACAATTTTATTTTTTTCACCGCTATAAGCAGTGTTATAAGTATTCACTTTAGGCGTTTCGACAACCTTTGAAGTAGTTGATGTACAACCTGAAGCAAAAAGTATGGCTATGGCACTGAATAAGGCGAGACTAGATAAGTTTGATTTCATTTTTAATCCTTGAATGAAGTTTATTTTTTATTAATAACTAAAGTAAGAAGAGATGCCAGTATTGATTAAGGGAAGGTAATAAATTTGCAACCGTTTAAGCCGAGTAATGGGCGAACAACCTGTTTTTTCAAGTTGCATTTGATAGCGCAGATTCCATTCAAGTGCCACCGAATTCACACAGAAATTTTGTAAATATTTAAGTGCGCGCGTAAACCTTTCTTTTGCATAACAATGCAAGCAGGACAGTTCTATCTAGATTTGATTGACGGGTTCAGCAAAAAAGGCATAAATACGGATTTTCACCCTGTTGGACAAGATATTGGACAAAAATAACATTCACCCAATTCAGGGTTTTATGTTGTGCGAGGTAGTTTTCCTAATTCGATTTGCAAAATGATAATACTTGCAAAATAGAAATCAAAAAGAAAACATCAAAAACCCCATTCCTTTTAAATATTAACAACTTAAACAAAACTGTTTTTTGGCATGTCGCTTGCAAAAATCCTGTAAACAAGCTCTAAAATTTTATTGAGTAACTGAGGAAGACAATATGCGAAAGGTTCAAGCAATGCTAGCTCAAAAACAGGTGAACATATGAACACATTGTCTAAAGTTTCAGCCTTTACGCTGGCCTTAGCAGTCAGTCAAACTAGCTTAGCAGACCCTTTTACGGCTTGTCCTACAGACGCTTTTTTGATCCAAGATAAATTAGCCACGTTGTATGGCGTCCAGTTAGCTACTGGGCAATACCAACTGCTATCAAACACGATGGGAACAACCAATAAACTCAACGCGTTGGCCTTTAATTTTCATGACCAATATTTGTATGCTTGGAGCAGTGAATACAGTGAACCTGTGCGTATTTACAATACCTATCAAGTTTCGCCATTGAGCACTTCAGGATTGCCTGACACATCATTTTATGTAGGTGACATATCCCTTGATAATAACTGGTATTACGTATATCGGCCGGGCTCTGCATACGGTTTGTATGTTATCTCATTAGACTCCTTGGACCCCAGTTATTTAGCTGCAGAACGCGTTATTGATGGCGCCAGTTTAAATTTACGCATCTATGATATGGCCTTTCATCCATTTAATGGTTTGGCATACAGTGTTGATAATCTAGGCAACCTTTACAGTATTGATGTTACCAATGGCAGTGCCACCTTGATTAATAATGTGGGTGAGACTGGGGTTTTTGGAGCGGTTTATTTTGATGTTGATGAAAACCTTTACATTAGCCGCAATAGCGATGGCCAAGTGTTTAGAATCAATACCAAGGAATCTAACCCAGTCGCTGATCTATTCGCTTACGGGCCAAGCTCGAGTAATAACGATGGAGCCCGCTGTGCATTAGCGCCTGTTATTGATACAGAGATAGCAACCATAGATTTTGGTGATGCGCCGGCTTCATACGGCACCTTGGCTGATGACAATGGTGCTCGCCATAGTACAGAAAATAACGCCATTTTTATGGGAGCTTCTGTTGACGCCGAATTTGATAGTTTTCAGTTTCCACTAAGTGATGATGAAACAGACGGCAATAACTATGATGACGGAGTGGCTTTTGTCACCGGTATTGAAGTCGGAAATTCCGCATTACTGCAATTAACCGCTTCTTCAACTGCATATGCTAACGCGTGGATAGATTTTGATGGTAATGGGGTGTTTGGCGCAGATGAAAAAATCATTGATGCTAAACCTGTAACACAAGGCAGCAACTCACTGAGTTATAACGTACCACAATGGGCCGAATCAGGGACCACATGGGCCCCGCTTTAGGCTCAGCAGTACGGCCGACATCGGCCCAATCGGCGGTGTGAGTGATGGTGAAGTTGAAGATTATCAAGTGGATATAACAGAGCCGAATGTCAGTGTTCTTTATTACCCTAATGCCTCAGACTGGGCAACCATTGCCTTCGAAGACAATTGGCCAGCAATTGGCGATTACGACTTTAATGACTTAGTCGTGAATTACCGTATAAGTGAATACAGACGTGATGGTGAAGTTATTCGAGTGAAGCTCGAAGGGCAATTGGCCGCAGTTGGTGCGTCGTTTCACAACGGTTTTGCCTTTCATTTACCCGGTGTTTCAAGAAACACCGTTGACGAAAATGCGATTCGTTACACCATTAATGATGTACCACAAACCACCTCACCTCTAGAATCTGGACGTGACATGGCAATAGCAATAATTACCAATGATGTGTGGGACTTTGTCAGTGCTGGCGAAACCTGTAAGTATCACCGCAGTGAACCAGGTTGTGGCTCTAAAATTCAAATGCGCTTTTCAATGACCTTACCAATGGCCAATTCAATCGCCACTGAACAGATGCCAGAATTTCCTTACGACCCATTTTTGTTTGCCAGTGAAGATGATAAACATGGCTCTGCATTTGGCTTGCCTCCGGGCAGAGCATTCGAAATACATTTACCCGACAAAGCTCCCACAGAAGCTTTTAGAGTCGATTTTTTTGTCGAGGTGAAGATAGAAGCCAGCCAGAAAACGGGCGCTATTTTGTGAATGAAAATGGCATGCCATGGGCGATAAATGTAGGTACTGAATGGCAATACCCTTTGGAGTACATGGATGTCATTTATGCTTACCCCAAGTTTTCTGACTTTATTGCTAATCAAGGACAAGTGAGTAGCGACTGGTACATTCTGAACAATGCCAATATTAAAAATATTTTTACTGATTAAAGAGGTGACATATGAATAAATTATACAGTTTTGTTTTGTTGAGTGCTTTATTAACAGCATGTGGCGGTGGTGGTACTGAAACTATTACAAAAACGCCTACTGCTGATATTAGTCAGCCGAGCAATGTGTCGTCCAATACAGTAAAAATACAACCAGCAATAACTGAAATAAGCTTACAACAGAGCAAAGCGACTAACGCCATAGAAACAGCAACAGTGATAGAAAGTGATGCACAATCTACCCATGACATAACGGTACCCGACGGTTTTCCACTAAACAGCGAACATTTATATAACTTTAACGTGGCGCGTTCAGAGGATGACAATCAGCCAGCTTATTTATCATTGTGTAGTGATTATCAACTCCATGACGATGGTAGTTATACTATTAACTATAACAGTTGCTTACTCAGAACATCCTTGACTGAATTAAACTTCGAGGCCGTTATTACTGTCACCAATGATACCCAAGGTTTAGTGGCAGCACTTTGGTATATGGATGAGAGTAAAGAACCACTGATCACGGATTGGCGTTTTTAATGCTAATCCACTCGGTAAGTAGTAGCCACAAAACCGAACTATTTTTACCATGAAAAATGCAACCAATGTTTATTAAACTCAAGAAAGTAAAGGCGGCAGAGTCAATTTAAAGCGTTATTCAAGGCAAACGGGCTGGCTAGTAGGATGGCGCAAGAGTAAGTCCTTTTAAAACTCGCCCTAAAGGGAAAGCACCAGCCATTCTTGCGCTTCGTTCTCACTACTTGAAAGGGATTAACCATTACTGCATAGTGACGCCTTACGCAAAAATGGCTGGTGCATTCTGAGTGGTCACTTCTTTATACGGATTGGTATAATGTACTTACCCAAAAATTGCCGTGTTATTACCATTGGCGATGGAGACTTAAGTTTCTCGCGAGCCTTACTAGAACATGTTCCCCCTAACAATCTTATAGCAACGACTTACGATAGTAAGGATGTGCTAAGGGACAAATACACTCGAAATGCACTGGATGATTTATTAAACGCGGGGGTAATAGTCGAGCATAGTGTCGATATAAAGGATTTAGCAAGCGTTAACCGCCTACCGCAAAACTTTGCCGACATAGTCATTTTTAATCACCCTTTGGTACCAGGTCAACATCGCGACATTTCACCTCAAAAAGAGCGTAAAAAAAGCGCTAACCTAGCCAATCGTGATTTGCTATATCACTTTTTAAAACAAAGCTTTCAGGTATTATTAAACCCAGAGGGTCAGCGCCTTTGCTATATCACTAGCAAGTCAGTAAAGCCCTACAGTGATTGGCATATTGAAACAAGCTTAACGCTTAACAGGCCTTACCAATTCCTTGGTAATCAGCTATTTAACTTATCCTTATTTAAAAACTACATGGTGCGAAAAGTAGACAGAGATAAGTACGTAAAGCATGAAGAAAGTAAGGTGTATGTATATTCGGATAACAATGCACACCCGATTAATGGCTATCTCACAGCATTTAGATTTGCCGAAGATAAATGCTGCCCGCTTTGTCGAATAGGTCCATTTACCCATGCCGATGATTGGAAAAATCATCACCACACCCGCCTGCATAAAACACAGCAGCAATATCATGATCTGTGGTCAGCACATTGCAACCTAAACTATCAGTACCTTTGAGATCAGGTTGAAGTTTACTCTGACCCCAGATACTTCTTTTTGTTAAGCTTATTGAGTAAGCACCACTATTTGAGTTTATAATGGCGCTCAAATAGTTTTCGCAATTGATGGATTCAGGTGAGTAGAAAATGGCCCATAAAGTACGTTATAAGTTTAAGGGTGTGGCAAAGGAAATCAGTTTTTCTTATAGCCGCTATCAAAATATGCATGAGGCCGTAGCCGATGCTGAAGGAGTAGACCTTACCCATTTTTTGCAAACTGAGCAGCAAGTTGCCGCAATCAGTAAAGGCAAAGCTACCGTAAGAAATTTTAGAGATGCCGAATTTGTAAAAATGGGGTTTACAGAATTATACTTCTTAAAAAATGGCCAAGAATGATGGTCGTTTTTGGTCATGCACTCAATAGTATCGTGAGCAAGTTAAGATTATAGCGAGCATCAAAAAATCCATAGGAAAGCCGCTTGGCACAGCATAGGCTGGCCTAAGGCTTAGACACAGAGATGTGCCTAATGCACATCCATTTCTGATCAAAAAGATACTGCCCCCGCAGGTCCGCGTTTATTCAATTTCGACTACTTTCAACGAACCTGCCCCTGCAGGTCAGCCATTCAGGGAGAGAAGATCACAATTAACTGTTTCTGCTAGTGGAATATTGATCTTTTTGAGTACTACTCTTCTAAAAAGGCCTGTTTAGTTAATTAAATATCTTATTGGAACATATTCAATGCCACCTGTAGTAAAAACACTAGGTTATGTGGGGTTAATTCCCTTCATAGGTTTAACTTTTTTATCCACCATGATGAAACACAATGCTTTGATAGAAAATGCTCTCGCCCTGTATGCGTTTGGCATTTTCTCGTTTTTATGCGGCGCTTGGTGGCCAACAACTGATATGCAAGATGCCAAATTCTGGCGAGTTGTATTGAGTAACATTCTATTCTTGACTGCTTTTTTTGGCTTTTTACTTTTACCTAATCATTGGTTAGCAATTGGCGCAGCACTATTTATAATTATTTGGGCAATTGAACACTTTAGTTCGCTATTGCCTGAAGTTTCGTACTCCTATAAGAAGATGCGCACTGTCCTATCAGTAGTCGCCAGCCTAAGTATGTTAACAACCTATGTATTTGGGACAGCATAAAATGGCAAACCTGCAGTCGGTTAACATTGATCCTAAAGAAGTCGCTTTTTACGAAAAACTTGCTGATACATGGTGGGACTTAAACGGCCCTTTCTGGCCGTTGCATAAACTCAATGCATTAAGAATTGAGTGGATACTGACACAGCTTAAAACTAAAAATCACAAACAACAGCCGTTAGCTGGATTAAAAGTACTGGACATAGGCTGTGGTGGCGGAATACTGAGTGAATCCTTAGCGAAACTAGGTGCAATAGTCATAGCAATAGACGTAGTTGAAAAAAATATTGGAGTAGCTAAAGCGCACGCAAAACAAAACGAATTACAAATTGATTATCAATTAACCAGCGTTGAACAAATGGTTGAAAGCAACCAACAATTTGACTTGGTTTTTAACATGGAAGTGGTTGAGCATGTAGCAGATGTCAGTAGCTTTATTAGAAGCTGTAATGCCTTAGTAAAACCTCACGGCACACAGTTTATTGCTTCTATCAATCGCAACTGGTTAGCTTTTTTTATCGCTATTTTTGGTGCAGAGTATGTTACTGGTTTATTACCTAAGGGCACACATCACTATAACAAACTGGTTAAGCCAGCTGAGTTGTTTCCTTTATTATATGCCGATGGTTTTGAGTTAACTGCCACTACTGGTGTAGCAGTTAACCCGATTAAACGCAGCATGAAGTTAATTAAACCAACTTGGGTGAACTATATGTTAGCTGCGCAAAAAATTGGCGAATAACAAATAATTAAAAGCAGCAGAAATTCGTGGTATCAACAAAGTCAAAATGACGGCCACTACTCTCAGTATCCTAACTAAAGGAGATAAGACGTCGTTTCAACGAACCCCGAAGGTCTTTTAATTTAATGTGAAGTACAAAGAGCACGCTGCGCGCCATCGTAGTGATGGTTTTTGTCTTGAATCCCTTCAATCCAGTTACTTTTTCTTCTGCAGCTAAGAATAAAGTAACCAAAAAGAAGCCGCTCGCCAAATTATGTTCTTCATCCAATTATTTTTGACATTTAGCAGGTCGTCCTAATGTGCTCCCAGCACTCTACGACTCAATTTACGTCCTGTAAATTGCCCTACTAAATATCAAAAATAATCGGCGAACATACATGCGAGGGTAAATCAAAAGACAAAAGCATCGGCGTTGCCGACTAAGAGTTTTGGATGGTTTCACTAGTAATTAACGAGTGTGTCCTGATAGCGCTGTTTGATTTAACTTTGTTCTGACCCTGATATTCCCCCGATATTTACTAATTGTTTATCTTATTGACTCTGACTTCTCTGATCCTTTGGTTTACCCGGCAGTATTGATTGCTGCATGTGTAATAGAGATAGCAATTTGATCGGCAATCTTAATAGAAGCGACTGCTCTGGCCATAGTAAGCCCTCCAATTAGGATACCTAATACCGCCCAGGCCTTGGATAAACATTCTTGGTGCGAATTCCCAATAATACCTTGAGCCATAAGCTCAACTATCTCGCTCATTTTTTCTTCGTAGATCATGTGTAATTCAGGTTTAGTGCGAACAACCTCAGGAGAAAGAGTTGTCATTGCACAACCACTTGAAAGATTATCACGATGCCCTTGGCCTAAATAATAATCTGAAAAAGCCGCAACCCATTGCTTACCATGTTGAAGTTGAAATTCAGGGATAGCTGTAATCACTTCATCAAGACCTACCGACAATGCCGCTTCAAATGCACCATCTTTTGAACCTAAATGGGCATAAAAAGCCCCCGAAGTAACTCCTGCTTTTTTAGCAATGCCATCTACACCAATTCCGGCGTAACCATTACTTCGAAATCCCTGACCCGCGGCGTTAATAATGCGTTTTCTGGTTTCTTGTTTTTTAGTTATTTTAGTCATTTAAAAATTCCTACCCCTTGAGAGTATCGCCATTATAACTATGTCCGGCTCAAAAATATAGCAGTCGTTATATTTATATTGACAATATAACGACCACTATATAATCTTGGGGCAACCACATAATATAACGATCTCTATATTGTGTGGTTGGAGCTGAAGTTGCTGGAAAACAACTTCGATTAATCACTAACAATTAACTTTTATAATCGGAAAATACTATGCCCTTAACACTTACACTTGCTGAAGGCGCTATCCCTACTGGTTCTGAAAAAGAAGCGGTTCAGAAAATCACTAGTTCAATGCTTAAGCATCATGGACTTTTAGGTAATAAATCAATGACACCTAACGTCACTGCACATGTGTCAGTGCTACCAAAAACCTCTACCTTTTCGGGGGGTGAAGAATTTTCAGGCGTTTGGATGGAATGGAAGGTACCAGCATTTGCACTTGCTTCAAGAGAAGTTCAATTGGCACATTTTGCAGAAGCAACCGAAATTATCAGTGAATTATCTGGCGGAAAACAGCCTATAAAACATATTTACTCGAATGTTATTCATACAGTAGATGGGTCATGGAATTTCAATGGGATCGCTATGACAAATGCAGAAATTAGTGAAGAAATATCAAGGGGATAATGGTTATGCACTCCTGAATTAATATCCTAGCCAGTATGGATAAACAACCAATTGTACAAAATAATCAGTAACAACTCGCTTAACCTTAAGGTGAGCCTGTTGTTATCTATAAGATATTTAACTTAAAAAAGAGAAATCATATGTTTAACAAAATAGCAGCTGCAAGTTTATTCGTCATTGTTTCAACGAGTGCTTTTGCTGGCCAGAAAATTTGTACACCAATAGGTGGTATGGCAATGCCAACTTTCTCTCCTCAAAGTGATGGTTCGGTGAGAATTACCGCAGCATTAATTGGCAGTGTTAGCGCAGCTAGCGGCACTATTACCGCGCAACGTGAAACTAAGAGTGGCTTAGAAATGGATTTGAACCATTATTTCTTAAACGATACGGGAGGCTCATTTCACACGGTAGATCATGCTGAGTTAACCTCAGTACCAGGTAAAGCGGGTAATTTTATGATTGAGATTAATTACTCAATTGAGAAAGAGTCTACGACAGGCACATTCAAAGGTTACGAGGGTAATTTCAAAAGTTATGGCTTAGTAGATTTAAATAATATGGAAGGACTAGTTCGTTACAGCGGTGAAATCTGTAAATAATAATTTGTAGTCTAGAACACTAGCCTCTAACAAATAGTGCAGCCTAGTGATGCCTTAATTCAGTCGATTACCGGAGATTCTCTCAATGAATCGAATACTTCATACGATGTTAAGAGTATCTAACATTGAAAAATCCGTTAGGTTCTATACCAAAATATTGGGTATGCAGGTACTCAGGACGTTTGAACAACCTGACCAAAATTTTTCTTTAACTTTTTTAGGATATGCAAAAGAGTCTGAATCCTGCGTATTAGAGTTAACTTATAACTATGGCGTTAATCAATATGAACTGGGTAATGCCTTTGGCCATATTGCGATTGCAGTTAACGATTGTGCCAAAACATCTAAACAAATAAAGTCTCTAGGCGGTAACATCATCCGTGAAGCAGGGCCACTTGCTGGCAGCGATGAATTAAGTGAATCTTATATGAGTCAGTGTGATTACCAAGGGATTATGTCGGTCTAATTACCGAGCGACTTTGTCGTAAATACAATATCAGCCAGTTGTTAAACTGGCTATTCTTTATGCCGATCCTAGCAACGCTTGCGACCTTTCAACTCTCAGTGCTGTGGTATTCATATTATTTCTTAACCACATACTGCGCACACCGCCAGCACTGATATCAACACCGAGCGCTTCTGTTAGCTTCAGGGCAACTTTTTGCTGACCAAGGTGAGGATGCTCAATGGAGAATTCCACAACGGCATCCTCGATGGCCTGATCTACACAGTTTTTATGCCTTATATCGGGAGTTTCTTGACGTTTTAAAGCATCAGGATCGCCTTGCTTAACTAGTCTAAAGTGTCGGTGAATAGTGTCTCGTGACACGCCACTTTGGCGTGAAGCTGCACCGCCATTTTTCAAGACAGTTGTCGCATTTTGTAATTAAGCAACGTTTTTACTTTCAGGATTTAGCGTCACTTCTTTAATGTAATCCCAATTTCTAATTTTGTTATGCCATCGAGTCGGATTTTTTTCTCTAGCGTGCTTATAAACCTTTTTTCTATTGAGCATTATTTTAGCGTCTAGCCCAGAATGTCTTTGTGATGGCGTTACATACTTAATCCCGCTATGTTTGTGGACCTTATTGTACCAACTGACGAAGTTACTCACCCATTCGCGAGCTTCCGCGATGTTTGTGAAGCCATCTTTCGGCCATGAATGATGATATTTTGTTGTTCTGAACAATGATTCTGAGTAAGGGTTGTCATTGCTTACTCTAGGTCTGGAATATGAGCTTGCTACACCTAAATCTCGTATCTTTGCTTGCATTGTAAAGCTTCTCATTGGTGCGCCATTGTCTGAATGCAAAGTTGTGCCTTCGTTGACGCACTTTTCACTCCATACACCTCTTTGCAGAACGAGAGCCGCAAGCTCACCTAACTCTTGTTCATAAACTTCTGCACCGACTATTTTTCGACTAAAAATGTCAACATTCATGTAAAGATAGTAATGGAGGTCTCGTGTCCTTGTGCCTAAATAACTGATATCCCACGTCCTTACCTCATTAGGCTTCGCTGCTATTTTTATCGTCGGTTTACTATGTTGCTTTCTACTTTTAGTTGTTGTGCGACTAGTGAGTTGTCCGGTCTCCCTTAGTACTCGATAAAATGTTGACTCAGATCCGAGATAAACACTCTCATCTGCAAGGGTAGGAACAATGAAGCCTGGCGGATAACTAGCAAATCCAGTTGAATTACATACATCCATAATTGCTGCCCTTTCTTCTGCAGAGAGCTTGTTCGCAGGCACTGGTCGTGTAGCTTGCGGTCTTGCGTCTTCTGCTATGCATCTAGCCTTCTCGTTATACCAACGCTGGATAGTGCGCACAGATATGCCTATTGTTTTGCACGCAATTGCTTTGCGTGCACCGCCAACTAACGCTGAGTTTATCAATTGCACAATTCTTCGCCGCTCTAGGAGAGGAGTTAATCTTCCTCGCTGCTGTCCCAAAGGGCATTGTACTTTTCCCGCAATACTAACAGGGCAGCAGTTTCAGCCAATGCTTTGTCTTTCCTACTCAGTTCTTTTTCCAAAACCTTAATCTTTTTCCTATCAGCTCTGCGTGCAGAATCAAGTTTGTACTGGCTTTCCTGCTGAGGTTTGTGAGCTGAAATCGATACCGTTTTCCATGCTTTAACCTGTTCAACAAACAAGCCATGCTCGCGACAATAACTGGCGACTTCATGCTCTGACATGGGTGCTGTTGCTAATACAGCTGCAAACTTTTGATCAGCAGAATAGTCACTACTATCGATTTTATTGTTTTCAAATTTATGTGCTTCGTTAACCAAATCTTGTCTCCATTTTTGCACAGTGCTAATACCTAAATCTAATTCACTAGCAATCTGTCTTAATGAATAAGAATATGGCGGTAACAGCCATGTTACGGCTTGTTGTTTTGTTTCTAAGTCTACTGCATGTGCTGGCATTATTGTCCCCTTTTACTAAAAAAATGAGGCGACAACTATCCTAACATGGTGGGTTATTGGGTGATCGGGTTCGATGGAAATATGCAACCAGTCGTTCTCGGATACGATGCAAACAGGAAATTTCCTGCTGGTGCTCAGACTTCACCGGTACAAAACGGATATGCGCACGCTGTCCAGCTTCGGCTATTGCAAAAGCATCGGTATGGTCGTTCTTGTTACCTCGCACAAAAGGCGTGACAT
>Ga0105350_10000346_pt1 | contig 31817 bp, 40 predicted proteins | sample EN1Hudsemesocosm_FD_83506 | JGI IMG/M metagenome (GOLD analysis project Ga0105350, IMG submission 83506) | Methane-oxidizing microbial communities from mesocosms in the Hudson Canyon - EN1E Hudson Canyon | ecosystem: Environmental > Aquatic > Marine > Cold seeps | place: Hudson Canyon... | reverse complement strand
TTTAGCGCGGTCCAAAGCCTCTATTAGTCCCGTTGCTACCTCCAGAGAGATGGCGTTAGCTTTGCCGTTATCCAAAGAAATTATTGCGATGCCATCGTCCCGTAATTCGTAATTCATTTTATTGCTCCAGTTTTCTATGTCTAATTGTCCGCTAAGGTGGTCTAGTGTGACCCTATGTCGTGTAGTGTGGACTTCGATCGCTAGGTACGTAGATTACCAGCAAGTATTTGGCGGTCTTTCGGACTTCCAAGATTGAACAAGAAAGCTTGGCTACGTTTACAGAAAAATATCACAAAACCCCAATAAGAGGATCTGAAAAAATAGGCACTGCCAGACGTAACCTCATGCAGATTCGAAAAAAAGACCCGCACCCTCCTAAGGAAAGTACGGTGCTTTTAGTTAACTTGCAATGGCTTCCTCAACTTGGTCTAAGCGATCCTTTCCATAAAACATTTCGTCGCCAACGTAAAAGGTCGGAATGCCAAAAGCACCTCGTTCGACCGCCGCTGTAGTATTTGCGATGAGTTGTGCTTTTACGTCTGGATCCTGGGTACGCTCCAGTAATCTTGCACCATCCAAACCTGCATCAGTCATTGCTTTTACGAATACTTCGGGATCATCCATTTTCAAGCCTTGCTCCCACATGTGTGAGACACCGGCTTCTACATATTGACTGAAAACCCCATCCATTTCAGCGGCAATGGCTGCACGAGCCAGCAATAGGGTATTTACTGGAAAATGGGGGTTCATTTTGAAGTCATTGAGCTGATGCTTTTTAATAAACCGTTTCATTTCAAGCTGTTCATAGTCCGGTTTGTTTTTGATGTTGGCCATCGCGATCATTGGCGCCTGGTTGCCGGTAGCCTTAAAAATACCACCTAATAAGCACGGTACATATTTAAATGTGGCCCCAGTGCGCTCTTCGATGCCGGGTAAAACCTTGTGGCACAAATAGGCGTTTGGGCTTGCGAAATCGAAAATAAAATCTACTGTTTTAGTCATAATAATTTTTCCTTAATGGTTCCACCAAGCGAGATCGGTGAATGATCTGATGTCGAGTTCGTGCGTCCACGTAGAACGGTGTTGTTGGGCGATATGAAAATAGGTTTCGGCGAGTTTCTCGGGCACAATCAAGCCGTCATTTTCAAGACCGCGATCCTCGCGAAGTTTTTGAAATTTCTCCGCCCCTAACATTTTCCCCAATGTATCAGGGGCATCGACAGCCCCATCAACGATGATGTTTGCCACATGAATGCCTTTGGGCCCAAACTCTGCGTTTAGGCTTTGGCACAACATACGACGTCCGCCCATGGCTGCAGCATGAGAATGCTGTCCGGCGTTTCCGCGAACACCAGCGGTCGCCGATGTCACAAGAATAGTTCCCCGACCTCGCTTTTCCATCGATGGGCAAACGGCAGAGGCAACGCGAAACAATCCCAGTGTTGCCAGGCGCCACCCCATTTCAAACGCTTTTTGTGTGGTATTTGACAATGAGCGATCGCCGATTTGCGCTCCAAGGTTGAATACCACAACCTCAATGGGCCCGATGTCGGCTTCTACCGACTCGATAAGCTCTTCAATACTATTGTCTTCGATAGCGTTCAACAGATAACCCGTTGCCGCGCCACCATCGGCCTCAATCGCTTGAGTCAATTTGTCGAGACCTTCTTTATCACTACGCCGACAAAGGACGGCATGATAGCCTTCCTTGGCGAATTTCTTACCAACATTACCGCCAATACCAGCACCGGCACCCACAACAAGACAGACAGGTTTCATGATTGATATTTCCTTTTAGGTGAGATTAAGGACAATTCCCCATCTTTTCAGGAGGAATTAATATGGTTTCATCATAAAACTAAATGGTTTCTTAATGCAACCATTGATTCTATAGTTTTCGAAGGTATACTGGGGAAATGAAATATAAAACCTTCGACCACATGAACTGTTCCTTAGCCCAAACCTTGAATGTCATCGGGGATCGGTGGACCTTATTGATTTTGAGAGACGCCTTTTTTGGCGTACGGCGTTTTAGTCAATTCGCAAAAAATCTGGAAATTGCGAAAAACATACTGACCGCACGATTAAATTTTCTTGTTGAAGAAGGAGTTATGAAAAGGCAAGAATCGAGCGAAACAACCCATTTGGAATATGTGTTAACTGACGCTGGGCGCGCTCTTCAGCCGATACTGTTGTCGATGACCCATTGGGGCGACGTTCATCGACCCCATCCAGACGGTGACCGCATTGTTTTTGTTGAACGCGAAACCGGCAAGCCTATCCGGAAAATGTCCGTGATGAGTCAAGACGGCAAGCCCTTAGGGTTTCGAGATGTGAAAGGCACACTGGGCCCCGGAATGAAATGAATTTCTTACAAAGCATTATGAAATCAATAGCGATATTGGGGTCATCTATATATGGCGCCACCTTAGGAACTACCCCGTGTCTCCATTACGCTTAACGCGGATCAAATAAAACCCCGGGATTTAAGATGGCGTTAGGGTCGAGTGTTTTTTTGGCGCTCCGCAAAACTGTTTCAAATAAATCGGGCTGTTGTTTCGACCAGCCTTTTGCGTGCATTCGTCCGACAGAGTGGTGGTGAGTGATAGTTCCACCCGCCTCTACTAACACTTCATTAGCAGCATTTTTGATTGCCTGCCATTGCTCCACTTCTCCCCCTGCCGCTCCCATACCAGCAAATGTGTAATAGGGCGCTGGCCCATCGGGATAGATATGAGTAAACCGGCAGGAGAGTGAATGAGCGTCACCGAGGACTTCCTTCAATACTCGTCCGACCCGGTCGCGGACTTTCGCGTCGAATTCCGGCCAGTTGTCCCAGGTCGTTGCTGTCTCGAAGGTATCGGCAATCAAGCCAAGTCCATTGGTGATTCCGGCATTAACTCCGATAAAAGAACTGCGCCAGTTGCCGACAGCGCCCGCCCTGCCGGTGGCGTCGTCGGAAGAATCGGAAGTCGCAATGTCGCGATCGCTAATCAAACCGCCGTGATCTCTGGCGATTTCAACGGCCATTTTAATAAATTCTCCCTGCGGTACATCCGCCGATTCAAACCCAATGATTAGCAATGCTTTCTTGCCGTCCAGCCCCGCGGCACGTTGCGCTTCGCTCGGGTCAAGCAAGCGGAGATTAGCAGGCCATAATTTCGCTTGAACGATGTGTCGCGTAGCGGTATACGCTTGTTCCCATGAAGAAAAAATGACACCCGCTGTGGCGCGATAAATGGGCCTCTTTTGAATTCTCATCCACGCTTCAGTCACTATACCTAGCGTACCCTCAGAACCCATGACTAATCGATCCGGGCTGGGACCAGCGCCACTGCCTGGCAACCGTCTCGATTCAAGCCATCCTTTCGGGGTAAGCATGCGGGTAGATTCAACAAAATCATCAATATGGGTGTGGTTGGTCGCATAGTGCCCTCCGGAACGAGTAACAATCCAACCGCCCAGCGTAGACCAGGGAAAACTCTGCGGGAAATGCCGAAGCGTATGACCGCTAGCTTTAAGTTCACGCTCAAGATCGGGACCAAAAATACCGGCCTGTATTCGAGCAGCTCTCGAGACCTCGTCGACCTCTAACACTTTGTTTAAGCGCTCCATATCAATAGTTACAGCACCGTCGTATGAAGCTGGAACACTGACACCTTCAACGACGGTGGTTCCGCCCCCATAGGGAATAGCAGCGTATTTCTTACTGTCACACCAATCCAGAACAGCCTCGAGTTGTTGCTCGGTCTCGGGATACGCAATGGCATCCGGTGGATCGGAGAAATCACCTCTTAAGGCTCGATTTAGTTCAAGGAAATGGCCGCCGTAAGTGTGAATGACTCGCTCTGTTTTGTCGGAGGTAACAATTGCGGACAGTTTTTCCGGTATCTTTACCCGGGGAGCACGTAACTCAAAACTGTCGATCGAAGGGATCGGCGGTGCAGTAACTTCGCAGCCGTATGATTTTGCCAGACTATTGGCAGCTTCTACCCGTTGCGCTTGGGTAGGCTCATCAGACTCCCAACCCCATGTCCAAAAACTTCGACGTCCTCGATTCGCTCGCGTGCTCTTATCGACCATATCTCACCTATGCGTTTTTATATTGTTACCGACCGCAGTGTGAAACCAGTTAAGCACAAGAATAAATGAAAACAACGATCTAGATCAGAAAATGTCGAGTTATTCAGGCATTCTTCTACTACGATTGGGACATTGTTTAATCACGGTTCACTACTATCTGAAAAATTGAATCCGGTCGAATTTGACGGAAATACGTGAGAGGACTCACCGTAATCGTTAATGTAAGAAAAGAGCCTGACATTACCTGCCATTTAGTTTTACTTTATCTCAGTATTTAATGGCAAACCGCAACACGTCTTTCCAGCTAATAACGCCGACCAGTTTTCCTTCCGAATCGACCGTAGGCAACAAACCAATATTTTTTTCAAGAATTATTTTACCCGCTTCTCTGATGCTACCGTCCTGGTGAATGGTAGTGGGGTTTTTAGTCATTACTTGCGAGGCCTTCGTCATTAAAATACTATTATCTCGCGGCGCTTCAGAGCCTGTATCCTTAAAGGGACTTATATTACGCAATATATCCCGGTCCGAAATGATGCCCACCAGTTCATCATTGATTACAACTAAAATATGATGAATGTCGAGTTTATCAATGATCGTTTTCATACGCCCCAATGTTTCATCCGGACTTACCGTAATCAGCTTTGTGCTCATAATGTCTTTGATTGGCATGGGACACCTCCGCTCACTATTTTCTCGGGCCGAATTGATAATAGGCAATAGCCCGGTATGAGGCAATTAATAACGAGGTCTATTTGTGGTTCTAACTATGGAGAGGCTTGTGGACGATTATTCCTATCCATAATCTATAGATGTCGAATTATCCTAAGCAGTTTCATTTTTCGGTAGCCTGGTTTTCACTTATCAAACTAACAAGCAGCAGTTCGTATATTTAGGCTCGGCGCTCTCACTACTTTCACTTGAATGAATAATCGGTGCCGAATCAGAGAAGCTTAGTCAGAAAAAATTAAAAGATTCTATATTCAACGTTGTTTACCTTCGCTGTGCAGTTAAACAGAACGCGGCCAAATTTGCTCTGATTAATACTCTCTAAAGCCTCACCATTCGAGCAAAGCTCCATCGTATTGCCAAAACTTCGCAGAATCTTCGATTGTAAATGTCAGTATTGTTTGAGCAATGCCCGCAGCGCTTTCTTCTACAGAAATGTCTGCTTCCGGCCCACCCATTTCCGTTCTAACCCATCCAGGATGCATGAGATAGACACCAATGCCTTCAGACTTCAGTTCAAGTGCCAAGCATTGCATTGCTTTATTAACTGCAGCCTTAGAGCTTCTGTACGCTATAGATCCGGTACGTTCTCGAGCCAGTGAACCCATGATGCTTGATATGGTGACTATCTTTGGCTTTTGACTCTGCCGAATAGCTGGCAACAAGCTTAGTGTCATTCGCATGGGCGAAACGGCATTCACTTCGAAGGTCTTAGACCATTCTGCAAAGTCAAAGCCCGTGACTTCTTGATTGTCACCACCGATGACTCCAGCATTGTTAATCAGAATATCGATTTCCCGGTTATTAAGATGATTACTGAACTGCTCTACAGATTCCTTGCTAGTCACTTCTACTTCGTAAACTTCTACTTCCCTCCCACATTCTTCTGAAAGTCGATTTATATTTTCTTTACCCTGAAGACTTCTTACCGTGCCTATGACTTCATGGCCACGCTCTATGAACTCCTTGACTAACTGCAGCCCAATTCCTCTGCCTGCTCCTGTAATAAGCACTCTTGCCATGTTTATGTCCTGGTGATTTATGTAGGTGAATGAACAAGCCCTATGGCAAATCTGTCCTCTTAGAAGTCATCCACCCTCTTCATTTCTTCGATGGAACTTCTTGAACTGGAACGCGCTAGAAATGACTGTAAAAGATCCAGCCTCAGGTTACCACATCACCTTGGGCAGAAAACCCGGATTTCGACAATTTCCGTCCGGAACATAGATCTGAACAAGCTCGGCGAGAATACATTCTATATTAACATTATAGGAGACTACTCCTCGACGCTACCTCTCTTGGTCGATGGCCATCCCGCAAATGCTCAATACTTTCGCCAATTAGAGAGCTACCGGCAATCGTATACGCGCGACCAAAATCCTTCACATAACGACCGCGTAAGGGGGTCAACTTAAAAACGTTAAAATCGGTCAGCTGACAAAGATTATGAATACGCTCTCCTTGTTTTTTGTACAAGCAATCTATTGCACAGTCGTATTCTTCGCCCGCATCAAACGCAATACACTTGGCCGTCACCTGATAGTTGACACGAATTCGAGCAAAGATAGTTTGCGCCTCGGACTCATCTTCGACAATCAACACCGCGGCTTTGGCGTTGTTTTTTAGGTTCACACCGTGCACGGCTATGTCACTTAGCAAGACGTACAAGCAGTCTTCGCCAATCGCAAACGGAGCATATGAGGCATAAGGATGATCGTTCTCATCGATTGTAGATAAATGCAGGGTGCGTCGACTTTGCAAAAAATCCCGCAATTCATCCGCTATTCGGTCTTCCAATGCTTTGTTTTTCACGCTGTTACTCCTAGGCGGAATTGTTGTTGGTACGCTATGTACTGTTCTTTTTGTGACTGTATTAGTTCACCTTCCGAATCACGGCCGACAAATATTTTGAAGATGCATTCGCCGCTACTGTCTTCGAACACAAAGGCATAGCTTTCGCGACCTCGATGCAATTTACTTTGAAGACGTATTGCGTCTATTTTCTCGAGATTTAAGTGACCTTCAAAACCACTTGCGCCTTTCAAATTGTAAAAACCATGTGCAAGCTCACCTGCGGGGAAGACACCCTTAAATTCAAATACCGAACCACCATGTAAAATAATCGTTGTCGTGTTTTGCCATAAACTAATCGTCTCCAGTAGTGGCTGCGCCGCATCACCCGGCATGATTGCCTCAGCCTGCGCTTTTAATAAACGCTCTTTCGTTGAATATTCTTTCATTGAATGCTCCTTCATGAAGTCGTTCTCTCTGATTATTTAATCGGGCAGTATGAACTGCCTAATGGATTTGTTAGAACCGATATTGAGCTGCCACTCTCACTGACCGACCCACGTCATAGACAGAGCTCCAGGCAGTACGGTAGTTTTGATCGAACGCATTGGCAACCGTCACATCCACTTTTACGCCCTCTAATAATTTATTGGCCGGTTCCCAGCTGGCGTAGAAGTCAACAGTCGTATAACCCTTATAAGGTCCTTGGCTATCGTCGTTGGGAAGGCGATCTTGATTGAGGTTTTGTATCGCTCTAACACCCACCTTGGTATCAACTGACCAAAACCCATAGTCAACTGAAGCAACCCATTTATCAGCGGGAATATTTGCAAGTTGTTCGCCGGTATCAGAGTCTTCGCCCCGAGTTTGTCCGTAAGATAGCGACGCTGTGAGTGCATCCAGTTGATACACAGCGCCCAACTCGAAGCCTTCTAAACGAGCGTTAGAAACATTTTCTGACATCGAACTTCCGGCGCATCCAGCACCCATGCCGGGGGAAAAACAGAAGCCGGGCATCGAATCGGGGACCGCAACGCTTAACTGAATAAAGTCGTCGACGTTGTTATCAAACATACTGGCGACAATAAGCAACTTATCCGTGGCCAGTAAATTGCTGAACTCGAACTCGCCCTTAACCTCAACGTTGCTCGACGTTTCTGGCTCTAAATCTGGATTGGGAACAAACTCGTTGGTCGGTCCTCCGGGATAGAACGCAAAGTGAGTACCATCCAAAAATAACTCATAAACATCAGGAGCGCGGAATGCTTCATCGTAACGCAAGGACAGCACCAACCAATCTTGAGCCTGCCAGCTAACAGCCACGGATGACGATAGCGCCGATTCGTCACTGTCATCAAATCCCTTCGCCTCTGATGTAAAGCTATCGTAACGAACACCAGCCTCAAGGACGATTGCGTCGATTATCTGATAATCACCATATAAAAATGCACCGACCGTTGTGGTCTTTGCATCGGTGGGCGGATTAGGTCGACCATCACCGGCGCCGGGACGGACAGTATCCAGGCGATCTTCGTAACCGTCGATACCACTGAGAAAATTAAAGTCGCCCAATAACGAATGGTTGACTATCGAAAAACCCAGAGTATCAATCTCACTGACATCCTGACCTGCATCTAAATTGGTTTCATCAATCCGAGTGCTGTTTTGATAGAGTTTGGAATCAACATTTATCGCATCGGTAGCCGGATTGAAACTGTAATTGATACTGAGATGGTCGTCTTTCGTTGTCCTATCGATTAAACTGTCTTCATCATTTCGCTGATCATTAGTATTGCCAACAACCGGTGGATGGCCGCTGTTTTTCGCATTTCTATAATTGAGACCGATGCTGCTGTTCGCATTTATCTGCCAATTGATCTTTGCTAAACCTGTCGTATTTCGTGTTTCGCTCCCATACAAAGGATCGCCGTTGCCCTGCTCCATCGTTTCGCTATCGAGGTAACTGCCCGCCACCAACCAATCGACAACACTCTGTGTTCCCGCCACCACTGAGGTGCCTATCCACTGGCCACCGTTGTCACTATACCCACCCCTAACGAAACCACCAAAGGTATCACCTTCAGCCACTAGATCATCAACAGAAAGCGTTTGCTGCGACACCACACCACCGATCGCTCCCGAACCCCAAAGTGAACTGGCAGGACCCTTAACCACATCGATGGTTTTAATTAGAGACGGGTCCAGAAAGTACGATGGGCGATGGCCAAAGTTAGTATTCACCCGAGTATCATCAATAACCTGTAACACTTTATTACCTTCCAGGCCGCGGATATTCACTGACTGGCTCCCAGGTACCGGGCCACCTGCGATAGTAACGTTAGGCTCAAAAATTAGGGCGCCCGCGACCGATAGCGGTTGAATTTCATCGAGCTGTCTCCTATCAACACTGCCTATCGCACGGGTATCTTTTTGTGCTGTTTGATCAACACGCGAAGCTGAAACCACTATTTTCTCAAACAGTGTGACTGGTTTTTCTGTCGTTTCGGCGACAGCAGGCTGCAGCACTACCACAATAGAAACTCCTGCAATAGCCAAGAAAGGGAATACGCTTGTCATTATTAACTCCAACTCATTTAGGGACCCGGCAAGGCGATGATGGTCACCGGGGCATTTCAAGAACGGCGATCCTATATCTAATAAATTGAAAAGTAAATGCTAATGATTCTCATTTGCATTAAACTGACAGAGTTGTTAACATAGCCACTACTTACTATTCGATAACCCAAAAGATACTTGTACCTGAAATGACAATAATTAGAGTTAGCGGCTTTATCATTGCATTGGCTGCACATGGATTATTATTGGCGGTGGTGCCAACTTCAAAAGCGATCGACCTCACCAGTGGAGCCAGTAACACCAACAATATTACTCTATCGATCAGCTATCATGAGAATTCAAACGGTATCGATGAGCGGCGAATTGATGATGCAAGCCAATACAGATTCAAACAAAACCAGTTAAAGCAACTGATAGAAAAGCCCGATCTTTTTCAATCGCCGGCCGTGCAGAAAAGTACCGATAAACTACCAGGAAAAAGTCTAAGCCACACCGCAATATCCGAACAACAAGACCTTAAAAAAACGAAAAAAGACATCAGTTCAATCTCCACCAAAAAATTATCTAAATCAGCACCAACAAAAAAAAGTCAGCAAGGTATTCACGATACTATTATTACCGAACCCTTATTTTCTAGCTTACCTATTCCGCCACAATACCCACGCCTTGCTCGCTCGAGAGGCCAACAAGGCACAGTATGGGTTGATGTCGTACTAGATGAAAAAGGCCAGCAAACCCGCTCTGAAATTTACAAAAGTTCAGGTGTTTCGCCGCTGGACAGAGCAGCGCTAGAGGCCGTCAGACGATGGCAATTTATTGCTCATAAAATCAATAACGTCGCCGTTGCATCCTATATCCGTATACCTGTTGAATTTTCATTGGATTAAGCTTTTATGACAACTCTGTATAACTTGTTTCACAGTCACTTAGGCCACCTAACAGTGCCTCTATTTTTTTGTTCGCTGATCACACTGGGGCTTGTGATCGAAAAAATAGTGATTCTTGCTATTGAGTCTCTAAAAAAACAAACGATACAAAACAATGATCCCGTGCTCAGCGCTATGTTAAATCCCGGAACCGAGTCCTTTTTAGTTGCGGAGGGGCTTAAGTTGTTATTAGTTCACCGCAAGGAAAAAAAACCACTCCGAGAAGAAGTCGCAGAAATTTGGCTTAATGCTCAGCGTAACAAACTGTCGAGCGGCATACGTATGTTACAGGCGGTTGCATTGCTCACCCCACTATTGGGTTTGCTTGGCACTGTACTAGGGCTGATTCAGGTTTTCGATGACCTCGCTGATCACCGGGGCCCTATCGAACCCGCCTTACTAGCAGACGGCTTAGGTTTAGCAATGTACACAACGGCGGCCGGCTTGATTATTGCCCTACCGGCACTAGCTGGCGCCCACGGATTTCAGATGTGGATTGACAATATCATCCAGCGCGCAGAACACAGAATGAATCAAATGAACCTGCTGATGGATGGTGTCGATATGGGTAAGAATCATGATTAACATCCAGCTTAGATCGGAAAAAGAACTCGACGCGCCTGAAATAACACCGTTGATTGATATTGTCTTTATTGTCATCGTATTCTTATTGATTACAGCAAATTCGCCATTGTTGACTCTGCCGATAGACCTACCCAACAGCGATCAACAGAGCAGCTTGCAAGTAGGAAAAACGGCGGAACTAACCGTGACAATCACCGCTGAACGGCCCTATTGGCATCTGGAAGAGCAAGCGTTTAATAACTGGAATGAATTTAAACGGGCGCTGCTACTTAAAACAAACAGTGCAGCGATTGGTAGGACTAATGATAGAACTGCCACTAAATCTACGTCCGTTATCATTGCCGCAGATAAAGCAGCTCCGAGTGAGCCGCTGTTACAACTACTGGCGCTGTTAAACCAGAAAAAAATTGCCAACGCGAAGATCATCATGCAACAATCGAGCTATTAGTAATGAATCAATACCCTCCTATAAAAATCAGCTACGCATTCAGTCGACGAGTTTTTCTATCGTTGCTATTAACCGCAATTGGAGCCACCGCTAACGCGCAACAACAGCGTATTGTTAGTACGGATGCAGGTAGCACCGAGGTATTAGTTGCCCTGGGAAATGGCGAAAGCCTCGTTGGTATTGATGTCACCAGCAAGCTACCGGGGACTCTGAGCGCTCCCACATTAGGTTATCATCGCTCGCTTTCGGCAGAGGGGATTTTGAGCCTCAATCCTGACATGGTTATTGGCAGCGAACATATGGGACCTCCAGACACCGTAGCCGCTATTAAGAAAGCACAGCTGACTTTGCTACGGTTACCAACGGCTCGAAACGAGCAGATCTTGAAAGACAACATCAGAACAATCAGCACCTCGATCGACAAGCAGTCTCAAGCACAGCCTTTACTTGATCACATCAACCAAACAATGGCCTTTATCAATGAACGCCAACTGCCCGCCAACACCTCAGTGGCGTTTCTCTTGCAAATGGACGGTAGGGGTCTGCGGCTCGCCGGCACAAGCACTACTGGCAATGATATTATTAACTTGCTGGGAGGGGAAAACCTGAGCCAGAATAATGGCTATCAATCCGTTTCTTCTGAGGCTCTGCTGAACCTAGAACCTGACATTATTATAGTTGCCAGCCGAGACATGAGCCGATCGCCGACTGAGTTATTACTGAAACACCATCCCTTACTACGACTAACGCCCGCGGGTAGGCAACGCCGTATCATTGCTGTCGACGGTCGGTCACTCGTCGCTGGAATTAGCTTAACGGCGATCGACGCGTTGGCTGATATAGCAAAGCAACTCCATAAGACACCAGCGCAATAATGCAACGTTTATCGTACTCAATAGTATTGCCAATCTGTTTGGCGCTAACTGTCGTAGCCATCGCGCTGTCTCTGACTCGCGGCGCAATGCCACTACCCACAAACGAAAGCCTACTAACACTCTGGGACGGAATGTGGGGAACACGATACAGTGATTTAGCGCAGTTTCAGCAATTAGTCGTACTGGACTTACGCCTACCCAGAACTTTACTGGCACTGTTCGTTGGAGCTATGCTGGCACAGTGCGGCGCTGTTATGCAGGGTCTGTTTAGAAATCCGCTGGCAGACCCTGGAATTATTGGCGCTTCCTCCGGAGCGGCGCTCGGTGCCGCCATCGCGATTATTTTGCTACCTGCGGCGTTACAGGGTATTGCCACACCGATTGCTGCATTTATTGGAGCGTTGGTCGCCACTCTATTAGTGTTTAAGTTGGCGCAGGGAGAAAACGGTACCTCAATTATCATGTTACTACTGGCCGGAGTCGCAGTCGCGGCATTTGCAGGAGCGGCGATGGGATTTTTGAATGTGGTTGCAGATGATCAAGCCTTGCGTGATATTACGCTTTGGCAAATGGGCTCCGTGGCTCATGTTCGTAGCTACAGCTTATTGCTCTGTTTTATCGCGATGATAATTATCGCCTGTTATTTCCAGCGTCAGGCACTTGCACTAAATGCCTTATTGCTCGGTGAATCTGAAGCGCGGCACCTAGGCATTAATGTGGAATGGCTAAAAATAAAGATAATCATAATGGTGACTATTGGTATCGGCGTTACTGTTTCTGTCGCAGGAATCATCGGGTTTATCGGACTTGTTATTCCTCATTTAGTGAGGATGTTGACGGGACCGGATCATCGAATACTGTTGCCGCTGTCGGCCATCGTCGGTGCTCTGTTGCTGTTGCTGGCTGACATTGGAGCGCGCTTATTAATGGTACCGTCAGAACTTCCGGTGGGTTTGGTCACAGCCATTATTGGTGCTCCTTTTTTTATAATTTTGTTAATCAAACAGCGGAGAAATTTTACATAGTATGCTCAGCCTAAAAAATTTGACCGTCACCATCGAGAATAAAACCTTACTCTACATTGAGGACTTCGCTCTTAATGAAGGCGAAGTCTTTGCAGTGCTCGGAAAAAATGGAGCGGGGAAATCGACTCTATTTAAATCGATCAGTGGCGATATTAGCTCCTCGGGTAACCGCTTACTGCATCAACAACGTATCGAACATTGGCCAAGGAAACAACTAGCTCAGCATTTAGCCGTACTGCCCCAGCACAGCCAACTCAATTTTTCGTTCTCGGCAAGAGAAGTTACTGCACTGGGGCTAATACCATTAAATATTAGTCGCCAACAGAGTCGGTTACTCGTGACAAACATGATGATGACAACCGACACATTAAGATTCGCAGATCGGCCCTACCTTAGCTTATCCGGCGGTGAACGCCAGCGTGTCCATTTAGCAAGAGTGCTAGTTCAACTATCCCAAGCAGAGCAAGCCCCTTTGTTGCTTCTCGATGAGCCCACCTCGGCGCAGGATTTGGCACAACAACATCAACTACTGCAGTTAATTAGAGATTTGTGCCTGCAAAAAAATTACTCAGTGTTGATGATACTACACGATCTTAATCTAAGTATGCGATACAGCGATCGAGTAGGTATATTAGATCGTGGAAGTTTCATTAGTACAGGCCAGCCGAAGCATGTATTAACCCCGGATCAGATAGATCGCCAATGGGGCTATCGGCCACAACAAGCTACAACAGCGTCGGGACTGTCGGCATTAGTGTAAAGACCATACATCAGGATTCTTAATGGTTTTTATTCTCTTGGTTTACTTCACAAATTGATCAGCCAAATGCAAGTTCAATTGCCTTCGCCACAGCGGCCTTTGCGCCAGTTTTCAAATGGGCCCCGTGGGCGGAAAGAAGGCTATTAAAATTCAAGTCTAACAAACGCTCAGCGTCAGAGTTTGAATTGCTCACGAAGCATTCCCGGCCCGCAGCGCCCTTCCAGATCAATCCTCAATCCCAAATTATTAGAGCCACCTAATCGGTAGCCCGCACTGAAAATGATTTAATTGTATTGCCACTGATTACGCATAAGAGTAAGTTAGATGAAACTCGGTAACAGATCCTGTACCAAGAGAATAATAAATAGAGAAGTTTATATGTTTTTTTCCCGAGCAATTAATGCTGTTGCAGTGCTGCTATTAGTTGGTTGTAACGCAGTTGATAACTCCATTGATAGCAATAATGGTAGTCGTGATACTGAGCGTGATATAGCTAGAGCATTTATCGATGCCTTTTACTCTTTTGATTCCAAACAACTGTCAATGGCGCTAGTGAACGCTGAGAAGTCAGTGCCATCAATTTCATATTATCAAGGTTGGGCGAAAGGTGGTCACTATCAAATCGTCAATCGGATGCCCTGCAAAATAGTAGATGCCGATAAAATCAGCTGCTCTATTACAGTCGAAGATGATCATATGAAAGCATTAAATATCGACTTTAATGTCACAGACACTTTCACGTTATCCTTCGCTGATGGAAATATCATTTCAGTGACTACCAGTTCTAATGATTTACAAGTTTATCGCGACGCTGCCAAATGGGTCAGAAGTGAACTACCCGAATTGGTCTCAGAGCCCTGTAAAAAATTTTTTAATGGGGGAACAACTCCCGAGGAATGCTCGCGGGTAATGGCGCTGGGGTACAAGAAATATTCAGAGAGCGACAATTTTCCTGAAAAATATAAGAAATAAACACCTAACGTAGGAGCTTGAAAATGAGTCAGCAGTCGCCACTATTTTCACTTTGGTCGCTTCCGCAGCCTATCTATGCATTTGGTTGCACATTGCTAGCAGCTTATACAATGGCAAACCCGTGGATGGAACCCACACTATTAGCGGCAATTCTCATGTTTCTACCGTTTCCGGTATTTCTCATATTAGAACGAATAAAACCACGAAAGAAAGAATGGTTACTTGACTGGAAAGATCTTCTAGAAGATTCTTTTTGGGTTGTAGGTACCTACGCAATATGGCTGCCAATTTATAGTGAATATTATGATACGCCCATTTCACGATTATTTTTCTCCTTAAGAGATTCCATTGGCATTGACTTCCAACTAGCCGCAAATACAACTGGCGGCTTTTTTCTCAATGCAATGATCGCTATTTTTGCAATAGAGTTTATTGCCTATTGGCTACACCGACTTCAACATCGGTATATGTTTCTTTGGCGTATACATGCCACCCATCACCACATTACAAAAATGAGTGTAGCAAGAGCAGATCGCACCCATCCGCTTGAGTTTCTTGGGCTAAATTTAAGCGGCGCTGTCGCATTTGCTTTGTTGGGCGCCAGTACAGAAGTTATCGCAGTAACATTGGTTTTCAGAATGGTAACTGCCCATATATGTCATACCAATTTGCCTTTGCAGTCAGGCGTTTTTGGCTGGTTATTTAATACCGCTGAATGGCACCAACTGCATCATTCGCGTGACCTTGCCGAAAGCAACACAAACTTTGGCTGTACTGTCATTGTATGGGATCGTCTTTTTGGTACCTTTTCGGCTAAGAATAATATTGACCAGCTGGGAAACGGCACAGGACGACGATTATCACTAGCAACTCAATTGTTACTACCTTTTCAGTCAAATGATGAGATAAGGAAACTGTAGTACGGGAATACTGTAGTACTGGCATCTGTCTGAGAAAACTATCCATTAGGAAGTACAACTTAAGTCGTGGTTTTTTTCATAACCTTGCACCATAAAATACGACGGTTATGAAGCTGACTTATCTCGTTAGAAATATATCGAGACAAAAATTTCCGATTCGACCACACTCAAACAAACTATGGAATAATGACCACATGCTCGTCTCGTAAAACCCCGTAGGCTTTATCCCCGACCACACACCCAAGAACATGATGTTCTGCTTGCACCCTGCTCCATCCTGAAAAACGGCTGCCTTCGGTATATTCGTGGACCTGTAACTTCACCATTCGCCCTTGTCTAATCCCTATGTCACCCATGGCGATAAATCCGCCCCACACCATCGGCCGATAATCGCCGTCTTTCAGACGGCAATCAATCGGTCGATTCTCGACAACATTATAATCGTCGAGCGCGCGAAATACGGCATTTTGTTTGACTCGTAGAGCTGGCATAGGAGTAATATACTGTATATTTATACAGTATAGCAAGAAGATTAACTCTCCCATTCAATCTCTTCGCCATACTAGAAGGCATTTTTTAAACGGTTGAATTGTATTAGTTCAGAGATTTCGTTCGAAAAATCCTGTGAACTTAACTTGGCCAATAGTATAAAAGCAGACTGGTAGCTAACCGGACCTCCATTGGAAGTAACCACCCCGGCATCCACCACAACATTGCGGTCATACTGTACTTTTACTTTGGGATAGGTAGTGGCGAGATTTTTTTCGCCACCGGCCCAGGTAGTCGCTTGTTTGCCGTCGAGAACACCGGCTTCAGCGAGTATCAACGCGCCGGAACAATTACTCGACATCCAACTTGCCCGCTCGCTTTGTCGTTGAACAAAATCGATCAAGTCTGAGTTTGCCAATGGCCTGTCCATATCATAGGCACTGGCAACAATCAGTACATCGTAATCAGCCGAATCATAGATTGTCGCGTCGGCCACAATCTGCAAGCCCTCCTCCGTCTCGATGGATTTCTTTGCTGTTGCCGCGATGACCGTGACGTCATAGTCTGAAAACCACGCCTGTTTACTCGCTGCCCCGAAAACTTCAATGGGTGCAGTAACATCACTGGTAAGCACCCCATCAAATACCACAATGCCGATCCTTTTATTGGCCGACCAACAGGCGCCAGAGAAGGCTAAAATAGCTAGCAAGAAAACCGCTTTCTTAATCAATTTAGTCATAAGTTGAAGATCCAGTATGAGTTGAGAAGGCGCAATTCTAAGGTAAACTCATTTGTGCATAAATGGCACTCTTGTAACATCACTAGTGAAATTTATTCATCTATCGGCTAATATACATCTATGGACAAACTGAATCTTTTAAGAATTTTCGCCACCGTGGTTAATCAGAGGAGTTTTGTGAATGCCGCTTCGGTACTCGGGCTGTCGCCGTCCGCCGTTAGCAAAGCCATTACCCGACTTGAAGATGATCTACAGATACAATTGATTTTCCGCACCACACGATCTATCACGCTAACCACCGCCGGTAATGATTACGCGAATCACGCGCGTACCTTGTTACGTGATCTCGACGATTGCGAGAATCGCCTGCAAGAAGAAAACCAATTAGCGCATGGCACGCTCAGAATCAATCTGCCAGTATCTTACGGGCGCCAATACATCCTGCCTCTATTGACAGACTTCTGTGCCGAATACCCAAATATAAATCTAAACGTCAGTTTTGAAGACAGCTATGTCGATATGATTGAACACAGCATAGATGTCACTATTCGCAGTGGCACTCTGGAAGATTCAAGCCTTGTCGCGCGACAACTAAGCCCTATGGATTTTCTCATTTGTGCTTCACCGGATTATCTGGAAAACAAGAGAGCGATATTGCCTAACGAATACGACAAACATGCCTGGATACGTTTCAGGTTTCGCCAAAGTGGTCGCTTAAATCCGATAATGGTGAAAAAAGGCAACCGAATTCTCTATACCGATCCCGGCAGAGATTTCATCGTTGACGACGGAGAAGCGTCGGCCTCCCTGTGCGCAGCCGGAATGGGATTAGCTCAATTGCCACATTTTACCCTTCGAAGCTGGCTTGATGACGGCAAGCTATGCGTTATTGCACCCTACCTACGCGCACCAAAATTTGGCGTTTGGATGATTTATGCAAAACGTGATTATTTACCGGTAAAAATCAGGCTTTTTACTGATTTTATCGAAACCCGAATTAGCGCCGGCGGAGAAACGCCGCGTCATACATGGGCGGAACAATACAGCTAATCTCATCGATGTAACATCAACCCCTAAAACAGCTCACCCGCAGCACGACGGTTTCTTGTTTTCTCAGGAACCTTCGCAATCTCGACGGCACGAATCACGCGGGGCTTCATTTCTAGAAACGGAGTAAGAGACGATTAAGCCGGCAATCAGAGGGGGTTTTGTTCAGGAACATAAAAATCTGGAAACGCGGTGCGAATGAATTGAATGGTTTCATTTGTTGTGAACGTATCTTTACTGTCTGGATCGTTTTTGTAGTAGGTCTTGACGTACAAACCATCGGCTAATATTTTTTCGAAACCCTCGTCGTATACTTTCTTAAACCATCGGCCGCGCTCGGTGTTTTGAAAAAACATATAGATTCCACGTCGAAATAACGGACGAGAGGTAAACCCCTCTGCGGTAGTTTTCAAAAGATTGGGGGAAAGTAAACGGAGTCCTACTCGGCTTTCGAGCCAATAATCTGCCCTCCCGAGATTAACCATGTTCACGATCGCATCAAAACCGGCAGCTTGGGTGATATTCAACTGATACAGCCGCGTTAAAGATTCAGCCGATTGCTGCGACTCCCCAATTTTTCCCTTGAAGATTGGGTCCGGTGGCCAGGCAGGCACCCAGCCCTTGGTATGATCGTAGTAGATGTACCAAGTTGTTATCGCAACCGGGAACTTCGCCCTTAAAAATGAATCGGCATAGGATCCAAGAGACTCGTTACTGGATACAAAGGTATCGATCTTCCCAGTCTCTAACGACAGCGCCAGTCGTTTTGCTGGAAACTCAGTGACAGAAATATTCAATCCCTTATCAGCAAAGACCTTATATGCAATATTATCAGACCACCGAATTCCTTTGCTGTCGGAAAATCGCTCCAGATAGCCAGCGTATATTCCCATACGGGCAACACTAACACCAACATCCGCGAAAGCAGCACAATGGGCCAAACAAACGATCAGCAAGGCGCTAGCGAGAATCCTGTGCTTGACAATTTTAATGGCTATCATTGCAGTTAAACTGCCTCTATCGATGAGTGCTGAAATTCCCGTGCCGACATAGCTGCCTTCGCATTTTTGTAAAAAGAACCTACTATCGATTATAGATGAATAGAGAACATAGGAAAGACAAATAACCCCGTTCTCACAAACTAACCGTACTGAGTGATCGGTTGATATTTACTCTCTATTATATGTATGCGCAGCGCGTCCAGCGCTGTCATAACATTTATGAACAATAATTAAGGGAGCGATAGGTCAGAAAATAAACTTAGAAACAGCTATCTATAACAGCGATTTTACTTTTCCCCGAAGCATCGGAATAACGTCACTAGAAAACCACGGATTGTTCTTGAGCCAGCGATTATTGCGCGGACTGGGGTGAGGCATAGGCAGAACTCGGGGCCAATGGTCTTGCCATTGGCTGACGATTTCGGTGAGCGTGCAGGAACGTTTTTTGTCCAGATGCCAATCCAAAGCGTATTGCCCAATCACTAGCGTTAGTTCGATATTGGGCAACAGATCTAGTAATTGTGCTCGCCAATGGTCGGCACACTTGATCGGAGGAGGTAAATCACCATTTTTAGCTGTTCCTGGATAACAGAAAGCCATAGGTAGAACAGCGATCACCGAGTCATTATAGAAAACATCTCGATCAATACCCATCCAATCACGCAAACGGTCTCCCGAGGGGTCGTCAAAAGGTATGCCTTTGTGGTGGGTTTTCCTTCCCGGTGTTTGTCCTGCAATCAGTATTTTGGCTTCAGGGTTAAGTTGAAGAATAGGGTTCGGGCCAAGTGGTAAATCCTCACAAAGCCGGCATGCACGGACACTGCTCAATACAGACGATAACTCACTGGCTTTAATTCTATCATTTATCATTGTTTGAGCCTTGTTATGCTGCTATTTGAGCATGAACACGGCGAAATTCGCCGGGCCTCATTCCGTATTGTTTCTTAAAAGCCTGACTAAAAGCTGCTTCCGATTGGTAACCGACACTTTCAGCAACGAAACTAAGAGACGTCGAGGTATCAGTTAATAGGTGACTGGCCCTTTGTAGTCGAAGAAATATAACATACTGCAAAGGCGTCATTCTTGCTAATTCGGTAAACGACTCGAAAAGACGAACGCGACGCATTAACCAATGGTATTTGCATGGATCTTCGTCAATCGACTAATTCAATCTCAAGGCTATCGAGAAGCCTAACGGCCTCAAAACGGCTAAACTTAGCCTTGTTAATTGTGTTTTGGTGAATGTCAATGTCATAGTCAGTCGCTTCTGAAAAATCGACGCCCGACAAATCAGTCTTAACGAAGAAGCACCCTGAAAGGTCAGTATAGGTAAAATCCGAATTCTTAAAGTCACCCTCTCTAAAGTCTACGTTATGCGCCTTACATTCTTGCAGTACTAGATCTTGCAGAGACAGTCCGAAAAACGAAGAATCGTTAAGTATTGATTTATAAAATTTAATCGGCGAACTAAATACTAACCCTGGCCATGCAACTTTAGTCCAGTTAATACCAATTAATTTTGAGTCTCGAAAAGAAACATCGGAGAATTTACTGTACTCAATTTTGACATTACTTAAATTACTATTAGTAAATTCACAATCGACAAAATTGCACCTTCTAAAAGTCGCCTCGCTAAAATCACATTGCTCAAATGTACAGCCATCGAACTCTTTGGACTGAATTTCCATCCCAGAAAAATCCAATTTTTTAAAGCTCTCTGACCAGTATTCATTCTTTCCACCCAAATTCACCAGATTACCTCATTCTTTAAGATGCGCAGCACCCAGTTAAGCGACTTGGTCGTTCCGGTAACGAATTTACGCAAGCAGATTTATTGACTGATCGACCCGTCCGAACGTGGGAAGCGAACGGCTTCAAATCTACAAACCCGCAAACGGTTTGAGGTGGAGAGGTCAGTAACCCGCTATGGCACAGAGTGTTGTGTCTACTGCCGAAGAAACGCATCAATTTCTATGAGTCCTTAACGCAAAACAACCACTTTGAATAGAAGCCTTTGTGACATGCTAGACCCAAATTTGCCACCATTTCGCCTCTTCTTGTTCTTTACGCCGCGCAGCAAGATACTTTTCAATATTTTTATTGACACTGCTTACGCCCGCCAGACGAATTCGTTCCGTTTCTTTCTCAGATGTTTTTTGCTCAATAGTATATTGGAAATAACTTTTGCTAAGTTCAATGTAACGCCTAAATATAATATTAGGTATCAAAATTGACATAAAAACTGGCAGCATCATACCCAGAGAACCAAACCATTTTATACCAAGCCTTTGCCCCAGAAATATAATAGTCATTCCACAGGCAAGACTGCTGACTGAAATCAGTGTATAAATTAAAATATAGTGTTTTGGTCTAGTTGGTTTTTCCATAATTTTGGTTCTTCCATAATTTCAAATACCTATTGCTGTTCAGGGGGGGCCGGCACGCATTGTATGGAGGTCCACACTCGCCAGGGCGATCGCTAACTTTTTTATTATGGCGAGGCTAGTCGCCACCGCCGTCACCTCCGCCTCCATCTGCCCCCGAACCAATGTCAGAGATTCTATATCAAAGCCCCCACTCGTGGACCTCACCGCCTTTACCGTTGGCTCGAGGTTTAGTGCGTCCAGCCAAAGGCGATCAACTATTCATTTTGCCGTAAATTTGTACGCTGACCAGCAAGTCGAAAGCGATCTTTTTGGGTCTGTGGATTAGCTGTCATTATCCATCGCGGATATGTGTTCTGCGAAGTACTCTTTGTAGTCCTCTTCGGATAATCCAATTAAATCAAGAAAAACTTCATCTTCCGCCGGGATCGAAATCAGGCTGCCTTCAGCAAATTTTATAACGTTTCCAGACTGATCAGTTAATGCAAAATCCGTGTTTAAGGCAACAAATACTACCCCGTCATCCTCTGCTCCCCCGATACTTTTGATCCATCCCGAAAGGGCTTTGGCGCCCCCCATGTTTTGGAATTCACCAGACACTGAGTATGTTGAAGGGTCTCCTCGTTCAAGTTTAGTGGTTCCAATTTTGTCTCCAGCGTGGGTAAGAGTAAACATATTCGAGTTCCTATTATTGGTTAATCGATCATAACGTTTATGTGACAGGTTTGGGCGAGATCGCAGCCTCGCTATGTAGCATCAACTGAGAAATACTCTTCTCTGACAATTTTTTTGTTCTTCCATGTTTGAACATGCTTCCCGGTGAAATCTACTAAATTCGAATCGGCTCCCGTCATTTTATAATGAAAAATGAGTTCAGAGACATTATCTTTAACTACTTTTGACACCAGCTTTACATCAAATTCTATGATAGAACCAACAAACCCTTTTTGCTTATCATACGCCTCGAGCATTGATTCAGCGAACACAGTGCCATTATTGAGCATGATAACATTCTCATCGTAGTGCTTCTCGCACAACTCTAAGACGAGACCTGCTTGATTCATTTCAACAAAATCATTGACCAAATCATCCACTATTTATATCCTTATTTGAAACGTAACACCCGGCTAAGCGGCGTGGACTACAGTCGCAACCGCCAAGTATTCTTATTGCATGTTAGCCGAAAAAACAAGCGTTGGCATCTTCGCTAACAACGCCACGAAATTCTTCAAAGTATTTTACGGTTGGTACAGGATCGTATGAATGCCAAGCCAGATCCGACCTTTGCCAAAATACTTTCCAGTGCTTATGCTTTTTTATGTAAGTTGTTTTAGCGACGGGCGTCTCAATTTTTTCGCCCGTATTTTTCCAGTATGGTCGTATTTCAAATATCACCACACTTTGACCATCTAGCTGATATGCGAGGTCAACTTCATGCCTAATAGAAGGAGGGGGGCGATGCTGAGCTAAGAATTCATCCAACTCTTTTTCACACCGCCTGATTTCAAATTCACTTATTGCCATACGTATTATGATAACTCCTTTTTTACGTAGTGCCGAAATTACGCGGGTGTCGCGCGAATTTCTTTGCTAGACCCAGACAACGCTAAATAGACTCCTAGGCCGACAAAACAAACTCCCGATGTGGCTTGCTGTGTTTTTCTGAATCTTGCGCTTGTGTTCCAAAGATTTTCTATTGGCTTTGAGAAAAATGATATCAGAAAATCAGGTATGGTATTCAGTATAACGATAATCACGCCTAACAGCACAAATTGCCCAAATAGATTGCCTTCTGTCGGTTGAACAAATTGAGGTATAAATGCCAAAAAGAATATCGCAGTCTTAGGATTAAGAATTTCTGAAACAATCCCTTGATAAAATGCCGATTTCATATCTACTTGTTGCTGCTCCTGGCTTAGGCCAATCTCCGAATCTATGTTCTTGAACGAAGATAAAATCATTTTTATTCCCAGATAGATAAGGAATATAGCACCTAAGTATTTTACAATACTGAATGCGACTGCAGATGTAGCCAATATAGCCGAAACACCCAATGCAGCGCCAAAAACATGAACCATTCCTCCAGTGGCTGCGCCAAGTGTGGAAGCTACCCCGGCAGAGCTGCCCCCTGATATTGTTCGAGAAAGCACATAAAGCATTCCTGGCCCGGGAGCAAAGGCTAAAGCCAAAGCTGCTGATAGAAATAGTATCCAAGTCTGAATATCTAGCATTAAATTTGTCCTGATATATTGAGTCGATTTTATGTCTATCGCCTTAATAGCAGTCGGTAACAACGTAGCTTATTCCGTCCAACCGCTGGCGTTCGTTATTCTACGTTAGGTACTTAGCGGCCACCCGACACTTCTATAAAGGACCCTGTTGTGTAGCTTGACTCACTTGAAACAAGCCATGATATAGCCGCTGCCACCTCTTCCGGTTGGCCGCCTCGCTTAATAGGCAAAAAATCCTTTAATCGATCGACTCGATTGGGTTCGCCGCCCGACTTATGCATATCTGTGTAGATAAACCCTGGACGAACGCAATTCACGCGAATACCTTCTGCCGCAACCTCAGAGGCTAAGCCTATAGTTAAAGTATCGACGGCTCCTTTTGAGGCCGCATAATCGACATATTCGCCACCAGACCCGATTCTCGATGCGGCCGAGGAAACATTAACAATCACGCCTCCTTGGCCGCCATTTTTAGTCGACATTCGGCGAATCGCTTCTTTGCAGCACAGGAAATAGCCCGTTACATTAGTCATTAGCACTTTATTGATTCTTTCGGCGGTCATTTCAACGACAGGACTTTGCTGGAAAAGTATTCCTGCGTTATTGACTAGGGCAAAAGGTTTCCCCAATTTTAGATCAACCGTTTGAAAAAGCATATCCACTTCTTTTTCAGAGGATATATCCGCTTTGACCGATATCGCATTGACACCATAGGTTTTAACCGTTTCAACAATATTTTTCGCTGCGACCTCATTTGACAAGTAATTAACGCATATATCGTAGCCGTCCGATGCAAGACGGACCGCAGTTGCAGCGCCAATGCCTTTACTTGATCCAGTTATGATTGCAATTTTATCCATATCGGTGATCTTTATTGGTTTCTAACTTCGAAATCATGTGTTTGTCTAGTGAATTCCTTCCTTACAGTACATCTTAGTTCCATCTTTAAAGGATTTGAATTTCAAAGCATTACCACTAAGATCTATAACAAAAATTGTTAACGGTTGAGAGCTATGGCCTTTATAGCGCGCTTGAGGATTAACCACGAATTCAATGTCTGCACCTTCCAATTTAAGTCGCATCATTTCAAATTGCTTCTCTGTTAAGAGACATCCAAAATGGGGAATAAGTACAGATATTCCGTCAACATTACCACAATAATCCAGCATATTATCCACTTGGCCGACATGTGCCGATGTTTGGCTGCCAAAGAAATCAAAGTCAATCCAATCTTCTATTGACCGACCATCGTTGCACCCGAGGATGTCTGCATAAAACCTTCTTGTGCTCTTTAGATCTTTTATCTTAAAAGCATAGTGATAGCTGTTATTCATACTTAAGCACAAATAGTTAAACACAAGTAGTTAATACCCGCGAAGAGGGTTCACCTGATTCATTAAGGGCTGGCCGCTTTTCATGAGGCGATAGTTTTCCACAATTTGAGGCGCGACTGACATAGGGTCTGTGATACTTGAGCAGTGAGGCGTTAGGAGAATTTTGTTATGCCGCCAAAATGGATGCTGGGCAGCCAATGGCTCCTCCCGAAATACATCAAGGCATGCTCCTCGCAGCAGACCTTTATTCAGTGCCGTTATCAGATCTTCATCAATCAAGTGCTCACCTCTGCCTACGTTCACCAAACAAGCTCCCAAAGGCAATCTATTAAAAGTTTCGAGATTAAGAATTCCACGCGTCTCGTTAGTCAGGGGCAACAAGCAGATCAATATACTAGCCTGAGAAAGAAATTCTCCTAGCGCCTCATCACCGGCATATGACTTTACACCATTGATAGACTTTTGAGTCCGCGACCAGCCAATCACATTAAAACCAAAATTTAATAGTTTGTTCGCCGAAAACTTTCCTAGATTACCTAAACCCATTATACCGATGGTAGTATGAGCTATTGATTTGGGAGGCTGTTGTTTCCAGTTTGATTGATATTGCTGGATTTTGTAAATATCAAGATCCCGAAAGTAGTACATAACGGCAGTACAAATATATTCAAACATAGACTGTGCCAACAGAGGGTCGACAATTCTTATCACCGGTAACTCTTTTGGAAAAAAAGCGTCATTAAATAGATGATCTATACCTGCCCCCATGGAACAAATACACCTCAAGTTTGGGTACTCTCGAAGAACTCCCTCAGGGTGATTCCAACATAAGGCAAACTCAACATCAGTTTTCCGACCCTCGTTTGGCCATATTTGAATATCGAGTGAAGAATCCAACTCTTTCAGAGCAGTTACCCACGGCAGAGGATCTTTATTGGTACAAATAATAGATATTGTCATTTGCTTTTTTTCGGTTTGTTTCTAAGGGTACTAGCGCTGCACGTAGTGCGGTGGTCTAGCCAGCCCTGGGAGGTCCAAACAAAATCGGCGGTTATGCCTGGCCCCGTTAATTATTGTTATTATCTGTAACCCTATTTATGAATAAAGCGGTCAATGCGATTGAAACAATAATCGCAATGACTAAACCCACTATGTCATAGTGATAATAGGTTACACCAGTTTGTATGCTCATTACAGGAATCAGCAAGCCTGCCAAATTGCATTGCCACATTAATTTAGGTGCCGTACTTTTAGATAAGAAGAAAAACCAAATTGATGTAATGATCGTCAGGGGTGCGGTAACTATTAAATGAACCAAGAGTTGCATACCACTTGACTCATGTGCAACCAGCCAGCCATGCAATGAGAGATAGATTATGGCTGCATAAGTTAAGTTAGCAATGGCGAACAAATAACAGACACTCAAATTTATCATGATTCTATTTGGCCAGGTACGGTGACAGCATGCGCGCCGCTTTTAGGCATAGCCTAACTGTGATTGTTAAAGCTGGACGCAAAAACCAACAACGAAACAATGCTTTGTTAATCGTTTTCAGGCGCACCCTCGTTATATTGGACCACACCTTCTGGCATAACCTCCCAGCTCGCTTTGGAACCAACGTAAATATGTTTGCCAATTTCAACTTCTGGGTCACCGTTTACACAACCTAAGGTGATGCCATGGATAAAACCGTTAAATATCCCACAAAGTGTTGATCCACATTTACTACAAAACTGAAGACCAAAACCATGCTTGCTAACATAGGACGTGAGAAGATCTTGACCAGAAATCCATTCAAATTCCCGGCGTTCAACTAGTGCATAGGCGGATGCTTGTGAACTAAACGCTTTACGACAACGAGAACAATGACATGACCTGCCATCCCGAAGCTTACCTTGTACTTGGTATCGAATTTCACCGCAAAAACATTCACCCGTTGTTGACACTTCACTCTCCATGATACTTAACAGTGCATTTAACACTTTTTAAATCAATCCAAAATATAATTGCGATCAAGAGCAGAGCGACACAAAACATCCAATAGCATTTTGGCGCCGACTGGCATCCCGGTGTGAATGATTCCTATCCTTTATCATCTTGTTCATGATCTTTGTTCGTTAAAGCTAAGATCTCCACTAATACCGATGGACTCTACCGCGGTGGTGTAAATTTAACGCCGAAAAAAACGATTGCGATTACCAGAATCCTATCAACTTGTTGGCGGTTCTTATGGTCTTGTTAGAGGGAAGTTTCATATTGAAGGGAAATCGTTTTCACAACCTTCCACCGCAATGATTCTTGAGTTTGCAGATTCATCTCGAATCGCTTTAACCGGCTGATATTCTGGGCAGCTTATAAATTCTTCGAGTTTTTCTAAAGATGGAAATTCTAAAAGTACTATACGTTCAGGAATCCACTCTCCTAGCGGTATGACATTCCCACCACGAACTAAATATCGTCCATCGTATTTCTCGATTATCGCTGGAACTCGTTTTTGATATTCAAGGTACTTTTCTTTGTCATGAACATCAATATCCAAAATCACATAAACACTCATTTTTTTCCTTGTAAAGGAGTCTAAGCTCAATTCAGCAACAATTCCGCCAGTCTGTTTAACAGCCTCGATGGGGCGTTAGGCTTTTTTGGCAATTTGATACTGTCCTTTTGCATGTCTGACACAAACCAATATAGACCAAATAAATGCAATGGCAGAAAGTGATAACAGGCTACCCAATAGATAGGCGGTATTGGTAGTAACTTCGCTTGCACTGCCATCCATTAGGGAAGGCACTCTTGAAAAGAATGTTCGGTAATTGAGACAAAACTCAAACCCCCATGCACCGCACAATAATCCTGGCCCCCAACCGCGCCACAAAAATCCGATACTACCAAACAATAGCAATCCAATTGCAATATAGTCAACAATCAGCATGGGCAAGAATTGGCCATATTTTAGATGAAAAGCAGTCTCCATAATAAAATGAAGAGTGGCGGTAACTAGGCTATACCACACAAAAATAGTAATAGGTTTTGAAACTTCATAGGTAAACATAGATTTCCCTCTTAGTGCCTAACGCGAATATTATTGGCCGCAGCGCTTCAGTGCAAAAAACCCAGCCGGAGGTGACAATATGTTTTTGCTAGGTTATGGGTTGATGTGAACCTCTTATGCTGACCGTATCGATTTCAGGCCATTCAGTGAAAGATGGAATTTCTACTTCCGGATTGTCCCACAATGCCTTTTGCGACATAAATATATGGGCTGCTGGTAACTGTAAAAATTCAGAGTCAATGCTACCCAGACGCACCCTTGCGAATGCTGGATTTCTGCCTACGAGTGTAAAAAGTGGGCTGCCACACCGATTGCAAAAATGCCTCATTTTCCCCGGCGAAGATTCAAACACTTTCAAAGATGCCTCACCTTTCAAGATCTCGAATGTTTCAATGGGCACAGAAATATTGGCGCCAAATGCTGCTCCGCTGGCTTTGCGACAACTGAGGCAATGACAATACACGTAATCACCTTCAGCATTTGGAAACTGAAATTCTATGTCTTTACACAGACACGATCCTTTTAGCATTTAATCTCCTGGGCCTAACACTAAATCAAAGGGCCTCCTGCAGCAAAGCAGCGATGCTGGCAATCCAGCCGAAGGCGGTCATCGCACGTTTTGTTAATCAGGCCGCGCAATATAGCCAGTTTTCTCTTTACCGGAAAATCCACAAGAACGATAGAAGCCATGGGTTGCCTCGTTTTTCGATCCTGTTTGAAGCATGACTTTATAACAATCCTGCTTCCAGGCAGTAGAAAGTACTTCGTCAATTAAAACCTTTCCGAACCCGTGCCCTCTGTGCTCTTCATCCGTTATGACGTTTTCAATGATTGCATACGGCCGCGCCGATCGTGTGATGTTAGGGATTATGTTGAGATAACAAGTAGCGCAGATGCAATCATCATGGATTAGAACAAAAATCGTCAGCCACGCTGATTCTAAAATAACATTAAAGACGTCAAGATCTCGACCGTTACTTAGTACTGGATCATCTGACTGAAGCTGTTGATACAGCCTGAGAACTTCCCCAAAATCAGCACTGACGGCCTCTCGAATCTGCATTTCTTCTCCTTCTGTTGCCAAACAGTGTGTTTAACAGATCCGGCGTTCCGTTAAACACTTTTTCAGTTTCGTTCTGCACAATCTCATTAACCTTGGAACGGATTACTTCAATAATTTTCAGTGTAGAATCTTTCTTAACTTTAACTGCCTTGATCTAACCCTTTACCGCCACGCCAAAAAGGCCTGGGTGAAACAACTTCTCTCGTGCGGGGCTTCGTAAACAAGAAGACAGCTTACCCAAGTCCTTCTTGAGCGTTTTATTAAATGACATTACAGTGAGCCGTTAGCAATAAGCGATGAGAACTTTAGTCTGTTAAAGGAACCTCATTTCGGTACCACACGAGGAACAAAAGTGTGAATAATCTTTTTTGCTATAGGTTTTGTAGATACCCAATAACGATTTATAAAAACGATAACTGTAAGTTTTTCATCTAGCAAGCGAATGAAATTGGTACCGAATCCTGCAACTAAGCCACGATGTGAAACGGAGCGGAGCCCTTCAATATCAGATAATACCCAGCCGTAGGCGTAATCGGTTTCCGTGCCATCAAAATTACTGGCTACTGTCCACATTTTAGTTTTCGATTCGGCGCTGAGTAATCTTTCATCATAGAGTGCACCATCCCACTTAGCCATGTCGGACGCAGATGACAGGAGCCCGCCTGCACCGAGCGTAGAGGAAGTCTCTGTAGGGTTCCGATTAATCAGTTCATTACGTTTATTAACCCAATACCCTGCCGCGCGATTTTCTATTATGGCTTCTGGGTCAGCCATTCGTGTTTGTGTCATCCCCAGCGGCAGAAAAATACGTTTATTCAGAATTTTGCCAAGCGGCAAGCCATCGATATTTTCGAGAATCATACTCAATAGATAGTATCCCGTATTACTGTAATACCACCCTGTCCCTGGCGGAAAGTCCATCGGACGAGACTGGGCAATTTTTATGACATCTTGCGGAGTAAGCCGATGCCTATATATATCGTAACTTCGTATCTCTTCATAGTCCGGAATGCCCGATGTATGAGTGAGTAATTGGTGCACGGTCACTCCCATCCATTCACTGGGCAAGAAAGGTAGGTATGTGTGGATAGCCGCGTTTAGCTTTAGCTTTCCTTCTTCCACCATTAGCATTGCAGCGGCGGAAGTAAATTGCTTACTAACAGAGCCAATTTCAAATACTGTCTCTTTCGAAACCGGCACAGCCAGTTCCACATTAGCCAAGCCGTACGCTTTGACATGGACCAATTCCCCTTGCGAGGCCACGGCTATTACCGCTCCCGGAGTATTATTCTCCTTCAGGTAAGTAGTCATCCACGTATCTAGCTCAACGAGAGACGCCTTTGAGGGGCTCGCTGTTATCGCATTAACAACGTTAACCCAAAACAATAAATGGCCGAGGGCAATAACAATAAACACCCTCACAGCCAAATGGACCTTTTTCTCAAGCCTTAAACCACGCATAGTCTTTTCTCTTATTATTACTATTCAAAAACAGTTGCTGAGCGTTAACACAGGCAGTTAACGCCCTCGCTAATAGAACCGAGTAGTGTTTTTCTATTTTTATGCTTCAATGTTGGCCATACCATGAGCATGCTAGGGATAAGCCGATTCAACAAGTATATTTTTAGCAGTCGAATAAGCCCACCAACCTATGATAACTCCTGCAAGAAATTTAATAGGAGAAATAATAAGTATCGGTATTGAAAGAATCCATCTTCCGAAATCACCCAAAAAAGCAACAAGGATTGTCTCAATCCATTGGAGCCACGGTGCCACCTCCGTAACAAAAATGATAACGCTAAGATCGAGGAACGAGTAATCACCGGAGACGATGAACCACCCCGCGGAAATCATGATCAGCGACTGAATGACATTCCCTATATTCGAAATCCAAAATATAGCCAGCAGGAGGTTTCGCATGGGCAACTCCTCTATGCGTTAGGGACAGTATGCCTATCCCTAACAATTAGTCCAATTTTATCCTGATACGGCCAAATAGTAATGCAATTACGCCCATGCTTTGACAAGCACAACGCCAAGACAAAACCATGCCAAAGCGAAGATTTTGACGTCCACCACGGCGCAGTTTTTCGCGCGATGACACGCCTTGTTATACTGCTCGAGATGCCATCGGGTGATTTGAATTTAACTCGAGTAAATCCCATAAATTACCGTAGAGATCTTCGAATACGGCAACTGTTCCATAATCCATCTCTTTGGGTTCTCTGACGAATTTTATACCTTCCGCGGTCATCCGATTATAATCACGCCAAAAGTCATCGGTATTTAAGAAGAGAAAAACTCGACCGCCTGTTTGATTACCAATAAAATCATTCTGTTCTGGCTTAGATGCTCGAGCTAATAGTAGTGTGACACCATTAGAGCCCGGCGGTGAAACTACTACCCAACGCTTATCTTGTTCTGGTTGATAACTATCTTCAATTAAATCAAATTTTAGTCTATTTACATAAAAATCGATTGCTTCATCATAGTCTTTAACAACTATGGCAATGTGCACTATTGATTGCTTCAATCTGCCTAACCTTCTATTTTTACTGAATTCGTTACTAACGTGATTTTCCGGTATCGGGAAAGAGGAGGACAGGCACTGCAAAAAAATAAAGTGGTATACTGACCCAACATATCAAAGGATGATATGACACCAACCAAAACAAACGACTCAAGGATCGAGCGATGACCAAGCCACGACGGCAATTAATTTCTTTAGAAGATACCCCCTACTACCATATTGTTTCCCGCTGCGTAAGGCGCGCTTTTTTGTGCG
>Ga0105350_10000338_pt1 | contig 32200 bp, 30 predicted proteins | sample EN1Hudsemesocosm_FD_83506 | JGI IMG/M metagenome (GOLD analysis project Ga0105350, IMG submission 83506) | Methane-oxidizing microbial communities from mesocosms in the Hudson Canyon - EN1E Hudson Canyon | ecosystem: Environmental > Aquatic > Marine > Cold seeps | place: Hudson Canyon... | reverse complement strand
TCACAATGTAATAATACGCCAGCCTCCTCGTACACACCGTGATGGTGCTCGTAGTTTTTATTGCTATGATCCTGCTAATACCGTGGTACAGATTATGTTTCACCCCCCTATTTCTTGAGCTCAATTCTATGAACGCATATATTTATAAAAGTACCAAAAAAGAAGAGTTATACCTTTACATCATTAGAAAAAATGACTTTTCTGACGTGCCACAAGCACTCTACGATAGTATGGGCAAAGAGCCTGTATTTGTTATGGAAGTTGAACTAACACCTGAGCGTAAACTTGCCCGTGAAAATGTAGATACCGTTATTAAAAGCTTAGAAAAAAAAGGATTTCATCTGCAAATTCCACCGCCTATCTCTAGTGTTATCGACTTTAAAGAACCAGCCAAATACAAACACTAATATGCCATCTCCGCCCTCCCTCACCATTTCTGAAAATGAAATTGAGCTTTCTGCAATTCGAGCTCAAGGTGCGGGTGGACAAAACGTTAATAAGGTCTCATCAGCCATTCATCTTCGTTTCGATATCAAAGCGTCATCACTACCTGATTATTGCAAACAACGATTATTAAATCTTAATGATAAACGTATCAATAAAGATGGTGTATTGATAATAAAAGCCCAACAGTTTCGAACTCAAGAGAAAAACCGTGCTGATGCATTTGAACGCCTACACGACTTAATTAAGTGTGCATCGGTTCGCCTTAAACAAAGACGGCCCACCAAAGCAACCAAGGGTTCACAGAGAAGGCGTATGGACAGTAAAACATTACGCGGAAAAACAAAGACACTCCGCGGTAAAGTGTCCGAGTAACCTCAGGACTAACAGTTACAATACAATGTTTCTTAATTCTAAAGTTCTATCCGTACTAATACTCTTATCTAGTTTTCCCGTTATCGGTTTTGCAGGTAATTTATTTGCTGAATACCCAGAAATAGAACATGCCGGTATTTTAATAGAGAAAGCAGGAAAAGCTGCTATAGCGAATCATGCTCAAGATAGCTTCATTCCTGCATCGACCACTAAATTAGTCACTGCTTGGCTAGCGTTAAACCACTGGGGTGAAGATCATCAGTTTAAAACTGATTTTTACCTTGATGTAAACTCAAAGATTTTGTGGATCAAAGGCAGTGGTGACCCTTTTCTAACATCAGAAGAAATACTATTAATTGCAAAACAGTTGAAGAATTTAGGCTTAACAAGTATCAATGCTATTGGACTTGATAGTGCTTTTTTTAAAGCAGGTTTAACCCCAATAAGTAACGACTATTCCAATAATCCTTATGATGCTATTCCATCAGCCATTGCTGCAAACTTCAATACGATTGCAGTGAAAAGAGTTAATAAAACACTGGTATCCGCAGAAAGCCAAACACCATTAACTCAAACAGCATTAAAAATAGCATCTCAGCATAGGATAAATTCGACAAAAACTAGAATTAACACAGGTAAAAAATCAAGTGATGCAGAACAGTATTTCGCAGAACTATTAGCCGTTTTCCTTAGACAGCAGGGCATTCAAGTTGATACTAAAATAGTATGGGGAAGCACTGCACAACTGGCGGTATTTTATTCTCATCTCAATAGTAAATCATTAGGCGAAATGATCCGCCCTATGCTGAAGTACTCCACTAATTTCATTGCCAACCAACTAGTGTTAACCCTTAGTGCGGAATACTTTCAACAGCCTGCTAATTTTGCTGATGTTCAACGTTATATGGAAATATCTGTAAGCACTCAATTTCACTGGAAAAATATCACCTTAAAAGACGGAGCTGGCCTATCACGTGACAATCGTTTATCGCCTAGGCAATTAGTTGAACTACTCAATAGCTTCCGGACATGGAAACACCTATTACCTGAAGTGTCAGAAGGTATTTACGCTAAATCAGGCACACTAAACAAGGTAAGCACTCTGGCGGGGTATAGGGTTGATATGGAGCAAAACTGGCATGCCTTTGCATTGATGATGAACCAAACTGTTCACCACCAACGAAGAAATGCTATCGCGAAAGCGCTTACCTCACCTTAAATCATTTCTTTAACAAAGCAACTAAGTCGTATAATTTTTCCTGAGCTTGTTTAGGCGTCAGGTCATCTGGGTCAAGAGCTGTTATATAACGCTCAAGCTCTGATGGCTCATTTTGTTGCTGAAATAAATCTGCCTGAGGGTTATTAGCCTTTTCTAGTGGTTCCAGTTTCATCATTTCCAGCTGCTTTAACTTAGTCTTTGCCGCTTGAATAACATCTGTTGGTACACCCGCTAGTTTAGCTACCTGCAATCCATAGCTTTGATTAGCTGCCCCTTGTTTCACTTGATGTAAAAAGACAATTTTATCGCCATGTTCAATTGCATCAAAATGTATATTAACTGCTTTTTCATATAAGTCTGGCAATTCAGTTAATTCAAAATAATGAGTGGCAAATAAAGTATACCCACCCAAATCACGAACTAATTTTTCAGCGCAGGCCCAAGCAAGCGAAAGCCCATCAAATGTGCTCGTTCCTCGTCCTATTTCATCCATTAATACCAAGCTATGTTCGGTCGCATTATTAAGAATATTCGCCGCTTCATTCATTTCAACCATAAAGGTCGAACGGCCTGATGCTAGATCATCCGATGCACCTATTCGAGTAAAAACTTGATCCACCAAGCCTATTTCAGCACTTTCAGCAGGTACAAAACTACCCATATGAGCCATTAATACGATTAAGGCAACTTGGCGCATATAGGTTGATTTACCGCCCATATTCGGGCCCGTTATCAACATCAATCGTTGCTTGAGATCGAAGCTGGCATCATTAGGACAAAATGTTTGTTCGGTTACTCCTTCAACAACAGGGTGACGTCCAGCAATTATATGTATACCGCTGCTGGAAGAAAACTCTGGCGCAACATAATTCAGGCTATCCGCACGTTCCGCTAAATTTACCAACACATCGACTTCAGCTAGGGCATTAGCAGATACTTCTAAAGCGGCTAAATCAGGTTCTATTTGCTCAAATAATCCTTCATATAATTTTTTTTCTAGCGCTAAGGCTCGCTCATTGGCACTCAGTACTTGATCTTCAAAGCCTTTTAACTCGGGCGTAATATAGCGCTCAGCATTTTTGAGTGTTTGCCTACGAACATATTCAGTCGGTACTTCAATATGATGTGAACGACTAATTTCAATAAAATAACCATGCACGCGATTATAGCCAACTTTCAAAGTCGACACGCCGGTTCGTTCACGCTCACGTTGTTCAAGATCATTTAAGAATTGACTAGCACGATCTCGAATTGTGCGTAACTGGTCCAACTCATCGTTATAACCTTCAGCAATAACCCCCCCATCACGAATTAACACCGGTGGTTCATCGATTAAAGCTGTTTGTAATAAGGTGAGTAGTTCAGGAAAGGTACCTAAATCACGATCAAGCTGTGTTAATCGCTGTGACGTTGAATCAGCAAGCAATTGATGTAAGCTAGGCAAAGCATCTAATGTGTTCCGCAAATGCATAAAATCGCGCGGTCTAGCACTTCTAAGCGCAATACGAGCGACAATTCGTTCAATATCACCCAATTTTCGGATAATACTTTGTAATGATTCTGATGTTTGTGTATCAATAAACTGCTGAATGGCTTGTTGTCGCTGTTTTAAAATACTGTGCCTTCTTAGTGGCCTTAATAGCCAACGGCGTAATAATCGCGTGCCCATCGGACTGACAGTTTTATCCAGTACAGACAATAATGTGTGGTCACGTCCGCCTGATAGATTTGTTTCTAATTCAAGGTTACGGCGCGACTGAGGATCCAAGCGAATACTATCACTGGTTTTTTCAATGCTTAAACCACGGATATGAGGCAAAGTTGTTCGATGCGTTTCTTGTGCATAATTAAGTAAACAGCCTGCTGCAATTACCGCTAAATTCATATCTTCACAGCCAAAGCCATTTAAATCCTGAATTTGGAAATGTTCGCACAAACGACGTTGAGCGGTCTCTTGTTCGAAATGCCAAGGCGGTAAATTACGTAACTGCTTGGAGAAGTCGCTTAACGAATCTAATAATGATTCATCCACTAAAATTTCTACTGCTTGTAAGCGAGCCAATTCTGCATGAAGTTCGGTCAAGGAGTCCAATTCGCTGACTGTAAACCGCCCACTACTCAATTCAGCTGTGGCTAATCCATAACGTCCTTTCTGCTCTGAAATTGCGACTAATAAGTTTTCATTTCTGCTGTCTAATAAAGCCTCTTCTGTTAAGGTTCCTGGGGTTAATATTCTGACGACTTTACGTTCAACAGGCCCTTTACTGCTTGCGGGATCACCTATTTGTTCGCAAATTGCTACTGACTCGCCGCTATTGATTAACCGTGACAAATACGAGTCTGCAGCATGATATGGAATACCTGCCATTGGAATTGGCGTGCCATTACTATTGCCACGTGCGGTAAGCGTAATATCTAATAATTCTGCCGCTTTATGAGCATCGTCATAAAACATTTCATAAAAGTCACCCATACGATAAAACAATAAATAATCAGGGTTTTCAGATTTAATACGCAGATATTGCGTCATCATTGGAGTATGCTTTTGTATTTTGGTCATGGGCATAGTTTATATCATGCAAACAATTTCTGAAGAGCAACTTTACCGTTGTACCGAGTTACTCGCAGCCACACTAAAACAATTTGATCTAACATTGGCTAGTGCAGAATCGTGTACCGGTGGTTGGCTAGCAAAATGTTGTACTGATCTCGCGGGCAGTTCTGCTTGGTTTGATGGTGGTATCGTTAGCTATAGTAATCAATTTAAACATGACTTTCTCGGTGTTAAACAACAAACATTAGACCAGTTCGGAGCCGTTAGTGAACAAGCCGCTATCGAAATGGCGCAAGGAGTGCTAACCAATACATCTGCGGACATTAGCGTTGCAATCACCGGTATTGCTGGCCCAGCTGGCGGTTCAGAAGCTAAACCTGTCGGTACAATTTGGCTCGCATGGCAAACAAAACAAGGCCTAATAATAACAGCACTACACCACTTTGACGGCGACCGAGACTCAATCAGAAGCCAAGCCGTTATGGCCGCATTACAAGGTATCATCAAAAACGCTAGAGACTGATTCGTATCTGTGGGATAATTGCGTATTTATTCATACTTTTGGACTCGATAATGGCGACAGCAATGGACGACGGCAAGAAAAAAGCACTGGGTGCGGCACTTGGCCAAATCGAAAAACAATTTGGTAAAGGTGCCGTCATGCGTTTGGGTGACTCAGCCGCTGCTCGTGATATTGATGCCATATCAACAGGCTCAATCGGTCTTGATGTCGCCTTAGGTATAGGTGGCTTACCCCGCGGTCGTGTTGTTGAAATCTATGGTCCAGAATCTTCAGGTAAAACGACATTAACACTCCACGCTATTGCTGAAATGCAAAAAATCGGGGGCACTGCAGCCTTTGTTGATGCTGAACATGCACTTGATCCACTTTATGCGAAAAAGTTAGGTGTTGATATTGATGATCTGCTCGTCTCACAACCAGACACTGGTGAACAAGCGTTAGAAATTACAGATATGTTAGTTCGCTCTGGCGCAGTTGATATGGTCGTCATCGATTCGGTGGCGGCACTTACCCCGAAAGCAGAAATTGAAGGTGATATGGGTGACAGCCATATGGGGCTTCAAGCTCGTCTAATGTCCCAAGCATTACGCAAACTAACAGCAAACATCAAACGTTCAAACACCTTGGTTATTTTCATTAACCAAATTCGAATGAAAATTGGTGTTATGTTCGGTAGTCCTGAAACAACTACCGGTGGTAATGCACTTAAGTTTTACGCCTCTGTTCGTCTTGATATTCGTCGTATTGGCGCAATTAAGAAAGGTGATGAAATTTTAGGCAACCAAACCCGTGTAAAAGTGGTTAAAAATAAAGTCGCGCCGCCGTTTAAGCAAGTTGAATTTGATATTCTTTATGGTGAAGGTATTTCACATGAAGGTGAGTTGATTGATCTAGGTGTTCAAGAAGATATCGTTGAAAAAGCAGGTGCTTGGTACAGTTACAATGGTACTCGCATTGGTCAAGGTAAAGACAATGTTCGCGGTTACTTAAAAGAACATCCTGAAATGGCTGAGGAAATAGATGAAAAAATTCGTGCCATTATGCTGCCTAAAGATATTAAAGAAGACACCCCTGTCGAGGATAACACTGAGGTGTGAAAAAACAATCCCTTTATGAGCGAGCTATGAATTTTTTAGCTCGCCGCGAACACACTGTAAAAGAGTTAAAGACAAAATTAGTAAAGGCAGAGTTTGATCCTGATGACGTTAATGAACTTATTCAAAAATTAATCGATTCAAACCTACAAAGTAATCAACGATTTACCGAGAACTATATTCGTTACCGTTCTCAATGTGGATTTGGTAGCCAACGGATCCGACAAGAGTTAAATGAACGAGGCATCACTACTACCATGATTAGCAGTGAGTTTAACGAAGCAGAAATTGATTGGTTTTCGCTTGCAATGACAGTTCGTTGCAAACGATTCGGAGAGTCAAGCCCAGAAGATGTAAAAGACAGATCAAAGCAACATCGTTTTTTACAGTATCGTGGGTTTACTCATGAGCAAATAACTGAAAGTTTTAATACTGAATATGAAAAGTAGCGCAGATATACGAAATTTATTTCTGGAATTTTTCCAAGAAAAAGGCCATGAAATTGTAGCCAGTAGCCCCTTGGTTCCTGCAAATGACCCTACCCTGCTATTTACCAATGCTGGCATGGTTCAGTTTAAAGAGTTATTTCTTGGCCAAGAAGTACGTAAATACACTCGAGCAGTTACAAGTCAACGCTGCGTACGTGCGGGCGGCAAACATAACGATTTAGAAAATGTTGGCTATACCGCTCGCCATCACACCTTCTTTGAAATGTTGGGTAACTTTAGTTTTGGCGATTATTTTAAACGTGAAGCAATTCAGTATGCATGGGATTTTCTAACTGTCACACTTGCTTTACCAGCAGACAAATTGTGGATCACAGTATTCGAAGAAGATGATGAAACCGCTGATATCTGGATTAATGAAATGGGGGTCGAGCCTGCTCGTTTATCTCGTATTGGCGCGAAGGATAACTTTTGGTCAATGGGTGATACAGGTCCATGTGGTCCTTGTTCTGAGATATTTTATGATCATGGTGAGGATGTCGCTGGCGGCCCTCCCGGTACACCAGAAGAAGATGGCGATCGTTATATCGAAATTTGGAACTTAGTGTTCATGCAATTTGATCGTGCTGCCGATGGCACCATGACAGTATTACCAAGACCATCTGTTGATACGGGTATGGGCTTAGAACGTTTAGCTGCTGTACTCCAACATGAGCATAATAACTACGATATCGACTTATTCAAACGCTTAATTGCTGCTATTCAAGCATTATCGGGGACTAAAGATTCTAGCCATACCTCTCTTCGCGTCATTGCCGATCATATTCGTTCATGCGCATTTATGATTACCGATGGCGTGCAACCTTCAAATGAAGGCCGTGGTTACGTATTACGCCGTATCATTCGCCGTGCGATTCGTCATGGTCATCAATTAGGTATAAAAGAAGACTTTTTCTATAAATTAGTTGCACCGCTTGTAGTTGAAATGGGCGAAGCTTTTCCTGAATTAGCTAAAGCACAGCTTCTTGTTGAACGCGCATTAAAACAAGAAGAAGCACGTTTTGCAGATACGCTAGATAATGGTCTTAGAATCCTTGAAAATACTATCGATAAAATCGCTGATAAAGAAATACCAGGTGACATTGTATTCCAACTTTACGATACATATGGTTTCCCTATCGACTTAACTGCCGATATTGCACGTGAACGTGAATTAACAATAGATATTGCAGGTTTTGAACGTGAAATGGAAGCGCAACGAACACGTGCTCGTTCAGCAAGCCAATTTGCTGGCAGCTTATCAGAAAAAATTACTATAGAAGGTGTAACTGATTTCTGTGGCTATGATCACGTGCGTGATGAAGCAACAATTACTAGTATTTTGCTCGATGGAGAACATGTCGATCAATTACATCAAGGCCAACAAGGAATTTTAGTACTAGATCACAGTCCCTTCTATGCCGAATCCGGGGGTCAAGCTGGCGATATAGGTCAAATTTCTAGCAGCTTAGCGAATTTTGAGGTCACTGATACACGTAAACAGGGCAAAGCATTCACTCATATTGGTTCTTGTGAAAATGGTAGCATTAAAGTTGGCGATAGCATTACTGCTCATATAAATGAAAGCAGTCGACAAGCAACCGCCCTAAATCACTCTGCAACACATTTATTGCATGCTGCTCTTCAGCAAGTTTTAGGTGATCATGTTGCACAAAAAGGCTCATTAGTAAATGCACAGCGCTTACGTTTTGACTTCTCACATTTTGAAGCTGTCAAGCAACAGCAATTGCAAGAGATTGAACGCTTAGTAAATCAACAGATTCGTTTAAACCATGATGTTGAAACAAATATTATGAACCTTGAAGAAGCTAAACAAACAGGTGCTATGGCCTTATTTGGTGAAAAATATGAAGAAGATGTTCGTGTTTTAAAGATGGGTGGGTTCTCAACTGAATTATGTGGTGGTACCCACGCTACACGAACAGGTGATATTGGCTTAATGAAAATCATCTCAGAAGCAGGCATTGCATCAGGCGTACGTCGCATTGAAGCAGTGACCGGTGAAAGTGCACTCGAGTATATTGAAAATAATGAGTTACGCTTACAAACAGTTTCTGCATTAATTAAAGCAAAACCTGACAATGTAGAAGAAAAAGTAACTCAATTAATTCAACGTACTCGCCAACTTGAGAAAGAATTAAATGTACTCAAATCAAAACTAGCAAGTAGTGCAGGTAGTGATTTAGCAAGCTCAGCACAGGATATTTCAGGTATTAAGGTATTAGCATCAACTATTGATGGCGCTGATGTTAAATCATTACGTGATACCGTTGATCAACTGAAAAATAAACTTGGTACAGCCGCCGTCATTTTATCTGCCGTTGATGGCGATAGGATAACCTTAATTGCAGGTGTCACAAAAAATCTTACAGATAAAGTAAAAGCGGGTGAATTAGTTGGTCATGTTGCCGCCCAGGTGGGGGGAAAAGGCGGCGGTAGACCAGATATGGCTCAAGGTGGTGGTAACCAACCAGAAAACTTAGCCGCTGCATTAAAGTCTGTTACAAATTGGATAAGCGAGAAGCTGGAAAGCTAAAAAATATGGCCTTAATTGTACAAAAATATGGCGGTACCTCCGTAGGTACTGTTGAACGCATCAAAGAAGTCGCTAAGAAACTGATTAAACATCAACAACAAGGTAATGATTTAGTTGTTGTACTCTCAGCCATGAGTGGTGAGACCAATAGATTAATTGGTTTAGCAAACAAACTAAACGACAATCCTAAGGGCCGCGAACTCGATGTACTGCTATCTACAGGCGAACAAGTAACCATTTCTCTACTCTGTATGGCGCTTGAACAACTGGGCGTATCTGCAACATCGTATACTGGCAGTCAAGTAAAGATCTTAACCGATACCACACATAATAAAGCTCGCATCACAAAAATTGATGATCATAAAATCCGATCAGATTTATCGCTCAACCGTATTGTCGTAGTGGCAGGATTCCAAGGCTGTGATCAACATGGCAATATTACTACGCTAGGCCGTGGTGGTTCAGATACGACTGCCGTTGCACTTGCAGCAGCACTTAAAGCAGACGAGTGTCAAATTTATACCGACGTTGATGGTGTCTACACAACTGATCCACGCGTCGTATCCGAAGCTCGTCGGCTCGACACGATCACATACGAAGAAATGCTAGAAATGGCCAGCCTTGGTGCAAAAGTATTACAAATTCGCAGTGTCGAATTTGCCCGTAACTATAACGTCCCGTTACGTGTACTATCATCCTTCAAAGAAGGTGGTGGTACATTAATCACGGCTGAGGATCCCACTATGGAGCAAGCTGTTATTTCAGGCATTGCATTTAATAGAGATGAAGCAAAACTCACTGTACTTGGTGTGCCAGATCATCCTGGTATCGCCACTCAAATTCTTGGCCCAATAGCAAAAGCCAATATTGAAGTAGATATGATCATCCAGAATACAGGTCATGATTCAACTACTGATTTTACATTTACCGTTCACCGTAATGACTTTCATCAAGCACTTACTATTTTGCAAAAAACTGCTTTAAATTTAAATGCAAGAGAAGTCATTAGTGACAATACAATTACCAAAGTTTCTGTAGTTGGTGTCGGTATGCGCTCTCATGCAGGTGTTGCTAATACTATGTTTGAAACATTGGCAAATAATAATATTAATATCAGTATGATCTCCACTTCTGAAATTAAAATCTCCGTTGTTGTCAGTGAAGATCTCTTGGATTCAGCAGTTAATGCACTACATAATGTATTTAAGCTTGAGCATACCTAATAGCAATGAGATATCAATCTATAAAAATGGCTGATATGACACATATATGACAATAATACGTATAAAAATGGCTGCTATGACACATATATCATAAAAATACGTATAAAAACGGCTGATATGACACATTCATGACAATAATGCGTATAATGTATTAATAAGGTTATTCATAAACTGCCTATTTGGTTTATTTTTAATCACCTAAAAACAGATAATAAAAAGGAGATAGTTATGTTAATTCTCACAAGACGTGTTGGCGAAGCTCTAATTATTGGTGATGACGTAGTCGTTAACGTTCTAGGCGTTAAGGGAAATCAAGTCAGAATTGGTATTGACGCCCCAAAAGAAGTTACTGTTCATCGCGAAGAAATCTATGACCGAATCCAAGCTGAGAAAGATCAAGATCTTAGCGTAGGTTAAGTAATTTAGTTAAATTATTACTAGCATATTAATATCCACCTGATATAATAGTGGGCTTGAAACGGAGAGCTGGCCGAGTGGCTGAAGGCGCACCCCTGCTAAGGGTGTATAGGTTTACCCCTATCGAGGGTTCGAATCCCTCGCTCTCCGCCAATAAATTAGTTATTGATGACATTATATAAAGTCTGTATAATTAGTAGATTAAGCGCCCGTAGCTCAGCTGGATAGAGTACCTGGCTACGAACCAGGCGGTCACACGTTCGAATCGTGTCGGGCGCACCATATATTTATATATACATCAAGCAGTTAGTCAAATAGTGATTAGCTGCTTTTTTGTATCTATCATTTGGTGTCACTAAACATGTCTCATCTACGAACTTCAAGCCACACACACTATCCGCATACAGTGTTAAAAACTGTGAAGACAAATGATCATAATTCTGAAGCCTCTCTCTATATGACGGCTCAGCCAAATGTGTAATAAATCATGCCAGCCTTCTGTTGTCTTTTTATAACCTCACCTACTATCAAGTGCAGTGACAAAATTTTTATTATTAATAATAGAGGTTTACATTATTTTCATCTATTATTTGCGTTATACTTAAATCCATGAATGAACCTATTATTATTATCGGCATCGGACAATTAGCCAGTGTATTTGCCCAAGGTTTCCTCCGTTGCGGATACCCTGTCTACCCTATTACACGCAAGATGAATATAGCCGTAGAATGCCTAAGTACTCCGGCCCCTCAATTGGTATTAGTTGCAGTACAAGAAAACGAATTACACTCTGTATTAGGAAAGCTCCCCAAACAATGGCTTCATAAAGTGGCACTAATACAAAATGAATTATTACCTCGAGATTGGCATTGTCATGCAGTTAAAAAGCCTACAGTTACTGTTGTTTGGTTTGAGAAGAAAAAAGGTTCACAACTGACTAACATCCTCTATTCTCCTAGTTTTGGGCCAAATTCAGGAATAATCTCTGCTGCTTTACAAGCAGTAGAGATTGCTTCTCCAGTTCTAAAAAATGAAGATGAGTTACTGTATGAATTAGTTCGTAAAGCTGTCTATATTCTGACAATCAACATCTCAGGGCTGTTAGAAAATTGTACTGTTGGTGAGTTATGGGAGCATCACCAAATACTAGCCAGAGAAGTAGCAGAAGATGTTATTTGTATTCAAGAATCACGTTTGGGTAAAAAATTATCTCACGAGAAATTGATTAGTGGAATGGTTGAAGGCATTCAAGATTATCCCCAAAAGCATTGCCTAGGTCGTCATGCATTATCCCGTTTGGAACATGCAATAGAATATGCTCAAAAATCAGGAATAAAGACAGCCAAACTGCTTGAGATCTATAATATTGTTAAACAAAGTTAACCCATTTATGATGAAAAATTAACCCTTAAACCCTTAAACCCTTAAACCCTTAAACCCTTAAACCCTTAAACCCTTAAGATCTTGATACAGAATGTTATGCCCTAGGCATTACTGATGCAGGTTTAATGAAAATAAATAGCTCAACATACTCGAATTTAAAATAGTAACAGGGAAGTACACCTGACTATTCAATAATTTAACTGATGCTTTCATGTTCTTGTGGTTTTGATACTTTTTCCAAACGCCCAACACCTTCATTTATTTGACTTTCGTTGGGAGAAGCATATCCTAATAATAGTACTCGTTCACAACATGGGCTACCGTTATAGCCATACACAGCAGTTGCAGACAGCGCATAAACAGCTGCACTCAATTTTTGGGCTATTGTTTGCTTCTCTTGGCTTGTCGGTAATGATTCGTCGCAATACCAAACGAGATGCATGCCTCCCTACAAACCTGATAAGACAATATCGCTGCCAAAGTACTGTTGCAATGCCGCCACAAGGCAATGTCGACGTATTAAATAAGTTCGTCTGAGCCACGTAACTGTTTGAGATATGAGTCACTGCTAATAAAGTCATATAAGACCGTTTGATGCAACTATCAGTACTCATTATTCATCATAGGAAAACATGTATCAGTCATTGAGAATTAAGCATGAATCACATTAAAATGCAGTGAACATATGATCTTACAGGCTAACAACTAATTGATTTTATTAGATAACACATCTAAATTTCAGTCTCTCAATGAAACAAGTAGTCACACGTTCGAAGGTGCTCGACGCACCATTAATTTGATACACAGAAAAAGCAACTTCACTGATCTAGACACTCTTAAAATGGAAAGCTAACCAAACTTTAATAGTTTTTTAATAAATACCCGCTTAGAATGTGGCGGCTGCGGAGACCTGAGGGTACTTCGCTAAGGCATCATTCTGCGTCGACATGATGGGTACCTCCCGCATACTTTTCCCTTAAAATATTTGGCGCATTAATATTATTTAATGCACCTATATTTAAAGTAAAGTAGGCAGGATAAGCTTCGTTGGAGTGTGCAATCTTATTCTTTGTATTACTGATATATCTAACAAAGTCTCCATCTAAAAAGTAGCCTGTTTTAGTTAAAAATCATCAATCTTTACTGACGAAAGTTTTTTCTGTTTCATATCGTCCATAGTAGGTAACAATGAAAATGAAACAATATCTTGACCACAATTACTCTTTCTAGCTGCTAGTGAACTATACCAGCGGTTAATTTGTGTTCGTTGTGAAACTAAATGACCACTATCAGTCAACACTAATAGATGAATAAGTGCTGTCCAATGTACATCTGCAAAAGTGTACTTACCAATAATGTATGGATTGCCAGTTAATTGTGTATCCAAACTATTTAATACTGACTCTAAATTAGTTCTAGCTTTATCAATTGCACTCTTATTTGATGAATAGCTAGAATCATCCATTGGCTTAACAATTGTCTCTTGAACGAGAATATTGATATGTGGTGTTGCTTCCGTGACAGCAACATCAACCCAGAAGTCCTGCTTGGCCGCTTCGATAACATTTTTAGGTGTTAATGAAAACCCCAATCCTCGTGCATTTATAAAAGCTAATATACCTGTTGAACCAGCAAGATTATAGTCAGCCTCTTTCAAACCAGGATAAGTACCAAATTCAAAAATACTTCGATATGGTTCTAAATCTTGCTCGTTATTTAAAACATCCAGATAACCACTATGCACTTCCATACCTTGCTCTGCTGCTGCAATAATACACTTGAGTGTATCTGCATCCCACGGCGTTCCTAATAACTGCAGCATATACTGTGTTTTTTTCATGTCTCCAGAGCTTCCATACCCTTCATTACCCATCGGAGCGTGTTGATCAAATATATCCATTATAATGTACCTTTAAATTTTAGTGATTTATGCTACTTGATTTGCAGAAGTATGTGACGAAGGATCCATATGGAAATATTCAATCTCTAATGGGCCACCCATGTCACTTTCTAGCCTTTTAACCCATTCAGCTACTTTTGGGTATGACATCATGTCAATACCACTACAGCCTAGGGCATGAATATATGCAGCAACATGTGGATCTGCAAATGTCATTGGACCTACAATATACAAATTTTCACTTAATAAATTATTTAAACTAGTCAATATTTTATTTAACAGTTTTTTATCATCATTAGTAGCAGTTCCAGTGGTAATCGCCTGCGTCACCGGTCCTAATACTTCAATACATACATCAACCCAATAATTTTGCTGGCCCAGTATTCTTGCTTTTCTTGGTGTTAGTGATGGTCCTTTACCACGAATATCTATATAAGTAAGCACTGCACGCGTTCCTGAAACCGTAAAACCACCCTGTTTTATTGTAGGCGCTATCTTAGAAGAGTCTATATATTGATAACTATTAACCTGATCAACGCCAACCTCATAAGATGCGAGTGTTGTACGTAATGGAACGTCCTTAATACCAGCGAGTATCAAGCACTTCAGCGTGGCTATATGACCAGTGATACCAGTCAACTCTATCTCCTGATTTACATCTTTTTTTCTAAAAATACTAAATAAACCCATTATTTTACCTCTGTATAATTTATCTTCAACAATAAAACCAACTACTATTTCAACAGCATACTTACTTAAGTTGGTAGCTCATTGCTGTCATCATGCACACGTTTTATTTCAGTTCTTTACCATAACCATTTTTCATCAAAATTCATCTACGTAATTTTTCATATATTGTGATGAAATAGTGTGATTTAGCTGTTCTAAATCATTAAACCTTCATAAAACTATGAGTTTTGACTAAAAGGAGCATAATTCCAAGCTTTATAAACAAAGCTAGGCATAATATCACTAGCATTAATTTTGAGGACTGCACGCGATATACTTATTTATTGTTAGTACTTTTATGCTTTCTTGTTATACATCATCTTTACTCGCAGCCAATAATACTTAGTCAGCAGCAAGAGGGCTTAAATGGTGTATTTTTTGCGGTAGTAGATTGAGTAAACGTAAATTCAATTTCAGGCTTTTCAGCTCATACTGCTAACATCTAAGTCATAATATTCAGAACAATATTTATCACAGTCGAGCAATTTCTTTTTTAGTACGATTAGGCATCTATTATCGCAGGGTCACCGACATAACTAAAACCAGATGCGATGGCAATTTTCAGAACGTCAGATAGTGATTTAGCATTTAATTTTTCCATAACATGAACGCGATGAAGTTCTACAGTACGTATACTAATATGCATATCGTAGGCAATTTGTTTATTTCTCAACCCATCTATCATCCCTTTCAGCACTTCATGTTCTCTTGGTGTAAGCGTTGCAACTACCTCTTTCGCATTAGTATTAAAGGCTTCAAGGTGCTGATTGTTCAGCTGTTCAAACACACATGCTTTAACAATATCAATCAACATTGTTGAATCAAATGGTTTTTCAAGAAATTCATAGGCGCCAAATTTTAGTGCTTTTACGGCTGTAGGTATATCACCATGGCCTGTAATACAAATAACTGACATTGGTGAATTTAATCGCTTTAATTCTTCCATGACTTGCATACCGGATAATTCTGGCATGCATAAGTCCAAAATTACACAGCCATCGTCTAAATCGACTACTTTTGAAATAAATTCCAATGGATTGCCAAAGGCCTTTACATTAAAATCTTCTGACCTAAGCAACATTGATAAAGACTCTCGTACAGCATCATCATCATCAACTATATATACGTAATTCATTTTTCACCCTCCTAAAAACTCAATATCTTCCACAGGTAATGTGAATGTGAATGTTGTACCGCCGTGTAAATTTTCTTTCACCACTAATTTGCCACCATGAGAGTGGATAATAGAGCGTGTAATAGCAAGCCCCATTCCCATACCTTCTGGTTTTGTCGTATAAAATGGTTCGAAAATTTTATTTATTTCATATTCACTTAATCCAGGCCCACTATCATGTACAGAAACAGCAACTTCATTTTTTTTAGTACTCGAAGACTCAATTAATAATCGTCGTTCTGACACCGCTAAAGTTCGCATTGCCTCCATTGCATTTTTAATTAAATTGATCAATAACTGCTCAATCAAAATACGGTCTGCAAACACTTCTGGAATACCCTGTATCAGGTTTAATTCAATATCCGGATCATTATCTTGAAACTCTATTCGTAACAATTTTATGGCTGATTTAATCAGACCATTTACACAAATACATTTTCGAGAATCATCTTTTTTCACAAAATTTCGTAACTCATGCATTATTTCTTGAGCACGAATTGCTTGGTTCGATACACTTTCTAATGCATTTAAAATCTCACCAGCCGTCGCCTTATCTTTTTTAATCATAGTGATACATGCACGACTATATGCTTCTATCGATGTTAATGGTTGGGATAACTCATGGGCTAATTGTGAGCTCATTTCACCAATGGTAATCATCCGCGAAGTATGTGCTAGTTCAAGCATATGTTTCTTTTCGCCTTCTTCATCACTTTTAGATTGGGTGATATCTGAGGTTAATACAACAAAACCAGAAACATGGCCTGTTTCAGAAAAGTTAGGAATGTAAGTACTACGAATGTACATTTCACGCTGCTGTGGATAATTTAACTTTTCTTCAAATGTTACTGTTTCGCCAGAGATTGCCTGTTCTATATAATGCTTAACAATTTTATATGGTTTTTCACCAATGACTTCCCAAATCTTTTTACCAATGATCTCTTCACGTGTTCGATCAAACCATTTCTCATAGGCCTTATTATTAAATTGAAATGTTAGATTTCGATCTATATAAGCAATAAGTTCAGGTATGGCGTTAATAACTAGTTTTAGCTGTTGTTCACTCTGATGAAGTGCTTTTTCTGCTATAAGACGCTTAGACTCTTCTAGCACTTTAAGTGTGACTTCTTGCAAAATCACATTCAATATTGGGTCATTGGGTGCATGAGATAATATTGAAATTGTCATCTCAAAATACAGGAGCCCACTAGGATCATTCAAACAAAAAACCTTACTATTATTGTCAGTTAAATTGTTATTATTTACTACATCAATAATCAAGGTCTTGATTTCACCTAATTCCTTTTGTGGAAAGAGATTAAATAAATAGGTCCCTACTAGCGTTCTTTCACTGTGTTTGAGCAACCTTTGAGCACTAGGGTTTAGGTTTAGAATCTTACCTTTAGAATCTACATTCAAGATCCCTATTGGAATTCGATCTAATAGTTTATCTAAGTAATTAGTCACCAGCGGTAGATTAGTTGCTGATGCTAATCGCTCTTTCTCAACTTCCGCTATTGTGGTTTCATAATTATGTTGATGTTCAATTATATTTACGTGGTTTTGTAAAGTAGTTAAAAAACCTTCCTTTTCATGAAAAATATAAGCAGAAACATCAGAACTTAAAAAGGGAGAAATCCGTATGGATTCCAGCAATATAGCTTCTTGGCTCGACGTACAAAAGATGATTACCTTAGTGGATTTTGAAATACGTTTCGTATGTTCAGCAATTCTAATTGGCTCTTGAACTGACAATCCCAAAATAAGAATATCTGGAACACCATAATTATTTTTCATACGACCATATAAGTCATCAATGGTGTCTATATGCTCTAATAAAACTCCGGCACTAAGATTAACATTCAAATAATCTAAAAGGTGCTCATCATTAGTAGTGAACAATGATACTCGACTACTCATATTAACTATCAGTCAGTAGCGGTAGATCAAGAATTGATCTCCCAGTCCAAATCCTTAGCATATCTGTTGTTGGCGACATAATGTGGGCAGCACGTGCATCTCGTAACATTCTATTAAGGTTAGAATCTTCACGATATGTGCTTCCACCACACAGCGTCATGCCTTCATTGACAATATCGATTATACTATCAGCTACTTCTGCTTTAGCAGAAAACAAGTCTACATGAGTACTCTCGCCCTTGTCATAGTTCTGTGTTGAGTAATAGATTAAGGCTTTTGTACGAACATATTTTGCCCATAAAACGCCCATTTTGTGCTGTATCACTGATGAAGATGCTATAGTTTTGTCATTGTATGAAAATTTTCGTTGCATTATATGATCTTTTATTTCTTCAATTGCGGCACGCCCTAAACCAAGATATGCACCTGTAATCGCTGTTAAAAAATACGGTGTTATGATATTAAAAATATACCAAATTTGATCACCAACATTACCCAGAATGTCTCTATCTGATATTTTCACATTATTTAATGATAAATTACGTGAACTATTACCTCGCATACCTAAGCCGTACCACTTTGGCCCCCACTCAACACCAGCACTATCGCCACGTACTATGATGCAGTTAAATCGCCCTGTCGACTCGTTTGCTTCATCTGCAACTACAGACACCACATATGAATCTGCATAGCCGCCATTAGTGGCAAAAGACTTGGCGCCTTTAATGACATACTCACCATCAGTAGTACTGATCATTTTTGTTTCAGGTAAGTAAAAGTGAGAGCCTGAATCGACTTCACTTAGTGACAATGAGGTAATATGTTTACCTTCACATATAGGTGTTAAATAATTTTCCTGTTGATAGCTGGTTACTTTTGAAGCAATCACCGCACTACCTACACAGTGCATTCCGTAACAGATAGAGGTACTGGCACAATATTGGCCAATAATTTCACATACCTTGGCCAGAGTTTCTGTGCCATGCCCTAAGCCACCATATTCCAGAGGAACTGTCAGCCCTCCTAGGCCAGCAGATAGTAATGCACGAATTCCTTCTTCCGGCCATTCTGCATTTTTATCAGTTTTAACAGCATTGGCAGCAATAACTGTTCTACTAATTTCTTCAACTTTTTCTAGCAGTTTAGACGTTTCTGAATACATATTATACTTAGCCCTTCACATACAGTTTAAGAGTCAACCATTATCACTGTTATAGTAGCTCTCTAGCAATTTATAGAGTTGTCTATATTTTCTAAATTGAAGTTTGAACAATATTTAATTATGTTGCCCCCTAAAGGCTTTGTGTTTCTAACAGTCTTTTCAAGTGACCATTAATAGCCTGAAAGTCATCAGCAGAGATACCAAGCATAGTAAAATGACCCCATGGTGATGGAATTGAAACTAACTCACTGCGAGGAATCATTTGTTGATCCTTCAAGCTATCAGCAGGAGATATGAACATATCTTGTTCGAAAGAAATTACAAAAACATTAGCAGTGATACTTTGTAAGGCTGCGGATAAGTCGCCGTTTGTATGTAAACTTACATCTGCAGAATTCCATTTCTTTGCCATACTAAGCAGATTATTAGGATCCATGGGCAGGAACCAGTTTTCCCACAATCCTTTAAGTACATCTTCTTTAGATGAAAAGCCATTTTCAGCCCACACTTCATCATTATAAAAGTTTTGAGAAACACCCATCATTGCAAATACATGGGCCATTCGACGTAAACCCTGTTCAACGTCAGATGATTGTTTATAAACACCATTATTCCATGCTGGATCGGATGTTAATGCTTCACTAAATACGTCTACATATAATGAGCAATGATTTGTAGTTTTAGCCGTTCCGGCAATAGGTGCTGCTCGCTCAACCATATTGGGATAACGAACAGCCCATTCATAGGTTTGTTGCGCGCCCATAGACCAACCAGTGACTAACTGTAAATGTTTGACACCGAGATGTGTGAGTAATTGATGTTGTGCATTTACATCATCACCAATAGATAAATCTGGAAAATAGCTTGTGTGAAAGGGGCCACGAGTATTATGGGGCGACGTTGATAAACCTCCACCTAATTGATTAGGTATCACAATAAAATATTCTTCAGGATCTAATGCCAGTCCTTTACCTACATAAGGTGCCATGGCTGCATGTGTGCCAGAAAACATCACTGGAAATAAAATTGCATTATCACCTTCGGAATTAAGTTTGCCGTAACAAGTGTATGCTAAGGTTGCACCCCGGAGTGTCTCGCCACCTTGCAATACAAAATCACCAAGTTCATAGACTTCAAAATCACCATGCTGTTCAGATGTGTAATAGTTATTGTCAGACATATTTGGTCTCTCTTTATTGACTAATGTCAACGATATAGTGATTATTTTACTGTTAGCTTGAATAATGAACAATAGACTTTATTCATTAATTTACTAACTCGTATTTATACTAATTGCTTTCTGAAAAAATTAAAAATTAATGTTCATATTTGAACTATTTAGAGGGTTCATCTCAGAACATCGTCGGTTAAATTAGTGATCAAATTATTCGATAGTGTTATGTGAGAATAAAAAAATGGTTTAGCGTATCGTGTGTTTTACTTTAAAGAGAGTCGATGTCAGGAAGGCCTAAACTACTTATCTCTTTATTGCTAGATCAGTTATACAATAAATGTCTGAGCTAGCATTGCTTCACACAGCAACTGTTTTCGATTGCATATTACTAACGATGAGTATACGTGTGGAGCTACGCTTATTTTGTTGACAGTATTGCTTGCATTGTTTTTGCATTCCACTCTTTAGCGCCAAGCGCTTGATAAATTAACTTACCTTCTGGGTTAACTAAATAGCTCATAGGAAGACCAGGGATTTCCCAACCTTTTAGACTTGCGGTATCATCCAGCAAAATAGTGAAATCGACCTGAATATTATCTAAAAAAAGATTAATGTCGTCAGAAGGTGGGCCGGCGTGTACCGCAATGATTTCAAAATTTTCATTTTCAGCCTGAAGCTGGTCAGACATTGCTTGCATAGCCGGAAATTCTTTTATGCATGGCGAACACCAGTCAGCCCAAAAATTAACTAACACATATTTACCTTGATAGGAGTCTAGGCTTATATGTTGGCCATTAACATCCGGTAAAGTGAAGTTGGCAGCCTCTGGCGCCTCCTTCATTGGAAACATCATAGGCTCGGCAGTCACTGTATTTACTGTGCTTATTAACAGCGCTGCAATAAAGACTGGTAATTTAATTATGCTAGTTGACATTGTTTATTGTATCACCTACTGGTGTTGTGAAGGCATCTGAAATTAGAGCTTCAACATTATCACCGTTTAATGTTTTTAGAAAGCTGACGATATCTGTTACTTCATGTTTTGTTAGTCCAAGCGGCTTAATTAATGGAGATTGAGTTACATTTACGAACCCCCCCTGATTATAAAACTCAACCACTTGTTCTAATGTGCTAAATGAGCCGTCATGCATATAAGGTGCTGTTAATGCAATATTGCGTAGGCTTGGTGTACGGTAACGCCAGCGATCATCTGGATTTTGAGTAACCTCGTATTGACCTAGATCACTAATTGGTATGTATCCAGCTTTTATTTTTGTACTTTTCTTCATATTGACATAGTGACCGGGTGCAACAAGTATTTTTTCATATTCAGGCTCTTTACTCATTGAGATATTCCAGCCTAAGCCCGTATTGTGCAATTGATTGTCAGTGAACAGGGCGTAGTTTTCATTAACGCTATGACATGCAATACAATTACCTTTACCTTGAAATAGTTTAAAGCCACGTTGTGCGCTATCAGAAATAGCCTGTTTTTCCTTAGCAAAATACCAACGGTCAAATGCGGAATTACCCGATACCAGTACTCGCTGATATGTGGCGAGTGCTTGGCCAATGGTGACAAATGATGCTTTCTCACCGTTAAATGCTTTTGCAAAGAGATCAGTGTATTCAGGTAGGCCTTGAACTTTTTCAACGACCTTACCGATTGAAGGCATTGCCATTTCATTTCTAGCAAGAAGTGGCGACCAGACTTGGTTTTCTAAATTAGTTTCACGGCCATCATGAAATAAGGCCGTTAAATAGGCGGTGTTATAAATAGTGGGTGAATTACGTCTTACTATACGCCCTTCAAATCCAAGCGGTTTTTCTAGTTCATTATTTGTAAAGCCTTGCTCAGGTATATGACACATGGCACATGAATTTGTGTTGTTTAATGATAAACGGCGATCAAAAAACAATCTTTTGCCTAACTCTATTTTTTCGATTGTAATAGGATTATTTTCAGGAACTGGAATACTCGGCAAGCCAATTGGCGGGGTTTTTAGTACTTTTAAAAGATCTGTTTTTTGACCTTTACGCATAGTAATACTAAGTGAGTCTGTTGTATAATCTTCGGAAGCATAATTTTTCTTACTATCACCAGGACCGACACGTACCTCTACCCTATCCTTGTTTATCTTAGCAGTAGACTCTTGTGCGACTAGGCTGATATTGTCTTCTAGTAATAATGTTTTAACATCATTAATAATGATATCTGGGTGCAAGAAAGAAACACTATAGATGTTTCTTATTTTTAGCTCGGGATCAACGAGAAACACTCGCATAATATGAGAGAAAGTTTCTGACTCCGTACCATCTTCATTAATTTTCAGCTGTATGGATTGGTTATAGTCTGCAAGAATAGGCATTAAAGTTTCTTGTGACTCAGCTGTTAAATAAGACCATGGCACTTCTTTCTCAGTAGCAACATTATGATGTTCATGACCAGCGCCATGACCTTCATGTTGATCATGGGCGCCATCACTTAATAGTTTTAATACTTCAGGTGTATCATTCTTTTGATCAAAACTCATGCTAACTAATTGTAAATGTTCGCTTAAACCAGGGATCATTTTTGCTTCTTGTTTAATCCGGTTAAACACTAGGTGACTAAGAGGACAACCATTGACATCATTACACTGGCTATACATGAAGTTTAATACGGTATATTTGCCTTTAAATAGCTTATGGTATTCAATATAATTACTATCAACATCAAGGACTTTTGCATTTTGGGCATCACCCAAAGCAGGTAATTTATAACTACCTACTTTGGGGGCCACAAAATCTAATTCGCCATATCCAGGGGCGAGCATTTGTACTACTGGCTGCTCTTGACTTTGTTCTGCTGAAAACACAGCTGGCGAAAGTACTGTGGCCAATAGAAGCCCACCAATTTTTAAATTTGAATATGACATATGAACCTAAATTAGATTATTTTTTCATTGCTAGTTTATTTGAATCAGCCTGCTCTCTCATGGCTTGTTTGCCGTAAAGAGCGTAAGCACCAAAACGCATTTGATGAGCACGACCTAATTTCTCAGCATGAAAATCAATGCTAAATTGTTCAGTCATATCTTTACCGTCCCAGTGGTATAGTTTTAAGAATTGGTCATTGTCTTCACCTTTCTTATCCCAGTTACCTAATAATGAGGTGGTGTAGTACAAACGCTTACCATCCCAGCTTGAAGAAACCATATTGACTTGATTACCAATTTTCTTCGAAAACTTGAGTGTAGGGTGATGAGGATCTGTAATGTCATAGCCACGTGTCATACCGTCTAAGAAAGTATTAACCCACAATGTTGCATCATCACTACTAATTGAAATATCAACTGGTAAAGGAATATCAGCTGGATTGCCGATATCTGAAACATTAGTTGCAGTCCATTTACCTGAAGTCGTTTCTTCTTCTAGCAATACGATTTGAGATGTTAATGCGGTTGTTGTGAAACAGTAATTGTTTTCTGCACCCCAAGCACATCGAATTTCAAGTGGCGCACCTGGTACATCTAATACTTGTTTTGGTTTACGAGTATGTAAATCCCAAATAACGACAGTATTACCGAAGCGTTTCATAGCTTCTTGATCACCCAACATTGTGCCGAAATCCATCATGTAGTTAGACCAACCAGTAAATGAGCTAGTCAACATAACATTACGACGAGGTAGAGCACGGATATCATAGCCGTAACCGTCAGCGTATTTACCTTCTTTAATGGCACCTTCTAGATTTTCATCTGTAGGCATCCAGTAAGTATCAATATATTCACCAGCGTTTGTGTACTCAACTAATGCTGTACGTCCACCATGATCTTGATTATTTGATAAACCGGTTACAATCATTCTACCTGGAAGCGCATACGTTGTATGAGGGCCAACTACGCCACCACTCTTGCTTACAAAGTCATCAATTGTTTGTACTAAAGTTGCTTTTGCAGGATTAGTATGGACATCAAAGATAAAGATTTTGTTTGAATCTAATGCACCTGCCCATAGGAATTTACGATCATCTGTGAAACCTGAGTGATGCGCTTCGTTACGTCCGCCTACTGATTCCGAAAAAACTACTTTTCCGTAATTTTTAGAGTCTGGGTTAACATCTACAGTGACCATTTTATCTTGGCCATCACCAAGACCTTCTTCACCTAATGTCCAGACATAGACAAAATCTTCTTGGCCAACAATCTTAGCCATATATGGTGACATACACGTTTCATCCGCTATTACAGTAGCTGGACCTGCCATAAATACTGCCGCTACAACAGGTAGCATTAGTTTAAGTGGTGCTTGAATAAACTTTTTTACTCTCATTTATTATCTCCTCATTATTTGAACTATCTGTCTTAATTTATACTGCTCGGAATAGCGATTATTTTTTTAAAAGTACTGTGTTATTAAATATCCGATAGACTGTAAAAAAATCTTGCCAATAATTATTAACTAAAAGCCAATTCGGGTGCTCTACATCGCTCGATGTCGACTTGTAGAATACAGTAACCGTGGTGTAATAAAGCCTCGTATTAATACTAGCATTTAAGTTTTTATTAATAATTAAACGTAATTTATGTGGCTAAATATTCCATTTTATTTATTATCGGACTTGGTGTGGCGGTGTTATAACTATTGATTTTCCAATAGATATTTTAAGTAAGTCTTTTCCAAAATATATTTCCCCGTCAAATTTATTATTTAGTTTATATAACACTTCTTGTTCTGAAACTCCAAACAGCAATATATGATTTAAAAACGTAAATTTGGGTCTAACTTTTACCAGCACTTGGGCTAGAGACTCTGGATTACTATGATAAGAAATTATTTTTTGTAGACGTTTATTCCTTTCTAATAATAGTGTGTCTGCTGCAGCAACTTCATGAATAAGTATGTCTGCATCTTGTGCATGTTTAATTAAGTTTTCGGAATATGCAGTATCACCAGATAGGATTATTTTTCGATTTCCAGACTCAAATTTATAACCATATGCCTGTTTAACTACACCATGCTCAACATGAAATGCAGTTATTTTTATATCATTCTTATCATATATAACACGATCATCAAGTTCTGACTCCATGACTAATAAGTGACTAAGGTCTTTATTTAAATTTGAATTACTAATGCGTAAGTTAATATCTTCTGTATATGCTTGCTCGATATGATTGATAAAGTTTACTGTTCCAAGAGGCCCAAAAACGTTCATTTTATTTTGACGCTGCCAAATCCAACTTGTTAGCCATAAATCGGCTAAGCCGCTTATGTGATCAGAATGTAGATGCGTTAAAAAAACTTGTTCAATTTCACTTAGTGGTATACCAGCTTGTTGAAGACGTATTGTGACGCCCCGTCCTGCATCGAACACAAAATAAAGACCTTGCGTTTCAATAACAGTTGACGGACCGAAACGCTCAATATTAGGTGGTGGCCCACCGGTGCCTAATAATGTAACTTCTATAACGTCTGCATATATTAGAGTGCTGACACACTGTAATAGAATAGCTAAAATAAGTTTAGCGACGCTAGAGTTCATTATTAATATGACTGTAATTGGTTTAAATAATGCCTTTATTTCCCGCCATATTTTTAATGATCGGTGTGTTCATTTTACTGAGCGATACATATTGAATATCACGTAAATAATCAGCAACAACATCCCAAATTGGAGCACCTGTAGACTGTGAGTTTACTGTTGCCCAGCCTGCTACTTTATAGGTTTTAGTTGCACTAATCATTTGGCCATTATTAAGGCGCATTTCAGTAATACGTCTACCTATTACTTCAGTTGGATCACAAGTATAGTCCATACCGCCGAGGCGAACCATATCGCCTCCTTGTCTATAGAATGGGTCTAAATTAAAGATATTGTCACAGACATCTTCTAATATAGCCTTAATTTGTGCGCCCGTCATATCAGTGGTGTATGTTTCAGGATAAGTAATACACGTCTGATCCATGACATGTTCCATTGTGATCGCCTGGCCTGGCAATACGGTTGTTCCCCATCTGAATCCTGGAGAGAGTGAAATGTCTGCTCCGTTGACTTCACATAAAGCATTACAAATTACTTGGTCAAATGTGCCGTTAAAGTTACCCCGCCGATATAATAGTTCATCTGCTACGGCAAGATTTTCAGTCAAGATATCTAGATAAGGTTCTCGAGTAGTTTCAATAAACGCAGCCATTTCGGGGTCGGGTTCAATAAAATTTGAGAAAACGGGCAATAAAGTATAACGATAATCTTTAACGCGCCCTTGTCCTAACTCCAAGTCGAGTACTGCAAGGTATTTACCATTTGAACCAGCATTAGTAACTAAGGTTTTGCCACTTAAGTTACTTACTTCTATAGGCTTTGGTACACCATCATGTGTATGCCCGCCAAGAATAACATCTAGACCAGTAACTTTAGCTGCTAGCTTCAAGTCAACATCCATTCCATTATGTGATAAAAGAATTATCGCATCAGGTGATTCAGTGTCTCGAATATTAGTTATCAATTCTTGTAACTCATCTGACTGAATACCGAAGGTCCAGTCTGGGATAAAACGCTTAGGATTTGCTATGGGTGTATATGGGAATGCCTGACCAATAATGGCCACACGGTGATCACCCATTGGTTTCATAGTATAAGGTTTAAATGCATAGCCTTCATCTTCATCATAAGCTTGTACACCATCAAATAAAGCTTCTTCATCAACTTTTACATTATGCGCTAAAAACTCACCATTAAACTCTGAAATATTTTCTAATACTTCTGTATCTGAATAAGTAAACTCCCAATGCCCCGTCATAATATCTACACCTAAGATATTTGACGCTTCAACCATATCTTTACCTCGTGTCCAATAGGCCGTTGCAGAACCTTGCCATGTATCACCACCGTCAAGTAGCAATGACTGTCCTTGAACACCATAAGTTTGACGTAGTTTTTTTACCAGTGTGCTTAAGTGAGCATAACCACCAACCTTACCAAATTGATTAGCAGCATGTGTAAAATCAAGTGAAGTAAACGCATGTGCTGATGAACTATTACTTTTAATATCAAAGTAATCCAAAAAATGTTGCCCCACGAGATGCGGAGGCCGACCATTCTCAGATTTAATACCTAGATTAACACTTGGTTCTCTAAAATAAACAGGTAGCAATTGAGCATGGCTATCAGTCATATGCAGTATTCGTGCATTACCAAAGCTCGATATTTCATACATTTCTGCTGATGAGTTATCGTGACCTTTGGAAAAGCTTGTTCTTGGAAAAATGTTAGCCATACTCGCTGCTGCTAGTATTTGTGTGAATTCACGACGATTCATAATATAACCAGATAAAGTAACTAAAAAAAACACTTTCCTATAGTAAAGTTGGACGTATCAGAAAATAATATTTGATACCTATGTCTAGAAAAGTGGTGAAGCTGATTGTCTGTAATGAAGTTAGGTCGGGTTAACTGTTGCTAAACCTAATGCTTCCCAATTTTGCATGCCGCCTCGGTACCATTTTATTTTTTCTGCTGGATAACCAAATTTTAATAACGCAAGAATATTTCTTGGTGACTGTCCACACCACATACCATTACAAAATAACACTAAGGTTTTGGCTTTAGAAAAGTCCCATAATCCTTCTTGCTCCATTACACCAAATTGTGCTTGCAAAATTTCAGCAATACTAAATGGATCCGCTCCTTTCGCAGGCGATAACTTCACCCAAGGTAAGTTGATTGAACCTGGTATAGTGCCTTTAGCAACCCAATCAGCTGTCCGTGAATCTATGACTAAAATAGAATCATCTCCATCACTTCTCATTTTTAAATAGTGAATTATTTCTAGCTCTCCAATGGTTTCTACACCTTCAGCTAGTTTTATAGGCCTTATACAAAATGGTGGACACATTCTAGAGGTTTTAGCATAATCAGCTTTGACAGTATTATCGGGATCTTGATTTCGCATAATCGTGACTTTTTGACCAGAATGCATAACATCAACTGATGGCATATTTGCCGTAATTTGAACATCTAGGGCATATGCTTGGCTTATTATAAATAGTGTTGATAAGCTGACAGCTATTTTTGCTAATAATTTTTTCATTATTGTTACCCTTATGAATTTATACTTTTGTTAATACTCTTCTGGAACAAGTAGCTGCCAATGTTGAGCAGCATATTTTGCTTGCTCCATTGAAAGTTCGAATTGTAATTTAGCCTCTTGGAATGCTGATTTAGCTATTTTTTCATTTCCTTTTTCTGCCTCGGCATATCCTTTATCTACAAGTGCATTAGTAGTACTCCATACAAACCCATGCATTTCAGCATGACGTTTAGCTTGTGCAACATGGTGTATTAAGTCCTGTAGATGAACGTCTTTACTTGTGGTTTGTATTATTTCCTGATTTACAGGTTTTGAGTTAGATTGTTCCTGTTCCATTGTGCTGCTCACAGCTTTTGAAACATCATCTGTATCTGAACAAGCCGACAGCATAAAGGGCAGTACTAACAGAAACACTAGTCTTAGATTAGTTACTTTAGTCATGATATTATTTCCTTGAGCCCGGACCATTTATAGGAAGACCATTACTCATATAAGTATGGAAGTACTCTAAATTTCGGTACTGTTCGCTTTGTAATTTAAATGGTTTTGATCGAATCTGTGCATTACAGCCCGCATAACGGCGCTGGATAGTGCCAACATCATCCCATTTGAAACGATATGCTGGAAAATGAGTTGCATGCCCTAATGCAGGACTTAATGTATCAGCACGTAATCGTTTACCTGCATTTGCCATATGACAGGTTGCACATGCCATATTGAGTTGTCCACGTCGTGAATAAAAAAATTCCTTTCCATCTTCATACGCAGCTAGTGCAGCAGCATTATCAGGTACCTTTACATTAATTAATTCACCACTAGAAGTCGATGCCATATACGATGATATGTAAGCCATAGGCCCTTTCCCGTAATTTAATGGCTGTTCGCCATTGTCTGTACGACATTCGTTAATAGCTAATTCAAGCGTGACAACCTTATTTTTTTCCTGATCGAAATAGGGGTAATTTTGTTTTATGCTAATGCCTTCATTATCAAAACAACTTGCATAAGATTTTCCATTTAAAAATGGGGTGTCGAACAAAATCTTACCCTCATCAATTGCATCCTCGTAGGGTGGAAACTCTTCGATCTGCAACCATTGTTCTCTTGCATTTTCATCTATTGCATAGACACCATCTACATAGCTATCTAGAGCAAGTTCAGGGAAAACATCTGCAAAAAACGTTCTAACTGTTTCATTATCTGTAACAGGATTAGCAAAGATAGGAGCTGCAACTGTCATATTGCATGCCATAGCTAATGTTAAATAGATTTTTCGTTTCATTTTGGAAAGCCTTCTGTATGTGTCGTTACTTAATAACGGCTTCAACCTCTTCGGTATCACCCATATTGTCAATCCATTTTAATGACAATGTGTCACCTTTTTTGCCACCAGAAAATGAAAAGGCTAGATATGGGTCTTTCGAGACAGCTCGACCAAATGCTCCTAGGAACACTGTTTTATTGTTGTAAACACATGTTAGCTCTTGAATATATTTGGCTGGAATCAAATCGCCACCATTTTTATCTTTTTGTAAGCCGGTATCCATTGGATGCTTGACTAATAACTTTACTTTTACTTTATCATTTTTAACTTTTGCTTTAACTTTCATGTTTAAATCCCCAAATCAACCTTAACCACCACAACCACCGATTGTGACTTTAACTTCTTTTTGTACGCTATATAATTTGCCATCGTGTGTCTCAACTATTGCTTGTACATCCATAGTTTCAAATAATCTAATTCGAATCGAAACATCACTATCTGTTCCTTCAGGGATCGTGAATGAACATGCTAAAGGTTGTGGGTTTTTAAAACCTACAATACTGATACTTTTTACATTCTCAATATCGGTTTTTACATTGACGGGAACTACTGCTCCATTCTCTGCAATTTCTGGCACTTTCAAATACACCTTGTCACTGGCTATTGTGTCGGTGTTATTAAACATGCCGGTCATTGCATCGTTTGTAGTTTCAGCATCGAAAGCTTTTGACCATTTTGCAAATGCTAGTTTAGGCATCATTAGTGCCGCACCTAGTACAGCTGTCACTTCAACTATCCCTTTTAGTAATTTTCTTCTATTTTCTAACATATTTACCTCTTAGTAATTCTTACAAATTGTTATAGGGTGTAGATGAACTCAACCACTTTATCTATCTCTTCCTCTGTTAACATTCTATGTCTACCGAATGGCGGCATAGATGTAGCAGGATTAGCTTTTGTTGCATCCCAGATCTGATTTCTAAGCCTTTTTTTATCTGGGTAGCGAGTCTTCATATCCACTAATTCAGGGCCTAAGTTTCCCGCTAGAACTCCACCAGAAACAGCATGACAGGCTAGGCAATTACCTTTTTTTCTATCAAAAGCTATTGCCTTACCTTGTTCTACTGTATTAGCTTCTACTGCTAATGAATAAGGAATACCTATTGTAAAAAGAGTCACTAGGCTAACTACTTGTATTACTGCTCTGTTCATATTATTTCCTCTTCATTTCGACTCTAATAAACAGCGCTTACTGACTGTTTTCAATCATATATAAGATAGCTGCACTGACTTCTTGTTCTGTTAAGCTAGGGTTACCACCCTTGGCTGGCATCATCCCCTCCTCACCAGAAAACCCTTCTATTGCATGCTTATTAAGCTGCTCAATTCCTTGTTTAATACGTGGTGCCCAAGCCAATTTATCACCCAATATTGGTGCTCCTGCTAGGCCCGAGCCATGGCAGATGGAACAGGACTGGCTATAAATACTGCTACCCATTTTGATTTCACTTTCATGCGCTACTTCATCCGCACTTTTTGGAGACGGTGGTTCAGGTAGCGCTTTATCACCAGCTACTTTTTCTTTACCTATATGTTCTAGTGGCGTGATACCTTTAATCGCTGAGGTAACCTTTATCATTGAAGGATCTTTGCAGTTTTCCATACAGGCAGGGTTGTTAACGTCTGGTCTTGGGTCAACAAAGAAACCGTCTTTATTAGGCATCTCAATTTCAGTGAAATTATCTTGTGAAAGCACAAAGTCTTCGTCATCGATAATGTCATTGAGGTAGAGCACATATGCTGTTAGTGCATAGGTCTCGTCAACACTTAGTGACTGTGGTGCAGTGAAGGGCATTGCGCGATGAATATAATCCCATAATGTACTAGCATAGGGCCAATAACTGCCTACTGTTTTTTCTGGTTTTGCATCAGTTAATGTATCGAAGCCTCCGGCTAGTTTTGGCCACCGACCTTCACCCTCACCGAAGGAACCATGGCATAAAGCACACTTAGCTTCGTACAACTCTTCGCCATATGATACTGAGCCACTACCCACTGGTAAGCCTTTTCCATCGGGCCTTACATCGATATCCCACCCGGCTATTTCTTCTTGAGTCGCAGACTTACCATAACCATAGTAGCCAGAATATTTGCTCCAAACAGCCTGTGAAAAGCTAAATATGCCGAGCAGCAATGCGATCTTAATCACTTGTTTATTATCCCAATTGAACATTGCTTACCGTCCCGTCTGTATCTAATTTCCATGTATGGATGGAGTTTTTATGGTAAATAGAATTACTACCACGTATATCGCGTAATTGAGTCAGTGTCGGTTGAACATACCCCGATTCATCAATAGAACGACTTTGTAATAAAAGCGGTTCACCTTGCCAATTAATTTCCAAACTAAATCGAGTGATCGCTTTTGGAAGCACTAAGCCCTTGAGCTTGGCAGCTTGCCAAGTTACACCGCCATCCAGTGACACATCAACACGCTTAACTGTTCCCCGTCCAGACCATGCTATACC